>Ga0209480_10000214_pt1 | contig 51789 bp, 33 predicted proteins | sample JI61114C2DNA_FD_187501 | JGI IMG/M metagenome (GOLD analysis project Ga0209480, IMG submission 187501) | Wastewater effluent complex algal communities from Wisconsin, to seasonally profile nutrient transformation and Carbon sequestration -... | ecosystem: Engineered > WWTP > Effluent > Algae...
GAGGGGTCGCAGGTCGGGCAGTCGGCGACGCGGGTCGTCTCATAGCGCGCGAGCTGCTTGCCGGTGTTGGTGTCGATCTTCAACACCCGGACACCGCCTCAGAACCCTCACCCAACCGCGGCAGTTGGGCTGCGCGCTCCCAAACAGGGGTTCTGAGCGGTTCCGGCGCCCCGCGAGTCCCCGACCGGGACCGATGCGCGGAGGTGTCTTGGAGACGGGCTGGAGACGGGCTGCTGCGGCAGCGCCATCCGGCTGGCGCATCAGTCGGCGACGAATGTTCGGGATTGGGCACTCGCACGTTCGACCTGAGGAATCGGTCGCCACCGCCCTGATCGTGATCCTCGCGGCGGTGCTCTCGTGGCGCGCGCGAGGCCGCAGCTAGATCGGGTCGTCTTCCCGGGCGCTCCCGTGATGCCGCCGGCGCCGAGGGGGGCAGCTTGACCTTCTTGAAGGCGGCGACGGCCTCCAAGAGGCCGGCGTTGCGGCGCGGCCGTCCACGTCCAGACCGACTTGGGCAACGATGTCCTGCAACTCGTCACGGGTGAGATAAGCGAGGAGGTCAGGATACCCCGATGTCCTCCTCGGCAGAGGGAAAGGTTGCGCGATACCGGCAAGGGCTTGCCGGGTTCAGTCAGCGGAGCTATAAGTCCTCATAGGAGGACTTCATACTCGCGGCTGCTGACCGCGGAGAATGCGCCCCTCGCGTCGAGGCCCTGGTCTCGCACTCGCGGACCTCGCTCAGGCGCTCCTCGGCCGCGAGCTCGTGTGGAACTCGAACCTCGGCCGCTTGGGCCGCGACATCCGCGTGCAGGTCACGCCGCGTCGCGGCCAGACGTGCTGCACCCCAAGCACGCCTGCTTAGTTAGTTAGAGCGCGAGTGCGGCCGGCTCCGCCACCGGAATCCCTGCTATCGGCGTCACGTAGAGCCACGTGTGATCGAACGTGTACCCGGAGATCCACAGCGTGTCAGCATCCGCGGCGATCTGGACGCCGTCGGTGTCGCGCAACGAAAGCGGGAGACGGACGGGTCGCCAAGCAGCATCGGCCCGACCGTGGAGCCACACCGTGTCGCCGTAGGGCATGCGACTCGACCCCAGCCAGTAATCCTGGTTCGGACCGAGCAACCGATCCGAGAGCGGCGCCTGCGTGACGACGAGGTACGTCTGGTCGACGGCGAGGAGCGCAGTGATCCGCCCCGGGACCGGCGAGGTGCGCCACCTGCCGTCGACCCATGAGACGAGATGCGACTCGCCGAACTCGCCCTCGCGCTGCAGCACCAAGGCGACGCTGTCGCGCTGGGCCAACCCGCTCCAGCCTCGCGCCCATCCGTCGTCGAGCCATGCCCCCGCCCCCGGGAACTCGTCGAGCACGAGATCCTCGTCCGGAGGACAGTCGTGCGGCGAGGGACAGGCGAAGCGCTGTACACGCTGTTCGAACGGGCCCAACCCCATGGCCGGGTCGACGAACGTCAGCACGTAAAGCGCGTCGGCCGTGGCGAGCGCGAAGAACGGGGGCCGGTCGAACGAGGGTCCGACGCGGGTCGCCCCCCCGGGACGCAACGCGTGGAGCGTGTACGGTGGGCGCTCGTTGCTGGAGCACGCATCGGTCGACACGAGCAGGCCGCCGTCCCACGTGTGTCCGACCAACCGAACTGCGCAGGCGTCGGTGAAGCGGTGGCCGTCGCGCCAAGCGCCGCGGTCCCAGTGCTGGAAGCGCGTCGCCGTCTCCTCGACCTCGATGACCTTCCACAGGGCCTCCGGCCAGCGGCCGATGAACTCGCGCCAGCGAGGATCATGACGCTCGTTGGCCAGTGTGCCCAGATTCGGGACACGCTTGAGCCGTCCGTCCTCCAGCACATAGGGCACACGCCGCGAGGGGCCATCGTCGTCTACGCGGTACAGGAGCAGGCCTTGCTCGAGCGTGGCCTGGTCGGCTCTCTCCTTGACCTCCAGTGCGAGCCTCCACTCGGGCTCCCATGCCTGCAGAAAGCGCAGCGGAAGCCGCCGCACACGGCTCGGCTCGGGCTTCGCGACCGCGGCGACCAGCGGCGTCGGCGTGTCCGTCGCGACGATGCTTGGCGACTCATCGCCCTTCGACGGGGTACTGCACGCGATGATCATCGGAAGAAACACGCCAGTCGTCGCGCGCCGCAGCATCCCACGACGATGCCGCACGCCGCGGGGCCTGTCCAGCCGTTTCGCAGACCGTGCGGCTCACTGTTGCTTCGGGAGAAGCTGCCAGATCCGGATACCAGGCGTGCCACAACGCTGCCTCTCCACTATGGCGACGTGCTTCGGATCCTCGGGATCGAAGCTCGTTTTGAGCGAAGAGTCAAGGTCTTTGCTGCGCAGATCCTCCGGCTTGCTCGCCTCGCTCTTCAACATTTGGCCCCTCCAGAGCAGGTAGAGCTTCTCCGCCCTCGAGTGCTCGTCGTCGGCATTAAACCACACCCGCAGCGCCAGCAGATTAGGACTGAGCAAATGCCCGAGCTTCGATTGGCCACTCTTGACATTTTCCTTGATCGCACTCGGGTCGTTCCAGAAAACAGTGACCTTGCCCCCGACTTTCTCTGCGATTAATGAGATCGCGTGGTGCCCCTGCACCGAGGCCATGAACAGGTAGAGGCCGTCCTCTCCGGGTCGAATCGCCTTGCTTATTGCGTCCAGCGGATCCGGCTTGTAGACTGGGTCATTGCCGGGCTTGAACGTGAACGGATCCTTCGCCTTTTTCGTGGCATTCTCGGGATCGAACGTGATGTCATTTTCGCAGGCCTTCTTGTCGAGAGTGGCATTGACGATCAGGCGCGCCTCCCCTGTGGCGGTGAGCGCCCTAGCATAGTCGCGGAGCCGTACTCCCATTTGCGCCTGTTTCGCGAATTGGCCGGCGGTCGCCTGCATGGCATTTTTGCGCGACTCACCGAACACCGCTTCAACATTGTGCAGAACGCAGTTCATGCAGTCGGTCAGCAAATTCGTCGTCTTTTTGTTGCCGCGAATGGAAGCATCCTCCGGGCCCCCCGCCTCGAACTTGCCGAACGTCCGCATCCGGCGAGCGAACGCTGGGCTGGAGTTCAACGGAAAGAGCTTCATCATTCGCGTGATGGCAGCAGGTCCCGAGCCGTCCTCGAGGAGCTCGCGGTAGTCGTCGTCGTCCATACCCTCTGCGACCGCGTGTGCGACGCCCGTTGCCACCCACGGGTGTACTGCGAGCAAATCGAGCAACTCGAGAAGAACCGCGCCGGTGTTCGTCTTGGCCCGATCTCGGAGCCGAGCAAAAACAGCACCAGCGACGGCTTTCGGATCCACGGCAGCAGGGTCTCGAGACGGTACCGTGAGGCCCTGCTGGACACCTCGGACGATTGCGAGCGCCTCGCGGCGCGGCGATTCAGCGGGAAGTGAGAGCGTCTTCTGCCGTTTCCGCGACCGAGCGCGCCTGAGAACCTGTTGCTCCCCGGGGACCTGCTGAAAGACATGGGCGAGTTCGTGCGCCAGGAGCCATTGGCCATCCCGAGAACTAGGCGAAAATTCACCACGATCGAAGAAGATATGGCGCTTCACAGTAAACGCGCGCGCGCCAATCGCCTGCGACAGGTCCGCGGCTTGCGGACTGTCATGCACACGGACGCGGGAGAGTTCGGCGGCGAACTTCGGCTCCATTCGCCGACGCAAGTCGGAGGGCAAGGGTGCGCCCCCTTGCCCCATGCTAACCCGCAGCGCACCCTCGAAGGGCCGAGGCAGGGAGTTGTCCGATGAGCCGACGCGTCCGCCGGTCCCCACGTCGGCCTTCCGTTGCACGCAATCGCAGGGCTCCTCGGACTCAATCACGGACGGGTCGGGAGAAATGCCGCCCGGATCCTCCCGCGTGGTGCTGCCCACGACCTCGTCGGCGATACGATCCGCCTCTTGTTCAGCTGGATCATCGACGGCACCGACGCGGAGCTTCGCCTGAACGAGTGTAGGACGCCCCGGGTCGCGGCCCGCATCCCATCCAAGTGACTGGCCTTGGACAATCGGTGGACGCGCTCTCGCGGCCCTGCGCACGAGCCCAGCAAATTGTGTCGCGGCGAGCTCGGGCGGTCGACGCTGGAGAGGTAGCAGACTTGACATGGGTCGTACTCCGGCCGCACAGCGGCTTCGGTGGCTTATCGTCATCAGGGAACGTGAGAAGCGCGAGCGACAATTCGCCGCGTCGCCAGGTCCACCACGCCATCTTAGGACAGAATCAGGTCGCAAGCCACGGCCCAATCGTACCGAGCGTCCGAGCTCAGATGCCATGCGGCCGCGGTTGGCGAGCCGGGAGCGATCCCTTTGAGCGAGCAGGGGCGGTGGGGCGAACTCGCCAGGGCGCGTGGCCCCTCGCTTACCCTCGTGCCATGGGATGTCGAAGGCGCGGTCCGGAGCCCCGGAGCTGCGCAGTCCGCGAGTCGTAAGCCCGTGCGAGCAAGTCGCTATTGCTGCACTGCGAGCTCGGGCCGCAGCTCCTCGATCCGTGCTAATTCGCCTGGCCGCGCCTGGCACACGTGGGCGATCGTCGTATCGAGGACCGGCCGTACAGCCTACGAGCTTGCACTCGACCGCGATCGAAATGGCGGTCTGTGGGCCGGCGTGCATAGTCGCTCTCGTGTAGCTCACCTCTGCTCCACAAATGCGTGCAAGACTGTGTTCATGTGTGCTAGGTTGAGGATCGATTTAGAAGTCGGATCGCCTTGATCCTTCAGGAGGTCAGTGCCATGGCTCTTGCTCCCCTGCAGCGCCCGCCCGTCCCTAGATTGCCCGAGCTCAGACTTCCCACGTTACGCGCAGTGCCGCGCCGCAAGTCATTGGATCGGAGTTGGCTCACGGGCCTCTACCGTGACGCCGTCAGCGATTCCTCTGAACGGGAGGGCGATCGCGTCGCCACCGCGATCGTGCGCGGCGTATCGACTGCGCCCGCGCCAGCGAGCCCGCGGACCGCGGAACTCCGGAACGAACCATCCGCGCGGCCTGAAACACTGCATGCCTGCCGCGTGGGTCCCCGGCGACCGACAGGACAGCCCCTGCCATCGCCCGTGCGAGAGGAAATGGAGCGCCACCTTGGAAGCGACCTCGGCGACGTGCGTCTGCACGTCGATACGCGAGCGTCCAACCAGGCGACCGAGTTGCGTGCGAGGGCGTTCACTGTGGGGCAGGATGTGTTCTTCAGGCACGGTGAATTTGCGCCGCACACTAGGCGCGGTTCGTGGCTGCTGGCCCACGAGCTGACGCATACCGTGCAGCAGCACAAGAACCCGGGGCAACCGCTGCTCCAACGTGCGCCGGAGGGCCACGAAGAGGCCTCTCCGACGATCACTTGCGCCAACGACAAATACAGCCCCAGACTCATCAAGCAGGCCCTGATGGCGGCGCGAGCTGGATCGATAGCTAAGTTGGCTCAAGTCAACAGAGTCGCCGTGGTGAGCTCACGCAAACAGCAACGAGCGATGTGGAACGAAGGCTCGTTCGTGTGCTGGTTTGGTTCCTATCGGCAAACTCGCCTCAACCACATACGCAAGGTCCTCGGTCAGGTCGTCGCGTCGTTGCGCGATCCAAAAGTCACTGTCGACTGCATCGACCCGGCTTCCTTCAGTGAAACAGATTATGATAAGTCGGAATACTGGGCCTCGGTAAGACTCTCCACGAAACAGATCACCCTGAGGAAACTGTGGTATCAGGCGCAGTACCCGACGACGCGCAACCCCGATCCACAGCCGGAACACGCAAGGGAGATGCGGGAGCACGAAGGCAGGCGAGCGAACGACAGGGCCCTCACGTTCGTACACGAGGCGGCGCACCTCGCGGGAGCCAACCGCATCTTGAAGGAGAGATCTTCTGGCGCCAACGAATGCCTCGCTTTGGCGAAGGGACAGCCGTGGAGGGCGGTGCGTAATGCGGATAATTACGGATGGTTCGTGATGGATCCCCGGGACGCGCGCGCCGGATGTCAATATGAGCAAGATGACTGGGAACCAATGCGCAAAGAGTGGGACGCCGAGGACGAACAGGCCGAGATCCGCAGCAAGGCTGGTGAACTCGACGAGCGCCCATGGCGGCCCAAATAAAAGCGCCTGCGATCAGGGGCTATACGGCGGGCCCTCGCCCCCGCACCGGACTCGGGCGGCCGACAGCCGCGAGTTGCCCGTCCAGTAGAGCGCCGAGGGCCCGTGCGGCCCGGGTACCAGGCGGATATTTGCCCCGTGGTGGTCCAGCCGCACGATGCGGGTCCGTCGTCCGTCGAGATCCAAGAAGCTGACAAAGGGACGGGGTGGCGAAGGGTCATGACCGCGCTCTCTTGCATCCCAGGCGACGGCGAATCCGCCACCGTCGGCGACTAGCTGTGGTTCGTGAAACTTGTAGATAGAATTGGCTCTGAGATCCATAGCGACATCCATCGACCTCGCGGCAGTACCAGGTGGTCCAACTCGCGTGAAGCGCATGAGCCCGTCCTCCTCGAGAAGAAGGATACCGACATCGTCGCCTTGCGGTGCGCACTCGAGTGCATGGCCGAGCGGCTTGTGCCGATAACGTGGTCCAGGGCGGACATCTCCGGTTACTGTAGAGATCCATGCCGAGTCCAGGATCGTATCGCCTTGGTCGACATACCGTTCCTTGCCGATCCACGCAGCAAACAGCTCGTCGCCCACACGCAGGAGGCAGGCGTCATAAATCTCGAAGCGGCGTTCGACGAGCTGGGCGGTTCGACGCGGCACACCATCCATTCGACCGAAGGCCTGCAAGGTCGCGCCAGTGCTTGCGACGAACAGCACTGCGACCTCGTCGTCGCTCACCGCGAACCGCTGCCAGTAATTCTCGGCGAGTTCCTGGGTGGTTTGCCACAGCAAATCACCGCTCTTCGAGAACTTGGCCACCGTCGCACTCGATGCGGACCGGGAGCCCAACGTGATCACGATTTCCTCTCCGGTGAGCGCCGCACCCATACGGCCGTTGATCGCGCCGGGAGCCAGCGACAGCATCTGGTCACGCTCGATCTTCAGCCCATCGGTCAGAGAGAACTCGATGTACCGGAGATCCCCTCTCGGCCCATGCAGCAGGATGCACGGTCGCTCGGCCGAACACCCGACGACGTTCGCCGGGGTGTACCGGAGTTCGACATCGCCCAGGAGCAGGGAATGGGGACAGGCGGTCCGCGGCCGTGTCGTCCATGCGGGTGACGTGGGCGTGACGCGTGTGGCGGGTAGGCATGCAGACAGCAGTAGCAGCACCACACCCCAGCACAGAGTCCGATTTCTCTGGACAGCGGACCGGCACCGCGAGATGTGCTTCATGGCGTGAGTCTACCGCAAGTCAGAGGGTGGCGATCGGGCGGCGCGCGAGGTCGCTCCTAGTGCTGCGCCCGGGCGTGTACGTGAGCTGGAGAGCCGACGACCCGAGCCCCCCATTTTTAGCGGGCCCTATGGTCCGCAGCCCCCGATGATCGAGCCCAGATCGAGTGTGATGGGGCCATCGTTGTAGGCAGACAGAGCACGGACGGGAGTTATCCGCGCGGCGTCCGCAGGGTCGGCTGGCGCTACCTCGAAGGCGGGCTCGACAGGGCGCTGACGGACGGTGGTAAGATCAGCTTCCCAGCCCTGTAGTTCTTCGCCCGTTCCGCATGCCGCCACCAATCTTCCACGCGAACCTCACGCACACCGTTTCGACAGTGCTGTCTGCCCTGATGTGTGGCGCGGCATGCCGTCCAGCGACGATTGTCGCTCCATCGCCCCGCATGCCGCTCGCTGTCCCCGCTTCAGGCCCCTCCGACCCGATCGTGGCAATGGCCCTGACCCGGGAGAAGAGCTGTGCGGTCCATGACTCGGGGCGAGTCACCTGCCGCGGAGATGCCCGCCCGATTCATACCTTGCCAGAGATGGCTGACGCCACGGGTGTCGCTGTCCATGGCGACGAAGTTTGCGTATTGACCCGCGGCGGAAAAGTCCGTTGCAGATCGTATGCGCGTGATACGCCGTGGACGACCATTGCCTTCCCCGAGGCGGTCGTCCAGATCGCGGCCGGCGCAGAGTTGTGTGCACTCATGCACACCGGCGATGTCATGTGCGATGCCCGGTCCCCGCGAGCCTCGATGCTGACGCCTGAGCACGACGCTGTCGATCTCGCCGTCAGCGACGTTGCCCATTGTGTCCGCCACCGCACGGGCTCGGTCTCGTGCGCGCAACAGCTTTTCGGGTCGCCTGAGGCCATCCGGCTTCTTCCGCAGATATCAAATGCACGTCAGCTTACGCTGGACGCCAGTACATTGTGTGTACTCTTGGCTGGAGGCTCGACGCGGTGCTGGGAGATTTCTCGTCAAGCGCCCCTTGGCGTCACTGAATCCCTGCTGCCTGCGCTGCCACCTTTCACATCGATCTCAGCCGGAAAACAGTTCTCCTGCGGCCTGTCGTCCACAGGCGCGGTGACCTGCTGGGGGGCGAATTATTACGGGCAACTCGGAGACCCTGACGCGCCGCGCAGGGGCGTGGGGCGCGTGCGTGGTATCGAGAATGCAGAGGCCATCTTCGCTGGACCGAGTCAGGCGTGTGCTCGCCGCAGCGATGGCAGTACATGGTGCTGGGGCCACGACGAGGAGGGTGCGATCGGGGACGGAAGCCGGGCCTGGACACCTCTGCCGCAGACGCCTTGGCGCGTCGAAGGCCTGCGTCAGCTCGCCGTCGCAGACGACCGCACCTGCGCCCTGCGGGTCGACGGTTCGATCGCCTGCTGGGGCACCCGGTCGGCCTGGACCCGGCCGACGGCCATTTTCGCCCCGGCCCCGGCCGACCTCATCCGCTCCCGCGAGCGCTTCGATTGCGCGCGACTTCGCACCGGACAGCTCGCATGCCGCGCTGCTCGTCCCTCGCTCCGCGGGGACGAGCCTCGCCCAGAACAGGGGTGGTGGACGATCCCATCTCTTGCGGAGATTTCTTCCTTCGACCTCTTTTTCAACATGGGATTTTCGCTGCACGACGACGGTTCGCTACGATCGTGGCACATAGACCCGCGTGCCAGCCCCTCTACCGAGGACAGGCGCTTCCCCGGCGTCGAGGTCAGCATCGGCTTAGGAGCCATTTTTGTCCGAACCAAGGAGGGCCGAGTTCGTTGCACAGGGGACTGTCCGGACCTCGGCACCCTTACCGGGGTGGTCGATATTGCAACCACCTGGGAGGGGTTCTGCGCCCTGCAGAACGACGGTTCTCTACAATGCGCCAATCCCCGAAGCAACAATCGACTGTTCCCGATTTCGGGCCGCCACGCGGCGCTCGACGCATCTCTGGCCAACTTGTGCGCCCTCTCTGACGATCGACGTCGTGTACAGTGCTGGGGGAACGCGAACTTCGGTCGCACCGGCGGTCCGGAGACGCCGATGCTCGATCACTCGACGATAGCGCCACTCCCCGACCCAGCACAGGACATTTTCGTCGCTGACCAACATATCTGCGCAGTGTTCGCCCATGAACGCGTGGCCTGCTGGGGCTCCAACCTATGGGGCCAACTCGGCGACAGTAGGTCCGGTGTACACCTCGTCCCCGTGCCGTATCCCCAGGAATGAGCCAAAGGACGCCGGAGTGTGCCTGGTGCGAGGGACCGACCATGGACCGCACCTGGCGCGAAGACCAGGCGAGGACGGTCGGCGAGGAGATCGGGGAGGAGCAGCCGCGCCTCTTGCCCCTGCCCGATGTCGCGCTCCGAAGGGACAGATCGACGGCCGGTCGATTCCACCCGAAGTGGTCACTGGGTCCCGGTAGTCCCGCCCATGGACCACTAACGACGGAGAAAGATCGCCCAGTTTTGGATGGGGATTCTCGGGCCGCTGGTGAGCGCTCGCCTCGAACGTGGCGACCTGCAGGAGTCTAACCGCACTTCGCAGTCAGAACGCAGGTACGATCTCAACGGGGCCCACCTTCGCGTCCAACGTCTGCCCCAATTTCCCGCGACCACGCTTGTCTGCGACGAATAGTTCCTCGATCATTTGAGCGCACTTTGGATCTTTAGATGCCGCCTGAAGCATCAAAGTAGACAAAGGTTGCGCCGCAATTGCGGTCATGAACGGAAGCACCATGGCGTCAGAGGGGCTTGGACGCTGGCCGAAGAGGCTACGGGAGAGTATCAGCTCCGAACCCGTCCATCGGACCCCGCTAGATTCGGCTCCATCGTCCACGGAGGCTGTCACCGATTTCGAGAAGATCTTCTTGAGTTTAGAGATCTCGTCCTGATAGGGTGTCAGCTCGCTTTCGTCGAAATCGACCCCATCCATCTTTTTGATTGAAAACTGCGGTACAATGTTCAGCTCCTTGCCGATGCCCAGCTTTCGGGCGGCATCGAAGAACGCTGCAACCATCCCGCTGATGTCCTTCTCATAAGGGAGCCGCGGCTGGCCGCTTATGAGAGCTCTTCGGAGCTGCACAAGCCGATCGAGGATGATCCCGGCCGCGTCTACCTTTGCATCGGCCCAAGCAATGGCGCGGTGAATGACGTCCTCAACCCCACGGCTCGGCGCTCCAGCCACCGCATCCTGCGGTACTTGGGCGAACCCGCGCTGTTCGTCGCGCTTTCCGCGGTCTGACGCGGCTTGCGACCCCTTGACCAATAATTCGACGAACGTAGCCAGTGAGTCTGGATTATCGAGCGCCTTCGCGGTATCGAGATGAGCTAGGTGCTTGAACAGACGTGTATACTCGTAAACATCGAACTTTTCATTACCCGACAGCGAGTGACTGGCCTCGTGGATGAGGGTAAGCGCCTTGTCATCGAGATTGAATGCCTCCTTGCCGAAGAACCGATCGCACAGATGGAGTTGGCCTTTATCGTTGGCGGCCTCCACGTCCTCCGCGCAGTGCTCCGGGCTTCTATAGGAGATACTAGCGGGAGTGTCGTGCCAGGTACTAATTTGACTGGCCAAATCTGCAAGGCGGCTTTCGACCGCCGAGAACTCGGCCGCCGCACCAAAATGTTCGCGGATGGCGGCGGAATCGGTCATCGCGTGCAGCTTATCCGTTGCTGCGGAGAGCATTTTCCCAGCGTGCTCGAGAGCTTTCGTGGCAACGCTGTTTGGAAGCCCTTGCACTCTCTTCAGAGAGATGATCGACCGGGTACGAATGGGGACCTTACCAGCGGGGTCTTGTTGAACCACATGTACCAATTCGTGGGCGAGCAGCCACTGACCCGACTTCCGCGACGGCTGGTACTCGCCCGCTCCGAAAAAGACGTCGCTACCGACCGCAAATGCGCGCGCATGGAGCTCGCCCGCGATCGCGGCCGAACGAGCGCTGTCGTGAATCCTGACCCCGGATAGGCTTGTAGCGAGCCTCGATTCCATCAAATTCCTTGTGTCCCGATCGAGCTTACGCCCGCCCCCCGAGCGCTCGGCATTAATCGAGCGCTCGAGACCGGACGCCAGCGAAGTGGCCGAGATCTCGGCGTCGGTCGCTATCGAAGGGGTAGATTTACGCTGAACGGCGTCTTGTTCCTCGGCATCCGAGCACTGAGAACATTGCCGCTGCAGGCTCTTGATGCCGACCATGGCGATCTCGACCGATTCCATCTCAGCGGGGCCAACGATTGCATCGGCGATTCGGTCGGCCTCGCGCTCCGCGGGAGCATCTGCGGCGCCAACTTTCAGTTTGGCCTGAATAGCAAGGGGACGCGGTAGGTCGGCTTGGATGGCCGACGGCGGGGGCGCAATCGGTGAGACGGGCGTGATCTGCCCCACAGCGTGCCGCACGGAAGTCTGGTCGCGCGTATCACCCGCGTATTCCGCCGCGCCTGTGGTCGAGGATGAGCGTTTTATCGACGGGTAAGAGCGGCGAGTTCTCGCCGCTTTTGGGTTGGCAGCGTGTTTGCCGACGGGTCGCCGAGACGGTAGGATAAAAGTAGACATTTTGCGTTCCGGAACCTTTCCCGATCAGAAGATCTGACTTGTGCTAAAGACATTGCGATTGTCAATGCTTAGCTTCGCGCTCACGGCGTCGGCTCCGCAGCCCATCCACACATCGGCGGCAGTCGTCGCCGCCGCCGCCTCCAACGGGACGTTCTCGGCTAGCTAGGCCGCACCTGCGTGGTGCGATACTGGCGATCGGGCCACCGACGTCGCTCGCAGCTCTCCGTCGTGCGAAGTTTTTTCATGGCGGAGGGCTTACCAGCTCGGCGAAGCCGGGCGTGGGGTCGCAGTCTGTGTTGTTGTAGATCTGGTTGTTGACGATCGGGTTGGTGCTGTCGATGGTGGGGCCCGTCGGGATGTCGGCGTGGATGCAGCGCGAGGCCTGGTTGAGCGAGGTGATGTTCATGAAGGCGAACGTCTGGGCGGACACGGTGGTGGCGATCGGGCCGCCGACTTCGATCACGTCGAAGGGGTCTTCCCACCGGTTGTGGCTGGTGCGGGTCGACCAGGCGGTGACGACCGTGTCCTGGAGCAGGATCCCCTCGCCGGGGGGGAGCTTGGCGAAAAACTGGTTGCCGAGCACGGCGACCTCGCCGTAGGACTGGATCCGCGTGGCGCAGAACAGGTTGCTGCCGGCGCCGACGACGGGGTTGAAGCGGACCTGATTGTCGGTGAAGAGGATCCGGCCGTCGATGAGGCCGAAGTTGAGCTCCGCGGGATCGTAGAGCAGCGTGGGTTTGGGCACGAAAGCCATGTAGGCGGGGATTGCACCGGACTCGAGCAGCTCGTTCGATTGGCCAATGTTCAGGATCTCGACGCAGTGCGCCGCGTACTCCCGCTCGGCAGGGGTCACGCCGGCGAGCCCCTCGCTGACGAGGACGTTGCCCTCGACGAACATGGGGCCGATGCCGTAGAGCTGCAGGGCGCGACCGGCCGGCTGGAGCACGACGTTGCCGCGGACCCGTGCGGCTGGCAGTGCGCTGACAGGGCCGACGTCACGGCTGGGTGGCGCTGGGGGACCGGTGACCACAGGACCGGTTGAGTCGCCCTCCGCCGTGACGCGCCGCCCGACGAGCTGGAGGGCGATGCCAGCGCGATTCCCCGAATAGGCCGAACCGGCGATGCGGGGACCGTTGCCCCGGATCTGGTTGTTTTCGACGACGATATTCTCGCCGTGGAGGACGTAGATGCCGCACACCGGGTGCCGGTGGTCGACGCCGTTGCCGTGGATCCGGTTGTCGTGGATCCGGAGTCCGTCGGCGTTGGCGAGGACGATGCCGCCGAACGCGACCACGGCGCGGAGCGACAACCCAGGCGCCTTCTCGGACGGGTGGTTGTAGTTGTTCTCGATGATGTTGTCGGCGATCACCAGGTCATGGGTCGCGATCTGCGGTATGTCCTCACCGGGAGCCTCCGGGAAGAAACCGAGGACCGAGATCCCCGAGCTCCCCATGCCGCTGATTCGGTTACGTCGGAGCTGGACGTTGTTGGGGCCGAGCTCGGGCACGCGCTTGACGACGCCGGGGGCGGCGAGCGAGAACCCACCGCCCACCGCCGGGCAGTCCTCGCCTTCGTCCGTGACCTCCGTGGTGCTCCACTTGAAGTTCGCCAACGTCTGGAGGCTGCCGAGGGTGATGCCAAATCCGAGCCCTTCGCGGATCTCGCACCGTTCCACGAGGATGTCGTTGCAGTTGCCGGCGATATGAAGGCCTCCCCACGCCTTGCTGGAGACGCCGAGGCCGGGCGGGGTCAAGATCTTGCACTCACGCACGACTGCGCGTGTGCAGGCGGCGAGGAGGACGTTGGCAACGGCGCTGAGGTCCCCGATCATGGTCAGGGTGCACCCGATCACCTTCAACTCATTGACCCCGATCGCCGCGATCGTGCACAGCGGGAAGGCCGCCGTTCCCGCGGTGATCGACAGCCCATCGATGCCTGGTGGCTCGAGGGTCGCATCGCGCTCGGTGGTGATCGTCAGATTCTCGAGGGTGATCTGCTGGGCGAGGATGGAGGGGTCATCGCTGGAAGCGAGGACTGCCACACCGAACTGGCCAGTGGCCTCGACTGCGAAGTCTCGCAAGGTAAAATCCGTGCATCCGTCCAGCGTGATGAACGCCTGGGAGACCTCGTTTCCGGGCGGGGTCCGAAGGATAGTCCGGGGTCCGCATCCCTCGACGACCACTCTGCTGCGGTCCTTGATGTAGATCCGCTCTTGATAGATGCCAGGGAGGACGCAGACCTTTCCCGGCCTGCCTGGCGGAAGCGCCCAGATGGCCGTCTGAATGCTCGTATAGTCGCCGTGGCTGGTGTCGCCGTCACCGACCGTGACGCAGCAGCCGCCGAGCTTGGTCAGGGCGCGGAAGGTACGGCGGCACGAATCGACCTCGACCTGAAGCTCCGCTTCCTCCAGCGTCCAGTGGATGATGGCCAGCGGGCAATAGAAGCGGCGTGGGCCGTGGGGCGGGGCCCCTTCGCTCAGCTCCCATGGCACGACCACGTCCGGCGTCGTCGGCCGCGCGGCGATGACCCAGTGATCGCCGACGATACCGACCTGGTTCAGCTGCACGCTCAGGCCGGTACCGCCGAGCGGCGCGGCCGCCAGCACGCACGGCGTTCCGAACTCGCCGTCCGGGTGGTCCGCATCCGGGTTCCAGACCCGGAGGTAGAAGTAGCGGCGGTCCTCGGGCACAGCCTCGGTGTCGAACCAGTCGAGCATTCGCCCGAGGGTCACGGCGTCGACCATGCTCGCCTGGAGGGTCTTGGTGCGCGGGTTGTAGGTCGTCGCCACGCGCGCGAGTACGCCGCCGCCGATATCCGCGGCGATCTCGTGGTCTGCGAGGTGCTCACCGCTCGGCAGCTCGGCGCCCCAGGAAAGGATCTCGAGCACCTGACCCGCGAGCGGGAAGTGGGCCTGCTGCTGCGGGGGAGTGAGGAACACGACGGTGACGACGCCCTCCTCGATCGTCGCGGAGATGCGAAACAGCGGAGACGCGTTATCGTACGCCCACAGAAACCGATCCGGCGCGATCAGCTGGACCCGAAGGGCCTGATTCTCCGTGCCGCGGTAGCCACTCGCCACGGGCCCCACACACAGGTCCTCGGGTTCGGGATCCTCGTCGAAGAGGACAGTGAGGCGGGCTGCGGACTTGAGCTCGCTGCTTGTGGTGTCGAAGCTGTGGCCGCCTGCGGTCAGCCCTGACACCAGGGCGTCGAACGCATCAGGGCAATTGTCGGGGCCGTCGGCCGCGACGTAAACCCGGTTCATACGCCGGACACGGGTGCTGGTGTCGAGCCCGCCGAGGCTGTGCTCGAGCAGCTCGCCGTCCTCGATGTCGGTCACCGGCTGCTCCCAGCCGATCAAATACGCGAGGTCGTACCGCTCGGCCGCCGGCACCGTCGGCGGCGCCGGGACCTCGCCGACACGGTTCGACTGGCGCCAGTTGCTCTGGGCGCGAAAGCGCTGGGCCGCCGAAGGATCGCCGAGGTCGTCGATCTCGTGGCGGAGACCGCCGAGGTAATAACTGCCGGCGAGGATGGCGAAGTCGTAGCTGCCCGGAACATCGACATCGACCGAGAATCCGGCGTCCGAGGAGCCGTGTCGGCCGACGACGTCCACGACCACGACGCGTTGGCCCTCATCGTCGAGCAGCTCCGCTTCATTGACGTCCGAATCGAGGATCACCCGCCCCTTCTGCATGCGCGCGCCGCTGTAGTGCTTCTCCGGTTGAAGAATATGTCGGGAGATGTCTTGCATGGTCCTGGGATCCTCTGGTTCTACGCGCCGTTCACCGGGCGAGGTTCACTTGAACTTCTTCTTATCAAGCTGTGCGCGTTCCTCGATCGCCTTTTCGATGACCTTATCGAGGGTGTCGAACTTGGTGGCCAGCTCCTTGCGTTTGGCGATCTCTACCTCGACCTTCGCGATCTGCTCGTTCGGGGCTTTGCCCTTCTGCAGCTCGTCGACCTGGAGCTGCAGCGAGGCGATTCGACCACGCTGGACCTGCGCCCCACGGGCCAGGAGCTTGCAGCTCAGCGCGTCGGCAGCGCCGAGGGATTTGTAGAATAGTTCGGCTTGTTTCTTCGGGTCCATGGCTCAAGTCTCCTCGAGGTCGCTGTTGCGGATGAAACGGCTCACGGCGGCGCCAGGAGGCCCCCTAGGGAGCCCCCTCCGGCGCAATCAGTGTAAGTCTGGTTGTTGTCGACGGGGTTGTTCGTGGTGACTGGCGAGCTGGGGCTCACGTCGACATGGATGCACCGCGTCGCTTGATTCAGGGCGGTGATGTTCATCATCGCCAGCGTCGTCAAGGACGTGTCCGTCTGGAAGGTGCCCGGCGGATCCTCGATGGCAGGGTCTTCCCAGCGATTGTTCGCCGTCCGGGTCGACCAGGCCGTCACAGTGGTGTCGAAGACCATGGAGCCGCCAGCATCGGGGAACTTGACGAGGAACTGATTGTCCTGGACGGCAATGTCACCGTACGACTGCAACCGCGTGGCGCAGAAGAGGCCCGTGGACTCGCTCTCGACAGGGTTGAAGCGCACCTGATTATCGGTGAAGAGAATGCGACCGTCCACGAACCGATCGTCGACCAGGCCCAGGGGGACGGGATCGTAGAGCAGTGGTGGCGCGGGGAAGAACCCGAGATCAGCGGGAATCCAGCCCATCGTCACCAGCTCCGGTGACTGGCCGATGTTTTGAATGTCGACGCACTGCCCGGTGGTGTCGCTCGTGGCATCCACACCCGGGCCTTCGCTGACCAGGACGTTCCCCTCGATGAACATCGGGCCCAAGCCGTAGACTTGCAATGCTCGCCCGGCCGGTTGATTCACGACGTTCCCGCGGACGCGGGCGGCTGGCAGGAAGGTATCGGTCTCAACCGCGGTTGGGGCCCTGGTGTCCGTGATCACGCGGCGACCGACCAGTTGCAGCGCGATCCCTGCGCGCAGCCCGGTGGCCGCATCGCCCGCGGCCCGTGGTCCGTTCGCCCGGATGCGATTGTTCTCGATGACGACATTCTCGCCGTGGAGGACGTAGATCCCGCACACAGGGCGCAGGTGGCTCACGCCGTGCCCCTGGATCAAGTTGTCGTGGACCCGTAGGCCATCGGCGTCGGCCAGGATGATGCCTCCCAGGGCGGCCAGCGTCTCGAAGCCCTCAGGGGGGCCTCCCTCGGCCGGTCGTTGATAGTTGTCCTCGAGGATGTTGTCGGCGATCACAAAGTCATGGGTAAGGATCGCCTCGTAGGCGCCTGTCGGATCGGTGGGAACCGGCCAAAATCCGAGCACCGAGATGCCCGAGCTTCCCATGTAACGGATCCGATTGCTCCGGATTTGGACATCCACGAGACGCCCCGGCGTGCTGACCACGCCAGGATCACCGCCGCCGGGCGGCGCCCGGGAGGCCAGCAATGACGCGTCGGATCCCGGATCGGTCACGCCCTCGGTCAGGACGAACCGACCGACCGGGTCGAAGGCAAACCGGTAGTCAAAGGCCTCCAGGGAGGCCACGGCGCCCATTCCCAGGGTGATGCCGTAGCCGATGCCGTGGTGGATCTCGCAGCCCTCGATGATTGCCCCCCGGCAGATCCCCGCGAGCTCGATACCTCCCCACGCCTTGCTGTAACTGCCGGTGGCTGGCGTGTGGATCTGACAATCCCGGATGGTCGCCTGCCCGCAAGACACGACGGCGACATTGGGCGCGCCGCTGAGTTGGCCCGTCATCGTGAGCTTGCAGCGCCGGACACTCAGCCGCTCCACGCCGTAGGCCGCGACCGTCGGGAGCGGGAACGGTGCAGGGCCAACTGGGATCCACAGATCAGTGAACGCGGGGTCTTCCGCGCCCTCGCGCTGGGTGGTCACATCGAGGCCGACGAGGTGAATCTCGCGGGACGGCGTGCCGGACCCGGGATCCGCGTATACCATCACCCCGAACTGGCCGGTGGCCTCGATCTTGAGGTCTTTCAGGGTGATGTTCGTGCAGGCAGAGATCGTCACGAGCCCCTGGGACGTCGCGTTCGCCGCCGGTGTGCGGATGACGCTCGCTGCGCCGCATCCTTCGATCACGATATCGCCACGGCCCTGGATGATGACCCGCTCCTCGTAGATGCCCGGGAGGACGCAGACTTTGCCCGCCTCGTCGAACGGGATGGCACGCAGGGCCTCGTTGATGCTCGTATAGTCGCCGAAGGTCGTCGCCCCGTCGCCGACGGTGACCGTACAGCAGCCCTTCTGACGGGTGAGCGGGCGGAAGGTGCGACGACAGGACTCAATGGAGACTTTTACGCTCGAAGAGCTGACCGACCAGTGCAGCATCGCCAGCGGGCAGTAGAATCGTCGCGGGCCGTGAGGGGCTTCGCTGCGCGTCAGCGCCCAGGGCACGACCTCGGTCGGGGTCGCAGGCCGCGCCGCAATGATCCAGTGATCACCGATGATACCCGGATGGTTGAATTGGACCTTGAGTCCGGTGCCCTTGAGAGCCACCGCGACGTCGGGCTGGAAAGACACGCCGACGGGCCCAAACGAGGCTCCATCCCCAGGGTTCCAGATCCGAAGATAGAAAAATTCGGGCCTCGGACCACCCGCTCCGCCAGCGTCCGGATACACCATCGTCTCCAGCGCCTCGGAATCGTCGGCCGTGATTTTGATCGTCCCGGTCGTCGGGTCGTACGGAGCCTTGGCGCGCGCGTACACGCTCCCACCGACGTTTGGGGCGATCGAGTGGTTTGCGACGTGCTCGCCGTTGGGCAGGAGCGCACCCCAGGTCAGGATCTCGAACACCTGGCCTGTTGTCGGAAAATGCGCGTGATCCCGTGGGGTCGTCAGGAATTGAATGACGGTCCCCTGCTGGTCGACCGACACCTTGATCCGGTACAGGGGCGCCGCATTGTCGAAGCTCCACAGGAAGCGGTCGGGTGCGATCAGCTGGATCCGGATCGACTGGTTGTCCACCCCTGTGTACCCGGGCGTGATCGCGGGCTTGCAGAGGTTGTCCAGTGCAGCATTATCCATGACCACAGTCAGCTGAGCGCGGGACTTCAGCTCGTGGCGGTCCCAGTCGAAGGCGTGGCCGTTGGCAGTAAGCTCCTCGACGAGCGCGCCGAAAGCGGCGTGGCAATCTTCCGGACCATTCGGGCCATCATCCCGGATGTACACCCGGTGCATCGTTCGCATCCGATCGCTCGTATCGGGTCCGCCGAGCGCCATCTCATGGAATTCCCGGTCTTCCACGGCGGAGACGCTCTGCTCCCAGCCGATCAGGTAGACCAGATCGTGGCGCACGCCCGAGGGTATCGTGGGAGTCGACGGCTCGTTCCCGACATGATTTGGGAGCATCCAGTCCGACTGATTACGATAAGGCTGAAACAGCTCGGTGCCGGAGAGACCCGAGAGCTCGTGCCGCATGCCGCCGAGGTAGTAGCTGCCGGCGAGGATATTGAAATTGTAGGGAAGCCTGGCATTCACGATCGCAAAGCCGCGGTCGGCTGAGCCATGGGGACCGACGACATCCAGGACGACCGCGCGGTGGTCCTCGTCGTCGAGCATCTCGCCCTCACTGAAGTCGGAGTCGAGCAGGCTCCGGCCCTGCTGCATTCGCACGCCGGTGTACCGGTTCAGAGGGCGGAGGAGATAGCGGGAGAGGTCGTGATTGGCCATGATCGTGGGTCCCTGCGAGAACGAGAACGGGCGGCTGCGCTCAGGGTGCCAGGAGGCTGCCGAACCCGGGATCGGGGCAGCTCGTGTAGGTCTGGTTATCGTCGACCGGGTTGTTGATGATCACCGGCGTGTTCGGGCTGATGGTGACGTGGATGCAGCGCGACGCCTGGTTCAGCGCAGTGAAGTTCATGCGGGCGAGCGTGGATGCTGAAGCATCGGTCTGGTAGACGCCGGCGGTGATCACTCCGATCGGGTCCTCCCACCGATTATTGTTGGTACGGGTAGACCAGGCGGTGATGGAGGTATCGGTGTCGATGCTGCCGCCCTCGATCGGGAACGTGACCAGGAATTGGTTGTCGAGCACGCCGACATCGCCGTACGACTGCAGGCGTACGGACCAGCTGATATCGACCGCGGCGCTGGCCACTGGCTTGAAGTGGACCTGATTGTCGGTGAACAAGATCCTGCCGTCGACGAGGTCGTCAGCCACGGGGAGCGGAACCTGCGGGAGGGGCGGCGCCGGCAGGTAGCCGAGGTTCGCCGGGATCACCCCCTCAAGGCCGATTTCGGGCGACTGGCCGATGTTCTGAATGTCGATGCAGTGCGCGAGCGTCGGTGACTCGAGGTCCGCGAGACCCTCGCTCACGAAGGAGTTACCCTGGACGAAGATCGCGCCGAGGCCGTAGATCTGGAGCGCGCGCCCTGCGGGCTGATGCACCACATTACCACGAACCCGCGCCGCGGGCATGAGGTTGTCCGGATCGATGGCATAGCCACCCGAGGTCGCCGAGACGCGACGACCCACGAACTGAAGGGCGATGCCGGCACGATTTCCCGCCAGCCCGGTGCCCTCGACGCGGGGCCCGTTGGCGTCGATGAGGTTGTTCTCCACGGCAATATCCTCGCCATGATAGACGAAGATGCCGCATACCGGGCGGCGATGGTCGATGCCGTTGTCCTTGATCCGATTATCACGGATGCGCAGCCCATCGGCGATGCCGAGGACGATCCCCCCGTAGGCCACCATGTGGAGCATGCTCTCGGGAAGCGGCTTGTCGGCCGGGCGGCGATAGTTGTCCTCGATGACGTTGTCGGCGATGACGAGGTCGTTGGCTTCCACCATCCAGGCGTGGTCATAGGGATCGACCGCCGTGTCCGGGCCGAAGCCGATGACCGCGATCCCGGAGCCCCCCATGAAGTGGATCCGATTGCCGACGATCGTGAGCTTCGACGGCGCCGGGCTGAAGCGAACTTCGGCTTCCACGTCGCTGCCTGGGGGAAGCGCGGTCGTCGGGACGTCTCCTGCGACGTTGGGGCAATCCTCGTCGTCGGCGATCACGAGGCGGCCGGTTGTATCGAAATATGCGGTGTAGTCGAGGCTCGCAATATCGCGGTAGTAGATCGAGCCGAGCGTGATGCCATGGCCAAGGCCAGTGGAGATCTCGTTGCCTTCCAGCGTGACGTCCGAGCCCCAGACGAGCTGTACGCCGCCCCAGGCGCGGCTCCTGCTCTCGCTCGGGGGCCTCCGCGTGAGGATTTTGCAGTCGCGGACGAGGCCGTACGTGACCTGGTTGAACACGAGGCCCGCCGCGCTGCTCAGGGTCCCGAACATGGTGAGCTTGCAGCCGAGGATCTTGATGCGCTGCGTGCAGTAGACGGCGATTGCGCTGAGCGGGAAGGCCGATGAACCGGGAGGTACCCACAGTTCGTCGATCGTCGGCTCGTCCAGCTTCGCGTCCCGTTGCGTCGTGATGTCGAGATTCTCCAGCAAGATCTCGCGGCAGTAGACGAAGGAGGCGCCGGCGAGGCCCCCGAGGACCATGACGCCGAACTGTCCCACGGCGCCGATCTGCATGTTCCGCACCGTGACGTTGGTGGAGCGTGCGATCGTGATGAGGCCGGCGGAGGTCGCGTTGTCCTCGGGTGTGCGCAGCACGGTGCGAGCGCCGCAGCCCTCGATGATGAGGTTTTCGCGGTCCTCGAGGATCACACGCTCGTGGTATTCGCCGGGGAGGATGCAGACTTTCCCGGGCTCGTCGAGGGGAATCGCGCGCAGGGCCTCGTTGATGCTGGTAAAGTCGCCAAAGCTGGTGGAACCGTCGCCGACGGTGACGGTGCAGCAGCCGCGCAGGCGTGTCAGCGGGCGGAAGGTGCGGCGGCAGGAATGGACGTCGACATGAAGCTCGTCGCCATCGAGGGTCCAGTCCAACAAAGCCAGCGGGCTGTAGAAGCGGCGGGGGCCATGCGGGGCGGCGCCCGTATCGAGCGCGAGGTCCCAGGGGACCATGGGCCTGGGCGTCGAGGGACGCGAGCCGATGATCCAGAAGTCGCCGACGATGCCGACGCGACCGAACTTGATCTTGAGTCCAGTGCCCGTCAGCGGGATCTCCTGACCAGGGACGAAGTTGAGGCCGAACTGGACCGCGGAGGCATCGTCGCCCGGGTTCCAGAGCCGGGCGAAGAGGTAGCGGTCGCCCTCGGGGATCGACGCGGTGATGAACCACGCGAGCAGCTCGTCGAGGGCAGCGCTGCTTTCGGGAGCGACGGTGAGTGTGCCCGTGGCCGGGTTGTAAGGCGTGAGCACGCGGGCCAGGACACCGCCGCCGAGCTGGGCGGAGATCTCGTGGTCCGCGACATATTCGCCGTTCGGGAGCGAGGCGCCCCACGGGAGCAGCTCGACGATCCGGCCAACGAGTGGGATATGGGCGTGGTCACGCGGAGCGGTGAGCAGCGTGAGTGTGGCGATGTCGTCGTCGACCGTGACGGTGAGGCGATGGAGCGGCGAGGCGTTGTCGAGGCTCCAGAGGAAGCGATCGGGCTTGATGAGCTGGACGCGGATGGCCTGGTTCTCGGCGCCTGAAAAGCCCTGGAGGACCGGCGGCGTGCAGAGATCGTCGGCGGTGGTGATCGGGTCCGCGATGACCATCATTCGCGCGCCGGACTTGAGCTCATAGTTGGCGCGATCGAAGGTATGGACGCCCGCGACGGTGAGCTCGTCGACGAATAGCGAAAAGGCCCCCTTGCAGGTCGCAGAGCGGGTCTCGCGGGCGTGCACGCGATGCATGCGCCGGATCCGGTACCCGGTGTCATGGCCGGCGATGGCCTGCTCGCGGAGCTCGCTGTCCTCCACGACGCTCACGCCCTGCTCCCAGCCCACGAGGTAGACGAAGTCGCGGCGTGGCGCGCCGGGCAAGGCCGGGAGGATCGGGTCCTCGTCGTTGCGACTGGATTGTAGCCAGTCGGTCTGGGCGCGGAAGGTCTGCGGGGCGAGCGGTTCGGCCCCGACTAGCTCGTGACGGTAGCCGCCCAGGTAGTAGGTGCCGGCGCGGATATCGAAGTCGTAGGTGCCGGTGGTGTTGACGTTGGCGATCGTGAAGCCGCTGTCCGGGGAGCCGTGGGGGCCGACGACGTCGACGACGAGCGCACGCTGCTCCTCGTCGTCGATCATGCGGGCCTCGTTGATGTCGCTGTCGAGGACGACGCGGCCTTGCTGCATGCGCAGGCCGGAATAGTGGTGCTCGGGGTTGAACAGGTGGCGAGAGACGTCGTGGGCGGACATGGCGGGATTCTCCGGGGGCGTCAGTTCTCGCGGATGAAGGCGGCGATCCGGCCGATCGGCATGAACTCGTGGATCTTCGAACGCACGCTGTCGAGCTTGAGCGGGTTCAGGAGCCGCGAATAGGCGCCGATCTCGGAGCCGTTTTCGGCGCCGCGGGCGACGGCCGCCGGGGTGCTCTCGGACAGGACATAGAAGCCCGGGTCGCCGAAGCGGGTGGAGACGAAGAAGTGCGGGAATACGTCCGCGAGGCCGCCAGGGTATGGCGCGGGGATCTGGCTGAGCGGGGCGACCGTGCTGAAGCGGACGCAGCCGTGCTGCTGGTCGGTGACCGTGATCGGCTTCTGGGCGAGGATCTCGGTGGCGGTGATCCGCAGGCCGATGGTCTCGACCGCGAGGGTGCTTCGCTCGATCGTCAGCTCGGTCGCCGGGAGGTCGAGCTTGATCGCTGGCGAGCTGGTGGCGACGATGCTGTCGCGGATGTGGAGGGCCGCGAGGGCGCCGCCGTCGAGCGAGATGCCGGCGATGATCGAGCGGTCGACGAGCAGCTCGTCGATCGTGCCTTGAATAACGATCTCGGCCGGATCGAGGGGGCTCGCGTCGGCCCGGGTTCCGCCGGGATCGAGGGTGCACGAGCGGATCGTGACGCGCCGATAGTTGCCGGCGAGCACGAGCTTGCCGCCGCCGTACCATAAGCCCTCGAGGGTGAGCTCGGGGTCGGCGCCGCTGGAGGTGAAGACCCAGTTGGTGCCCTCCACCGCACTGCGGCGCAGGTACGGGCGTTGCTGGGAGGCTGCCTGAAGGGTCAGCTTGTTGAAGGTCGTGACGGCCGCGACGAGGTACGTCGCGCTGTCGGCGAAGGTATAGGCGTTGGCCCAAACGCCGGGCGGGACGAAGGTGCCGCCGCTGAAGGTGCCGTCGACCGTGGTGAGAACGGAAGCGCGACGGTCGTGGGTGCTGGCGCCGAGCTCGCCGGAGAATCCGTAATGGTAGTAGGCGACCTGGGTGCCTGCCGGCGGGGGATCGTTCGGGAACCAGAAGCGGCCGCGGACCGGGTCGACCATCAGGAGCTTGCCCGCGGGCAACGTGAGGCCGGCGCCCCAGGCGGACAGGTTGCCGGCGAGGGTGCGCTCTGCGGGGATCTGGAGGTCCTCCGGGTCGATGAACCGGGTGACCTTGAAGGCCCGGGCGTCGCGCACGAGGGTGGCCTTCGCCGAGTCGGTGGTCAGCGCCGCCGCGAGGAGGATGTAGAAATTGGGATCGGCGAGGAACTGGGCCGCATAGAAGAGCGTGGCCAGGAGGGTCCGGAGGCGGTACTCGTCGCGGAAGCGTACGCCCAGGTAGTCGGTGAGCTCGGCGAGCGCGGGGGCGGTGAGCACGGGTGCCACGGCGTCGAGCGCCGCCTGCGTCAGGACATACTCGGCGTGACCGAGGATGCGGCAGCGGATCGGGCCGGCGACGTCCTCCTCGAGACGTTGAGCGCAGCCGTCCTCGGGGTGGTATGGGGGCATGAAGAGCGGGGTATCGCGGCCCGAGGGGTCGAAGGTGAACCGCCGCGGAGTGAACTCGTAAGGGGTCGGCGCCTCGACCTTGTATGCTTGCATCCGGTAGAGATGATGATTGAGCTTGGGGATGCCGTATCGGCCGGTGTGGCCGCGGTGCTGGGAGAGGTCGGCGGTGTGCGAGTATTCGTCCCAAGTCCCATGGGCCAGCTCGGCCCCACGCGGCTGGCGGAGGTCGGCGATGCCGCCGGCCGGGGTGCCGGTGTAGCGGCCCACCGGCGTCCGCACCGGATCGAGGGCGTGGCGGGTGCGGCCGAGGCGACGGAAGGACTCGACGACGGCGCCGTCCCAGCCGGCCATGTCGAGGATGAGCTGCTCGAGCACGGTGACGGTGCCGGCGCGGCGGCGATAATAGATGGTGCGGGCGACGTCGACGCGGCGCGCGCGGGCGTTGAGCGCGGGGACCAGGCGGGTGCCGACGAGGTCGCCGTGATACGGGACCACCCAGTCGTCGCAGCGCTCGATGCTCTGGTCCTCCCACAGGCGGTCGATGCTGCGCCGGGCGACGGCGGCCTGCTCGGCGATGGCCTGGATGATGGCCCGCAGGACATGCTGATTGGGCGCCGCGGCGTCGGCGTCGCGATAGACGCCCGGGATCCAGTCCCAGAGCTTCTCTGTAAAGTAGCGGGCGAATTTGTCGTCGGCGGTGGCGGCCATGGGATGTCCTTTGGGTCAGGAGACGAGGTCATGGCAGCCGCGCGACTCGGCCCGCACGGCGCCGACGACGACGTTGCCGGCGAATTCACCGCCGAAATTGAAGTAGTGGCCGGCGGGGAGCCGCAAGCCCGGCGCGGGGAAGGTGTCGGGGCCGATCTCGAGGCCAAACTGCACAGAGGTCACATCGAGGACGCCGGGGATGGCGCGGGCCACGGCGACGAAGGCGCTGCGCGAGAGCGGACCACCGATCGGGGTGTTCTCCGGGGCGAGCAGCCCCTTCTCCGGATCGAGGAGCGCGGCCTGCACCGCCGCCTCGATGTCGGCAGGGATGTAGTCGGGGTCGATCTCCAGGTTGATGAACAGCGCCGACTCGACCGGGGTGGCTGCGGCGGCGCGGATGACCAGGCCGGGCTCGGACATGGCCTGCAGATTGGCCACAATGTCCCTCGACAGATTGGTGCCGGGGACGCTGGGCACGTACCAGACCTTGACGCCGGCGGTCAGCGAGGCCTCGTCCCAGGCGTACTCGACCTTGCTGTTGAGGACGCCCGGAATGCCGGCGACGCGGGCGCTGAAGTCGGCGAGTGAGACGCAGCGGCCGAGCACGAGCGCGGAGGCGGGGGCGTTTCGACGGATGTCGCGGATGCTCTCCGCGTCGGCGCCTCCGCGGGCCTGGATCGGGCTGCGCACGTACATGAGGCCCGGCGCGCCCTTGGCGATCTGGTTGATGCCACCGGGCGGAGGCGCCTCGGCGCCGGCGCCGTGGCGATAGGTCGCGCGGACGTTGCGGGAGCCGGTGGGCAAGCGCAGGCCGCGGACGCCGTTGCCGAAGGTGATGATCGTGTTCTGGTCGTCGTCGTGGCGGACGATGTAGACCGGGTCGTTCGGGCGGGCGCCGTAGAAGCTCGGCCGCTCGTGCCAGAGCACGCCGTCGACCCGGACCTCGAGGGTGCTGGCGATGCCGCGCGGGGATTCGGGCGACGAGAGGTAGGTGAGCGGCGACAGGGCGAGCTGGAAGGTCTGGTAGGGCTGGGACTGGTCTCCGTCGCCCAGGACCTCGTTCTCGACGGTCTCTCCGCGAGTGACCTTGATGACGTTGCCGTAGGCCTTGACCGGGACGCGCAGGCCGCCAGTCCAGTCGCCCTTGGTGACGGTGAGCGTGGCGGCGCCGCTGGGGCCGACGGCGAGCTTGGCATCGACGAGCACGCCGCGGCCGTTGGCGTCCTCGAGGATGAACTCGGTCGGGGGGTTGGGGATGGGGCTGTGGACGCCCTCGAGGGCGAGGGTCTCCCCGAGGACGAGGTTGGGCGTCAGCTCAGTGTGTGCGAGGCGCATCAGCCGGCCGACGTCGTGCATGTTGTAGTGGACGATCAGTGGGCCCGATGCGAACGAGTCGACTTTGGTTGGGTCGATTGCTGGATTCACAAAAATCCGCGTAATTGGGATCGCGGGCCCCATAACATTTTCGGCGAGCTGAATCGCAATCGTGGTCTCCTCGGTAAGCGTCACCAGATGCGGAGAATAGTACGAGTTGTACTGAATGATGATGCAGTCGCCTGCTGAAATTGATCGGTAAACGCTATCAAGATCGACTGTGCTTTGAGATTTTTCATCACTCGTAAAGTCGACTGCCGAGATATCGAATTTCTGGTTGCCGCCGTAGCCGCCGGATGTGCGTCCGAAAGGCCCCATCGGGTTATTGATTGTGGAGTCGACGACGTCGACCTCTTCGCCGACTGGTGGTCCTGATGCCTTGGAAAGAAGAGCGGTTCTTGCGTAGGCCTTCTGCGATGGGCTTACCATCGTCATGTGTTCGAACGAAACCGATGATCCGATCAGCGGAGGAGTAGTTACTCTCATTCTTACGTAAGTTTGCCCGTCTCCCGCCCTCACAGGTGTCACATCAACGATCTCGGCCGCATGCCGTCTAATGATCTTGTCAAGCCAAGCAAACAGGATTGGCCTTCCACGAATTGGACTTGCGGTCGCCAGATCGAGGAGAAGTCCGTCGGCTCCTAAATCTCCGACGCTTGGGTCGCGAATCGGCTGCAGAGCAAATTCGTTACTCGTGAATCCAACTTTCGGGTCTCCTGCTGCTTCAAAGAACTGTGCAGGTGACGAAAGCGTGGGTGTCGCTCGGTATGCGGTCGCCGGCAGGCGAAATGAAACGCTGTTTGACACGAGGGCCGCGATCTCGTCCTGTGCTCCAACGCCGGGTCTTGGCTGGTAGCCTAACAGTTCGGCGAGTTGGCGAAGAGAGCGCCGGTCCTGTGCAGTCAGGAGGCGCGTCTTGATGGCAATTGCTTGGTTGTAGAGAGCAATGATGTCACCGACGTAGGCCCAGAATTCGAACAGGGCCGAACCCGTGGACGACTGGGAGGTCCATGGAGCCAGTGGCGTTGCCTCGTCGATACCTTGTCCCGCGATGCGCGCAATTAGCGCGCGACGGATAAGAGCGAACGTCGAGATGTGGCTTGGGGAGAGCGCACCAGTCACAAGTTCGAGGGATGGGAGCGTCAGGCAGTTGCTGCAAGCGGAGGGCAGGGGCATGGGTACCTCGCTACGTTCGACTAAGAAGATGGTTGCGCCGCGGTCAGTGCCGTAGCAGGATGGCAGTCATGACGCACAGGAGCGAAATCGTGAGCATCTTGATTCTTCTCTCGGCCTGCGGCGAGGACGGCGGGATGACGACCGTGTCGACGACAAACCCGTCGACAGCCACCTTGACGCAGTCGGGCACGAGCAACGGCATGACCGAGGATAGCTCGGGGACGACCACGGGGAAGACAACAGAGGTGACATCGGATACCACGAGCACACCACCCACGAGCGGCACCACGAGTGAGGATGGAGGACCGGTCTTTCTCAGTTTCAGCACCAATGTCGGCAAGATCACCCAGGGGGAGTCCGTCACCTTCACGGCGCTGCTGACCGACCCGGATGGGCTGGACGATATCGTTGGTGGTAGTCTTCTCAGTGAGGACGAGAAGATTGACTTTGGGCCGCTCATCGCTGCGGGCCAGCCCGGCACTTACTCGATCTCGCTGTCCTGGGCGCAGATTCATCAATCCGATCCGATCTCCTTCGAGAATGCTCAACCCGCGCGCGTGTTTCGTGCCCGCTTCTTCGACCAGAAAGGGAATCAGGCCGCCAGCGATGCCGAAATTTTGTTGACGTGTGCTGGCGGTTCGGCCTGTGCGGGGTTCTGCACGGACATCGATCTTGACGGCATGAACTGCGGCAGTTGCAGCCATGCCTGCGCCTCTATGGGCTGCCAGGGAGGTAGCTGTGCGCCGAACCTGAGCGGGTGTTTCGAGGAAATGGACGGCCTCGACTCTTGCTCCGCCATTTGTGCGAGTTTTGGCGAGGCCTGTGCAGAGTCTGAATGCATGGGATTCACGGTGGAAAAGTACGGAACCATCACCAATTGCCTCAAGGGCTCTGCGGGAATTATCGGAAGCGAACCATGTGATAAGATTCAGAGCTGGGCCAACCCTGCCATCAAGTGCTGCTGCACCGACTCTAACTGACCCCATGAACCTCATACCCCGCCCTCCGTGATCACGCGGATCGAGCCCCTCTCGGGGGTGCGGGGGTCGTTGGCCAGGCGGAGGATCTGGTCGTCGGGGACGGCGTAGAGGGGCTCCATCTTGCGCATGTCGTGGATGGCGCGGGCGCCGATCTTGACGTCCTTGACGGCCAGGACGCCGGGCACGGCGCCGACGATGCCCTCGAGGGTGAGGCGGTGCAGCGGTGCGCCGAAGGTGAACGCGTCGGGGCCGAAGTACCCGGGGTTTAGGCCGTCGCCGCGGAGGCTGAAGAGCACGGCGTCGCGGACGGAGCTGGGCAGGTGGCCGGGCTTGATGCAGATCTGGATCTCGAGGTCGATGGCCCGGAAGCGGGGGTCCCGCACGTGGACTTCGCGGCCAGCCTGGCGGACGCAGTCCATCAGTCCGGTGAACTCGGCGCGCTGGTCGTCGGTGAGGGCGTAGGCGGCGACGGGATCGGGGGTGACGAAAGTCGTCGGCCAGCTGCCGGTCCAGCGCTGGCGAACGCCGGCGATCTGGACCCAGTCGAGGCGACGGGCGACTTCGCAGAAGTCCTCCGGCGCGACGGCGCGGTGGGTGATCGCGCGAAACTCCTCGGGCGCGAGCTGCCGGACATCCTCGAGTGACTCGGGGTCGACGCCATCCGTGACGGGGAGCGGGTTGGTGATGCTGGCGATGTCGCCGGCCACGGCCAGAAGCAGTGGATCGACGGCGCCGGTGCTCGGATCGAGGAGGTTGCGGATCGTGCCAGCGCCGACGTTGCTGGCGCTGCCGGGGCCGGTGCGGTAGTCGACGCGGAACCGCAGGCCATCCGCGGGGACCTTACCGAAGTCGCCGTCGCCGAATTGCAGCGTCGTGCCGTCGCCGCTCGCGTAGTCGATGTGGACGAAGTCCTTTTCGACGGTCGCGCGCTGGAAGCCGACCACGCGCCGCCAGGTGCCGTCGTCGAGGGTGTAGTGCTCGTCGAGCGGCGTCGAGGACAGCAAGGTGCGCCGCCAGGTCCACGCGCTGAGTGCCTCTGGGAGCGGGTCGACCACGCGGGCGACGCGGAGCTCTGGCGTGGTCTCGCGGAGGTCGCTGCCGATACGGCCGAGTCCGCCGGTCTCGGTGGACAGCAGGCTGTGGAGAAAGGTGACGCTGCGCTCGCCGGTGACGACGCTGAGTGGGCCCTCGCGCTCGATGGCCTGGCGGGCGTCGGGGGTCGTCCCCCGGACCTCGAAGTACTCGGTGGTGCGCTCGCCGGCGGTGGCTTGGACGAGGTTGCCGTGGACGGTGGTTTCATCGCCGAGCTTGAGGCACCACGGCAGGGCGTGCTCGGTCTCCCAGGACAGGAGCAGGAGGTCGATGCCCATCAGCTCGTCGGTGACCGGGGTGACGTCGGTGACGAAGACGAGGTGCCGGCGCGCGGGCTCACCGGGCTCGATCGGGTCGCGCTGCAGGAGTACCCACTTGTTCTCCCACAGCGAGGCGGGGCTGACCTCGGCCGCGTCATTGACGACATACATCTTGGTGGCGCCGGCCGACAGCTCCGCGGCGTCGGGGTCGAAGGCGTACGAGAGGAGGGCATTCCACTCCTTGCGCACGGAAAAGGTCTTGCCCGCGAGGAAGTCCGCGAGGCCCTCACCGAGCTCGAAGGCCAGAGATTCGCCCCCATCGGCGACGACCCATACGCGGGTGCCAGCGGGAAGGTTCAGGGGCGCGACGGCGTCCGACTTGACCTGCACGTCGAGGAACGTGCTGCCGGAGCGGCCGTCGTGAATGTTGTAGTCGACGAGGCGGGTGAGCCGGCGGAGGCTGCGGCGCTGGGTGGCGGTCTCGAGGTAGGCCTCGCGGGCCATGCGGTCCTGGGTGTACGAGAGCTCGTCGCCGAGGGCGGCGAAGAGCTCGAGCACCATGACGCCGACGTCGGCCTCGATGAGCTCGCCCCACTGCGGGTAGCGCTGGCGGGCGAAGTCCATGAGGGCGCCGCGCAGGCTGAGGAAGTCGCGGGCCATGTAGTCGACCGGGAAGTCGACGAGGTCGAGCGGCGGGCACGGTTCGAGGGTGGGCTTGCAGTCGATGCTGGTGTCGACGCAGCCGGCCTTGAAGCTGAATTCGCTGCTCTTGAAGAAGTAGTCGAGGCGGCTATCCTCGATGGTGAGGCGGTAGCGCGAGAAGTCGCCCGGCTGGTCAGTGGTGAGTTCGAGGATCTCGACCGTATCCACGACGTCGACCGAGACACCTGTGACACGCACGACGGGTATACCCTCGCCGCCATTGATGCTGACGATGGTGATGTTCGCAAGCAAGGGCAGCGATGACGTGAAACGGGCGAGAGGGGGGAGGGTCGCGGGGTTGCGGTGAAAATGGACCCGCAACGTGGTCTGGTCGGCCTCGACCGCGACGAAGTCGATGCCGGTGAGGTTTGCAGAGGCCTTGATGGCGGCGATGCGTGTGGCGAACATCAGGCACCCACCTCGAGGTTGAGATAGCGGCGAACGCCGCGCTGTAGGACGACATAGGTGATTGCGACCAGCATCGTGGCGTCCTGGGCCGTGGCCTCCACCTTCTCCACGCGGATAAGCCCGCCGAGCCAGCGGTCGAGGGCCTGATAGACGATGGGCTCGGCGATAACGGCGGTAGCGAAGCTGTTGAGGGCGAAGACCTGGCGCTGCAGGCCGCCGCCGAAGTCGGGGCGATGAATGCGCTCGCCGGGCGCGGTGAGGATGACCTGGCGGATCAGCTGCTCGATGTAGGCGTCGGGGTTCGGCTCCTCCCGAAGGGTACCGAGGCCCTGATCGACGGCGAGCGGGAATTTTAGCCGTGCGTTTCGCTGGGACATGGGGGCCTCAGGTGTTACTGACCTTGGTGTCCGGTTGAGAGATGAATAGAGGCCCGAGCTGATAGGGCACTCCATTGGTGAACGTGTAGCTCATGCCCAGGCTCGACACGCCAACCGTGGGCACTCCGCCGATCTGGACTCGGGTGTTTGGGACGAGCCACTTACCGAGCATGGAAGCAGGATAGGCCCCGGGAAAAATGAGCTGATCAACTGCGGTGCCCATCAGGCCCTGAGCGCCCTTGACGCGGGTATTGGGGCCGATTACGGCGACGGCCCGCATGGTCAGGATGTCCTGGATGCCAAATGGTGTCGTGGATACGGGGCCTGGCATGGTGTCCTCCTTCGCTCAGAAGATTTCCTGGGTGCCGTCGTTGACCGAGACACGGGCCGGATCGACGGAAATGCTGCGGGTCTTGGCGCTGGCCTTGACCTCGATCGAGTCGAGCTTGATCGACAGGGCGTTGATGGTGATCTTCGAGGCTCCGGCCTCGATGACGATCTCGCCGAGCAAATCGTCGATGCGCAGCGAGACGAGGTTGGTACGGATGAACTTGACCGTTGGCACCGCATCGATGGGGATAATGTCGCCCTGCGCCCAGTAGCAGCCGGTCCAAATCGGATATGAAGGATCGCCGGCCTCGAACTCGACCCAAACGCCCGCACCCACCGGGGGGAGCATGTGCATGCCGACGTTCTTGCCGGCGAAGGGCACGCAGGGCATGGCCCAGACGATCGCAGTCCCGAGCACGGCAGGAACCGTGACCTGGACTCGACCGCGCAGGGTCGGGTCCGGGAGCGGCGTGGCGACGAGGCCCCGATACTTGCCGAAATAGCGGCCGCGCAGGAGCTCGAGCATGTCGCGGGTGGTCTGATCGTCGTTCATATCAGGCTCCGAGGGCGTTGCGCGCGAGGGTGACATCCATGGCGTGGCTGCTCATGTCGAGGGTATGGGTGACGGCGGTGACGAAGTACTGGCCGCTGTAGCGAAGTCCGAGCCCGCGAATGGGGATGAGCATGTGCGGCTGAAGGATGCGCTCGCCTAGGGCGAACTTCGTGGTGTGCACACTGGCCTGGACGAACCACTCAGCCTCGGACAGCGCCGCCTTGGCCCGAGTCGTGAGCTCCGCGGAGTCCCCTGCGGTGGCGAGGGAGACTTCTCGTGGAACCGAGGAGATGAATGAGGCCAGCGGTCGCACGCCGAGCGGCAGATTTGGCGGCACAGGGGCGCCCCCCGGCACCACGATGTTGAGGTTCTCGGCCACGCGCAGACCGGCGCTCAGGAGGGGGCGATCGAAGTCGGCGTCGATATCGATGCTGAGCATGGTCTGGCCCGAGCGATCACCGACGTTGATCTCGAGCTCCTGGAGGAAGGGGTCGATCACGGGCGGTATGGCCGGGACATCGGGCCGCGGCGGCGAGGGCTTGAAGTGGCCGACGCCAAGGACCGCGAGGCCGGCGACGTCATAGGAGATCCAGAACTGAAAGCCATTGCGTCGGGCGAGCCGGTTGAGAAAGTCCAGATCGCTCCCGCACTGGTTCTGGGTGTGGCTGAGATCCGTATGGACGTGCAGGGTTCGGGCGACATCCGGGCGCAGCGCGTACCGGGCGAGGATCGCCGTCACAATGTCGGCGTCAAAGCCAGGCCAGGCGATGGTCTGGTGGGCACGGGCCATCTCGACCCGGCGATCGCCGCCGCTGATCTCGAGCCAGGAGCCCGGGCCGCCGGTCTCGATGTGGATCTGATGGCGGTCGATGGGGCCGGACACCAGGCACGCGTCGAGGTGGCCGTCCGCGACGAGGATCGCCAGCTCGGCACCTGGCCGCAGCCGAATGTCCATGAGCGGGACGTATTGGCCGACGTCGTCAAGCTCGACGACGAGGCGAATGGTGTAGCGCGTGGGCTCGCTTAGGGACTGCTCCACCTTCACGGACATGCAGCGATCGGCCAGGTCAGGGGCTGGGGTGTGATCAAGCAAGATGAGGAAGTCGGCGCTCATATCAGCGGTCGCTCGGGATCGGGACGGAGGTGGCCTCGGTCAAGGCCTCGGGGTGCATGACATCGGCGACCTCGGCGATCCGCCAGTAGCCGTGCGGGTCCTGGAGGTAGAAGGCGGCGAGGTGATCGAGGCGTTGACCCTGCCGGCGGAGATGCTCGCCGCGGATCTGCTGCCGCGGGGCATCCGGCACAGTGACGATCTGCACGGTTCTTCCGCGGTGATCGGTCATTTCCAGGGTCGGCAAGCCGTAGTAGCGACTGGTTGGATCGAACATCGAGTGACTCCTGCGGTGATGGGCCCGGTCAGGACCGGAAATCGCTGACGACGGTGGCGAGATGGGCGATCGCCAGCGCGTCCCGCTCGAAGCGGTAGAGGGCGTAGGTGGCCTTGGCCAGCTCGACATCGAGCTGCGGAGGCGAGGTGAGGTTGCGTTTGGGTAGCTCGTGGGGCTGGATGACGTCGAAGGCGAGATCGACCTCCGCGTGGATCGGCATCATCGCCGGGCTGTGGGCCGACTCGGTGATCGAGAGGGAGGTGATCCACACCGGAATGACCCGCCGTCGGCCGAGCGCGAGCAGGACGATCGGGATAGTCTGATTGGACGCTCGCTTGAGGGGGCCGGCGCCGACCAGGTCGATGAGGCTATCGGCGATCCCGGCCAGGGGCCCCCGCGGTGGATAGATCAGCCGCTCGAGCACGGCGAGCCGATCGGCGATACCGACGGTCTCGGTGAATTGACGGCCCTTCTCGAGGTCGTCGGTGGCGTCCAGCTCGAGCTTGAAGGAGTACTTCTCGCCGGGCGCGAAGGCCTCGTGGGACCTTTCCTCGAGCCCGGGTGACTCCTCGCTGCTTCGAGACTGCTCGAAGGAGAAATTCCGGTTGATCGACTCCGGGTTGTACTGAAACAGCGTGACGCTCGGGAGGATCCCAATGATCGCTCGATTGAGCTGAATCAGCGCGCCCGTCTGGAGCCGCGGAGTGCGTGAATATCCGGTGCCTGGTCGCATGGTCACTCCTGATGCAGGGCCTGGTGAAGGGCGCGCTGGACGGCGCGGAGGGTTTCGGCCTCGGAGGCGTTGTGGGCGACGCGGACGTTGAGGCGCATGGCGCCGTACTCGCGCGGCCGGGCGATGGGGACCGCCCCGAGTGATTCGCGCACGCCAGCGGCGAGGCGCTCGCCGGCGCCGCTGTCGTCGCCCGGGATCCGGACGTTGAGGTTGTCGATCTGGATCCGGGGTTCAGGCATGCAGGACCAGCCTTTCGCGTTCGCGGCGATCGAGGGCGCGGCCGTCCTTGTCGAGTTCACGCTCGAGGCCGCGGACGAGGTGCGGAGCGGCCAGCTCGCTGCGCTCGCTGCGGGCCATAAACGTTGCGGCGAGGACGACGTTCTTGATCTGGGCGCCCGAGAGGTCGAGGGCGGCGAGTGCGTCGAGTATCGGCGCCGACATCGTCGTGCCGAGTTCGCCAAGGACCTGCTGCCAGATCTGGCGTCGGGCGGCGGTGTCAGGGCGCGGGAAGTCGAGGATGTGGCGGATACGGCGGGAGAACGCGGGATCGATGTTGGCTTTCTTGTTACTCGCAAGCACCGCGATGCCGGCGAAGTCCTCGAGCAGCTGAAGGAGATAGTTGGTGTCGGCGTTGGCGTGGCGATCATGGGAGTCGCGGACGTCGGTGCGCCTGGCGAACAGAGCATCGGCTTCGTCGAACAGGAGCACGGCGCTCATGCCGGCGGCGACGCTGAAGATCTGCCGAATGTTCTTGGCGGTCTCGCCGATGTATTTGGAGACGATCGAGGCGAGGTCGATGCGGACGAGGTCGAGGCCGAGCTCGGCAGCGAGGACCTGGGCCGCCATGGTCTTTCCGGTGCCGGCAGGGCCGGTGAAGAGGGTGACCAGGCCGGTCCCGCGGGGATAGAGGCGCTGTACCTCGGGGCGTTCCCAGAAGGCGACGCGATCGCGGGCCTCGAAGATGAACTCGGCCAGATGGTCGCGGACCTTGGTCGGTACGACGAGGTCGGCCATGCGGAAGGAGCAGCGGAGAACGTGACCAAGTTCGCCGAGCCGGTGCCGCGAGTAGTCGCGGCAGAGCTCGTTGGCGGCGTCGGGCGTCGCGGGGCGTCGCAAGCCGATCGCGGCGAGATCGCCGACCGGAAGCGCATAGCGGCGAGCGATGCCGTCGAGGCTGTCTTGCGGCCAGGTTCGCGAGGTGGGCACCAGCCGGCGCCAGAGCGCGGCCCGCTCGTCGAGGCCGGGCATGGGCAGCTCGACGCGCAGATCGATGACGTGCTCGACGGGCATGGGGCGCTCGTGCGGGGCACAGACCAGGATGGAGAGGTCGAGCTGGGCTGCGAGGTCGGACCCGGCTCGGGTAGCAACGAGCTCCATGATCGGGATGGCGCCGGTAAGTCGGGTCTGGCGAGCGAGGAGAAGGCAGCGTTCGGGCCAGTTGCTGTCCGCGATCGCAGTACTATCGACGAGGAGGCCAGCAGGGCCGAGGGAACGCAGGACGGACGCGGCGAAGCTGCGCCGACCGCTGCCCGGGATGCCCGCGACGACGAGGCGAACCGGGGCACCGGCCTCGATGTGTCCCACGATCGCGGCGGCCGTCTGACGGATTGGCCAGCTCGTCAATGGCTCACGGACGGTGGCGACGCGTACGACCCCGTGGAGCGTCACGTGCAGCGGTGCATGTCCCGAGAGCCAGGACGAGAACTGGGGGTCGACGTGGAGCAGCGGCGGGGCGCCGGGTCCGATGTCATGGGCCGTAACGAGGCGCCAGCGGAGGAGCGCGCCGTCGGGATGAAGCAGCGGCTCTGGTGGATGCCCGAAGATGCGCCGAACCAGCGCCTCCGTGACCCCGGGGACACCAACGAGCCGCAGAAAGGCGGGGCCGAGCGCAGGTGCGAGCTCGAGGGCGACTCCAGCTTGTAGCAGATCGAGTTCCAATGGGGTCAGCTCGAGATCACGGACAAGGCGAAACAGCGGGCTCAGCCTGCTCTGGTCGTCGCTGCATTCCTGCAGGTCCGCCTCCACTTCGGCCAAGCGGCGGCCAAGGGCGAGGAGTTCGTCTTGTGACTCATAGAAGCGGGCCTCGCCCTCGCGGGTATCCAGCGACAGGGCCACGAGTGGATCGGCGTCGCTTTCGGCGTCGAGATGCCGGTGCCACGCGAGACGCCGACGTACGCGCAGGGTGACGCGCTCGCGGATCCAGTCGAGCACGGGCGGCGCCTCCCGGTCCGGGGCGTGCACGGCGGAGAGCGTCGCGTTCACGCGGGCACCTCGATCCAGAACGGCGAGGATTCGGCGCCACGGATGATCAGGCGCAGCGGATAGGCGCCTGCGTCGTCCTCGCCGAAATGGGCGCCGAGGATGATCGTGTCGCTGGTATCGACCTTGAACTGTTTGAGGCCAGGGGCGCCCGCGACCCGGGAATACATCTGTCCAGCCACAAAGACCTCGATCTCTTCATCGAGGACGGTGTCCGTGAGATTGGTGTCACTCGCGGTCGTCACCGTGACCGATGCTGGCACCGTACCCACGATGGTGGTGTGCTCTTTGACGAAGGGGGTGAAAGATATGGCCCATTCGTTGGAGCGTGTGGTGAGGGTCTTGGTTTGGTTGCCGGGCAGCGGATAGTTGGTGGAGACCTGGACGGAGACACCGTAGGTGCCCGGAAGGACGTCCTTGGTGATCGGACCCGGCAGTACGACGTTGTTTTGGATCCGGGCGGTGACCTGGGTGGCGGTGACCTGGATCTCCCAGTCTGGGTTCAGCGCCGGGTCGAGGACGACCTGGTTGTTTGGCGTGTCGAAGAGCGGGCTGCGCAGGACGAGCCGACCACCGCCGAGTCGGGTACCTCGGAGCTGGAGCTGATTATTGGGCGTGAGGGGCCCCAGGAGGTCATCGGACTTGAGGGCGACCCGCGCGGGCGAGGCCGGCAGGGCGATCTCGTCGGCATCCGGCGGGGTGAAGCGGATCACGCTGTGGGTCGACGCGATGTGCATGGCACCGGTCGGGAGGACGTAGTTGCCGACCGAGAGGACGTAGCCCGGGAGGTAGACGATGGGCTCGGGCTCGAGCAGCACGACGCGGACCTCGTAGAAGGCCGAGAACCGGACCAGGCGCTGGTCGTCGCCGTTCCAGAACGTCGCGGACTCCTCGGGGGCGACCGGACGGTAGATGATCTGGAGGCTGTTGTCTTTTTCGCGGAGCTCGGTGTCCAGGATCGTCGTGGCGCCGATCTGGGTGCCGTCGGTCACGATCGGGAAATCGTGCAAGGCCTTGAGGCCATATCCCATGAGCTTCTGTTCGAGGATCACATCCGGGGTCTGCTCGTCATCTTCATAGTGGTGCGCTGTAAGGACGTAGTAGAGGCAGAGTGAAAGCGGTGTGCGCTCAATCGTACCGGCTCCGCCCCTGGCCTGGGCGTTCTTGTAGTGCGCGTCCTCGCGGGCGTGATAGAGATAGAGGCTCAGGGTGTTCTTGGTCGTATTGGGGAGCTTGTCCGGCGACTGCGGGAGCACGATGACGGTGGGGTACCAGAGCTTGACCCGCTCGGTGAGGAGCGTGATGAGCGAGGATGTGACAAGGGACAGGTCGGTGAGCGCCATTGTTCCCTCTACAGTTGTCCGAGACCAAAAACGGTCTGTCGGCGGGTGCGGGTGGGTGTCGTGGTGGTGGGACGCCCGCCTTGGTGCGACTCCCGACGTGGGGGTTCCCGGCGTGGCGTGGGCGCAGCGGGGGCTCGAACGACCTCGATGTGGAGATTGCCGATGACGACGCGCGGCGCCGGCGGATCGAGCGCGGCGTCGACGGGCGGATGAGGCTCGCGGGGACGCGGCTCAAGGTGCACGGGATTCAGGGGCGCTTCAGCTGACCGTCCTGACCGCAGAGCTTGTGCCGGGGGTAGGTTGGAGCGCACCCCGCTTGCCGATTCCCGGTGCGGCTCGAGTGAGGGCGGGCGGTCGCTCGAGGTCGCGGGGGCAGCGGTCGCTACCATCGAGACCCGGGGCTCTGGCCGGGGATTGAGATCAGGTGCGGCGAGCGCCGAGGATTGAATCAAGGGGCCCGGGATGAAGGTCGTGGACGGCCCGGTCGTGCGGGACGGCGGGTCCGCGCCCCTGGTGTCCACGCGGACGGGCAACGATCGAGCTTGAACTTCGGGGACGGAAGGCGCGGCAATCACACCCTGTCGATCGTCACGAGTGACGATATTGTCGCGGACCACCACCGTGACGGCGCGCGCCGGCGTTTGGTCGATCGGTTGCACCGCGGAGAGGGTTGGGGGCTCGGCGAAGGCATCCTCCACGCTATCGTGGAAGGGATCCGAAAGCGGCGATGTGGGCCCGAACCGAGGATCGAGGGGCCGGTCGGGTAGAAAGGGCAGCATGGGCAGTCCGGCGCCCTCTGCACGCCGTTGGAGGCGTCCTGCGAGGTCCGTCATGCCAACCTCCGGCGGGCCGCGATGTCGGCCTCGATCAACGAAACGTGGAGCTGACGCTGGCTGCGGGGGAGGTCCAGGATCTCCTTGCGAGACCAGTGGTAAGTGACCGCGATTCGATGGACCTCGCGGGCGAGCCATTGACCCTCCTGGACGAGGGTCGCTAGCAAGAACGACTGGAGGTCAAAGTGGACCAGATCATCGTGATCGCAGTGTGGACAATGGGCGCCGAGCTCGAGATCGAGGACCGGGGCGTGGCGTTCGATCACGGCGAGTAGTGCCGCCGGATCGGCGTCGGGCTCTCCCGACACGAGGCAACGCCGGGCGAGCGTCTGCCGCACTGCGATAGGGTCGAGGCCGGTGAGGACCTGCTCGTCGTGCCAGGTGGGCAGGCGAAACTGGCGACCGTCGGGGAGACGGTAATGGCCGCTCTCGTCTGGTCCTTCCGCCAGGGGTTGGTGTTCGAGGCTGTGCTGGAGGCCCGCGAGCGAGAACTGCAGGTCGAATTGCTCGCCGCAGCGGGTGCAGGCGGCCCGGGTCTCGATGCGGTCGCCAAAGGTCGAGCGATAGATCGCAGCCAGCAAGCGATCCCGATCGCAAATCGCCAGGTCCGCGGCGGAGCCAGGCGGGACGTTCGTGCCCGGCGCCGCGACCAGCAGGCGGTCGAGGAGCGTGACCGCGACTGCGCTTGAGGTCCCGCGGACCAGACTCTCGTCGTGGCCGCAGAGCTCGCGCAAGTGCGCCCTGCGGCCACTCGGTAGACCCGGATTTAACTGCAGTTCCAGCATCGGCCCCCTCCTGCCCCCTTCGTCGCGCGCAGCGCTCCCTGACGCGCCCGACCTCGCGTTCACCCGGCCATCGTGGCCGGATCCATGACCTGGCCTTTCGCTCAGGTCTCGGCGACCTCGACGATCGCCTCATCGCGCTCCCAGCCCTCGCACTTGAGGGTGAGCGACTCGAAGGCGACGCCCTCGCCGTTGGCATCGAGGTCCGGGAGCGAGGTGTACGAGGTCACCCAGCAACGGAAGATGTTGTAGGCGGCGACGACGGTGCCCTGGAGGTTGAGGAGCTCCACGGTGAGGTCTTTTCGGAAGTTGCGAAGGGAGACGGCGCCGTCACCCTCGGTGCTATAGACCTTGTTGGCCCATGCCTCGAAGTCCCGGTCGTGGGTGAGCCCACGCTCGAGCGTGATGTCCTCGAACGAGGTGCGCCCGGGCGAGTGGCGGTCGGTGCTGAGGTCGTTGCCCTCGCGGTGGCTGACGACCGCAGTCGTCCGCTTGAGCGCCCCGAACTTGCTGACGCCCGCGACGGTCTTGCCGTCCCACTTGACGCGGAACTTGAACGCCTTGTAGGGATCTCTGCGGCTGGTATTGACGGTGAATTGTGCCATTGTCGGTACTCCTCGGAGATGTCAGGTGGGGAGGGTCAGGTCTGGATCTGCCCCGCGATCTGCTGGATCTGAACGACCACGAATTCGGCCGGCTTGAGCGGCGCGAAGCCGACGATGATATTGACGATGCCGAGGTTGATGTCGTTCTGGGTCGTCGTCTCGGCGTCGACCTTCACGAAGTACGCGTCGGACTTCTTCTGGCCCTGGAACGCGCCCTGACGGAAGAGGCCGTTCATGAAGGCGCCGGCGGCGAGACGGATCTGGGCCCACAGGGGCTCATCGTTGGGCTCGAAGACGGCGAACTTGAGGCCACGCTGGAGGCTCTCTCCGAGGAAGAGCGCCAGGCGGCGGATCGGGACGTACTTGTAGTCGTCGTTGCCGCTGTTGTCGAAGCCGTCCATGGTGCGCGCTCCCCAGCTGACGATGCCGTTCGGGAAGACGCGGATGGTGTTGACGGCGAGGGCGTTGGTCACGCCGTTCTCGGGATCGGAGACCTGACGCTCGATGCCGGAGATGGCGCGGATGTCGGCCTCGATGCCGGCGGGCGCCTTGAAGATGCCGCGGCTGCTGTCGATACGCGCCATCATGCCGGCGATGGCGCCGCTGGGGTCGACGGGCTTGATGAGACCGTGCTCGTTGGGCGCGAGCAGGCGCGGCCAGTAGACGCCGCTGTGGTCCTTGACGAGGCCCTGACGGAGCGTGTTGATGCTGATGGTCGCGCCGGTGATGTCGGCCGGGCTGTGCCAGGTCTTCGGCGGGTCGACGAGCAGGAAGGCGCGGCGCTTCTGGCAGAAGGCGCTCGCGGGGCCCCAGATGTCCTTGCGGATCGGGTCGTCGATGCCGGCGTCGCGCGGGAGGACGAGGAGGTTGAAGATGTCGACCTCGCGGTCGATGATTTCGTATGCGGCGGCGTAATCCTCGGGTCCCGGAAAGGTACCTTCGTCGCCGTCGGTGCCCGTCTGGAAGTCGCCTGCCGCGCTGCCATTCAGTGAATAGTAGCGGGCATTGCCGTTGGCGAGGACGAAGCCATTTGCGGCCTCGAGCAACGCCGCCGGCGTGGAGGTGATGGCGGCGCCGTTGCCCTGGTTGGCCTGCCCAGCGCTCGGGCGGAACACGAGGCGAAGGCCCTGGACCTCGAGACGCCAGTGGAAGTTGGCGGTGTTCTGCGCTTTGGTATTGAACTGCGTGGCGAGGATGGTGAGTTTCTCGCGGACATTGAGCAATGACGGGGCGGTGCTCGCTAGGCCGTCGTAGAACTTCGTGCCGTCGGTCACCACGCTAAATCCCGTGAGAGCTGTCCCGGCGACGGTGATGCTGAAGGCAGCATAGGTGGCTTGAACCAGGACGGCGACCTTGGCGAGGTTTGTGTAGCCCTCGGCGACGATGCCGCTCGGCGCGGGGCGCTGCGAGCTGTAGCTCGTGACCTCGATGCCGCCTCTCGACGGGCCCAAATGAAGCAGGGTAGCGACGTCACTCGTGCCGCCAGACTGAAGCACGCGGACGCTGCCGTTCGTGGTGCGCTTGATCTTGACGAGGAAGGTCGTCCCGGCCTCGACCGTGACGGCCTCGTAGTCGCAGCCTACTGGAAGGACGGCGTCGATGTCACCATCGTCGACGACCAAGTTGTGGATCACACCATCGACGTCGAGCCGCAGCGTCGAACCATCGGGCACAACGACGGCAATGTTGGCACTGACGCCAGTGCCTGCGATCACCCGCCCGCCGATCGAGTAGCCGTCGTCCGTCGACGCGCCAATCTCGTTCGTCGCGGTGACGAGCGCGGAGTCTTGGGCCACGATATCGACGACGTAGCGCGCCGTGGCGGGCTCCATCGTGAGGTTGGTGTGGGCCTCCAGTTCGGACTCCTGCAGTGTGGTCGAGTCGACCCGGAAGACACGCAGGTTGAAGGTGCTGTCCGGGGTGGGGGTGTTGTAGTCGACGGCGAGCCGCAGCTCGCCACCACGGACACCGGCTTCGCGGGCGGTCAGCGTGAGGACGTTGTTGGTGCCCGTCGCGTCCTTGAGCGTGACCGAGGCGCTATCCGCCCCGGAGGCGATGCGCATAATGTACGCTTGGGTGCCGCCATTGGCGAAGAACAGCCGTGCCGAGGTGGCAAGTTCGCTGTTGGTCGTGCTCGCGCCGAATCTACGCGAGAAATCGCTGTAGTTGAAAACGCGGGTCGGCTTATTCATCACGCCGCGTTCGGTGCGCCCGATGAACATGGCAGTCGATGTCGACACGCCAGTAATCGTGCGCACTCCCGATGACACCTCTTGAACATATACGCCTGGGTATGTCAATGCGACCATGAGATTTCACCCTCCCCTTCACGAACTACGTGGTTTCCAACGATGTGAACGAGAAGGTATGGGCCGCACTCTCGGCCGGCAAGGCTCAAGTTCGCGGCTGCTAATCCGGTCCTTTGGCCGGAGCCGATCGGGCGCGACGCGAATGCGTGCAGGGCAGATCGCGGGCCTTTTGATTATATAGAGGGGCACGACCCGGAGAGCCGGGGTGCGTTAGTAGACAAATCTCAAACTGCGACCCTGGAGCGCTGGCCCGGGCGAGAGTTGCGCCGCTCACGCGCGGCGCAACCGGGGACGTTCTCCCTGGGCCGCGGACGCGGAGTGAAGGCGTGCGGTTCCGGGCGGCGGTGCAACTGCGCGGCTGCGAGCCAATTGTTTACGCTGTTACCTTCGATCGAAGAGGGAGATCTCTTCAGGGTAGTGTCCCAGCGCGCAGACTGCGTCAGGCCGTTGCTGCGAAAATCGCGCGTCCGAATGGGGACGGGCGGGGATTCTGGGGCTCTCAGCACCGGCACAAGAGAAGGTGCCTCTGCGAGGGGTGGTCTGCAGTCGTTGAGCCTGCAACGAAAAGTCGCCTGCTTCACCTACGCTTGCAGACGATGTCTTCTGCAGCGATATGAAGGCATCACCGCCATGGAGGCCCTCGTTTGAGGATCTCTTCGAGGCTCCGCGGCCAGGCGCAGCCTTTGACTGAGCTGGCTGGATTCGGGCGACGTGCTGACGGGTGTCGAGACGATCGAGAATGGCGACGGTGGCGTTGCCGAGGTACTTGCCCAAATCACTGAGCTTGATGTGGGGAGATGATGGCGGTGGTGAGCAGCCTGAGATCGACGAGGCTTCGGAGCATATGGGCAGCGGTCGGATAATCTCCGTGGGCCGGGCCGACGAGATCGTGGACGACGATCGGAAGCGGGGCCCAGCGACGGAGTCGGCGCGCACGTAGGAGCCGTCGGCGAGGCAAGATCACGAGGCTGACATCGTGGAGAACACAATGGCTACCGCGGCGCGGAGGCTCGAACGGTCCGATGGCTCAGCGCTCCTTGGTGGGTTGATTTTTCCACTTGCAGTCGCGCTGGACTTCGTCCTTATAGCGTTGGGGGTGCATCCATGATGACCGACGAGACGAAGGTGCCGGGCTTGGTCCTGCGGTGGACCCCCTTCGAGGAGCCTGGCCGTGAGGCGCTGGGTACCTGCACGGGGGATCGGTTCGTGCTGCGCAAACCGCTGGGACAGGGCGGCAACGCGGTTGTGTGGCAGGCCCGCGATCGCCTCATGGGGCGCTTCGTGGCGATCAAGATCCTGCGGTCGCGCGACCCCGACCTGCAGCGCCGCTTCGACGCCGAGGCCGAGATCTTGGCGAATATCGATCACCCGAACATTGTTAGGGCCTGTGCGCGTGGCGTCACCACGGAGGGGCAGCCCTTCCTGGCGCTGGAGCTCGTCCGCGGGCAGAGCCTGGACGCGCGCCTCGAGGCCGCGGGGCCGCTCCCGTGGCGCGAGGTCATCGAGATCGGGATCCAGGTCGCGGACGCTCTGGCCGCACTGCATGCGCGGGGCGTGATCCACCGCGATGTGAAGCCCGCGAATCTCATGCTCGTGGAGGGGGACGCCGCTCGGCGGGTCGTGAAGTTGATCGACTTCGGCGTGGCGCGGTTGTCCGGTACTTTGGGCGAGCCGGAGGCCGAGGACTCGAACCCGAAGCCGCCGCGCCGGCCGACCGATGTCGGCGTGGCCATCGGCACCTCCGGCTATATGCCGCTCGAGGCGGGGCTCGGACCGGCCGATGAGCGCTTTGATGTGTACAGCCTGGGGGTCACGCTCCACGAGCTGTGTACCGGGACGCGACCGGGCATCGAGGCGGTGCGCCCGCTCGGTGAGGTCTACCCGGCCTGTGACGCCCCGGCCGACTTGACGACGGTCCTCGCGGCCGCGCTGGCGCTCGAGCCGGGGGATCGCACCCAGACGGCGGCGGAGCTCGGTCGGGCCCTCGCGGCGGTGCGCGCCGCGCACCCGGAGCACACGACCTCGCCGCTGGTGGATGATCGTTATGAGCGGATCTGCCTGCTCGGAACCGGGGCGAAGGGGGACGTGTTCTTGGCCAATCATCGCGGCGGCGGCCATGATGTGGCGCTCAAGTTCCTGCGCTCGACGCAGCCCGATGACCTGCGCCGCTTCGAGCGCGAGGCAACATTACTCGCAGCGCTCGATCACCCGGGCCTGCCTCGCTTCTACGACTATGCCCCGGATGCGGATCCGCCGTACATTGCGATGGGGCGGGCGCAGGGCGTTCTTGCGGTGACGCTGTGCCGTCAGGGCGATGCGAATCGGCTGCGTCCGCTCGAGGTCGCCGAGGTCGGCCTGCAGCTCGCGCAGATCCTGGTGGTCCTGCATGAACGCGGGATCGTGCACCGCGACATCAATGCCAATAATGTGATCATCGACCTGCAGCGCAGGCCGGTCGTTAAGCTCGTCGATCTCGGTTGTGCGGATTTGACCGAGGGCTATTATAGTAATGAGGCGGCGAAGCGGCGCTACCGGACGCCACCCGAGGCGCGGGTGAAGATCCCGGATGGTGGCATCGAGAAGCTCGCCTGGTCGGCGCCCGAGACCCGCGCCGGCCTCGGCTGGACCGACAAGAGCGACGTGTACTCGCTGGGGCTGCTGTTGTTTCGCTTGCTGATGGGCAAGGTGCCGATGAAGAAGGCTGGCGACCCGCCCATGTCGCTGCGCGAACTGGCGCGCGTGTGTCCCGAGGAGCTCGCGTCGGCGATCGTGTGTGCATTGAACCCGGACCCGGGCGAGCGAGCGACGGCCGCGGAATTGGTGCTGCGGCTGCAAGGCGTGCTGGAGGAGGATGCGGCCTTGCGCGAGCACGCGGCTCAAGCGACCTCGGACGAGCCGGTCCTCGCACCCACTCCTCCCGAGGGGGCCGAGCAGGACCGGGCTCCCGGTGGTCCCACGCCGTTGCCCCCGTCGGCGGCCCCAGCTCGTCGATGGGGCGTCATCGGGGCAGGAATTATGGTGGTCGGCGTGAACGCCCTCCTCATGCTCGCCGTGGCGGGCGGTCGATCGTCGCCGTCGACCGCCGAGATCACGGCCGCGATCGCGCCGGACCTGGGGCCGTCTCGGCCGACGACGAGGGTTGAGGCGCCACCGGCCATAGCATTGGTCGGTGTCGACACCGCGCTCACGAGCGTGGGCCCGCAGCTCCAGCGCTGCGCCGCGCTCGCCGGGGAGGCCGTGCCCGTCGAGCTGACGGTCCGGACCGGCCTCGCTCATTTCGCGGGTATCGATGTGCTCACGAACGATCGCCGGATCGTGCAGTGTTTCCGCGACGTGCTCGATCCCCTTCGGTTTTTGCCATCGAAAGATCAGACCCTCACCCAGGATTACGCGCCATGATCCACCCACCCACGACGAAGTGCCTGCTCATGCTGGTGAGCGTGGCGCTGGTTATTCCAGGCTCCGTCCAGGCCGCGCCGTGTGCGACGGGCGACAATCGTTGCGTCGGTGTGCTCAATCGGGACCGCGCGAGGGCAGCGACCACGGAGGCCAATCGCGCCCGTTACCTGTATGCCGCACACCGGGCGTTCATGTTCGCGTTTGACCTGACGGGTGATTCCAACGATCTCTGCGAGTCCCGCAAGGCGTTCGACGAGGGGGCGAAGCTGGCGAGCGAGTCACTCGCCGAACGTTTTGATAATTCGGCCCCGATGCTCGCGGCGCGTGAGCGCGCCGGTACGGCCACGTGCAAGCCTTCCGCCCCCAGAGGGACGAGGTCGAAGAAGTCATCGCCCGTGCCCGCCAGGCCGGCCCGCGAGGAGGCCACGGTCGCACCCGCAATGAGGGCCGACGAGGGGCTGCTCGCCGTTCCGGGAAGGCGCCCCGGTGTGGACGCGAGGTCGACGGCGCCCGCCCAGTTGGCCACGGTGATGGCCCCCGCTGCCGCCCCGGAGGCGACGCACGCGGCGGAGGAAGCACAGGGGCAGCCAGTGTCGTCGCGGCCCGTGACTTCCTTGCCCGATGCGTCGCGCGGGCAGCACCGGGCCTCGCAGTTGCGGGTGCGCCGCATGGCTGGTGGGGCCGTGCTCCTGCTGGCGAGCGGTGCGTTCGCGGCGGGCATGGGGGCGAGCCTGCGTGCTCGCGCCAGGGTCAATCAGTCGATCGAGGACCTCGACACGGCGCTCCTCGCGCAGCAGCGCAATCCCACCGCGCAGGAGCTGGCGTCCGAGCAGGGGCTGAACGCCGAGTACCGGCGTCAGACCGTCGTGGCCGGCCTGATGGGGGCCGCCGCGGTCCTGTCCCTCGGGGCCAGCATCACGTTGTTCGCCCTGTCACCTCGGCGTGCCCGGATGGCGGCCGTGCCATGGGCGACGCCGCGGTCCGCCGGGCTCACGATCGAGGGGCGATTTTGATGCGCGGTCTTTATCGAGGGGGTACCTTCATGTGCATGCTCGGCTTTCCCACGGCGCGTCTGCTCGTCCTGATGATCGTGGCGGCGGCGTGCAACGCCCCGGCCCACGAGGGCTTCACCTCGGTTCACTTCGAGGAGGTGACCACTGCGGCGACGACGACGGGATCGGTCGAGCCCACGACCGACGGCGCCGTGCAAACCGTCACCGGGGCGTCGACCGACAGCGCCGGCGGGGCGAGCGAGGGCGCCGATTCCAGCGACAGCACGGCGGCAGAGGCGGATTCCAGCAGCTCCACCGGCGAGGTCCTGCCGCCGATGATCCTGGAGGTCGACATGCCCGCGAAGGTCTCCCTCGCCGGGCCGATCGCGGTCACGGTGACGACCCTGCGCACGACCTCGGCGCAGATCAGACTCGATGGGGCCCTGCTCGACACGCTCACGGACGAGGGCGACGGCGTATTCGCGGGGGTCGTACCGGTGTACGGGGCCGTCGACCAGGGCGAGCATGTGCTCGAGGTGATCGCCGCGCATGGCGACCTGACGGACCAGCGCGAGATCCCCTTCGAGGTCAGCACCCCCGTTCCGGGCGGGCTCGCCTGGGCGATGAATGGCCCGCTGGGCTCGCGCACGAACCGGATCGCCCTGTCGCCCGCGGGCGAGCTGTTTGAGATCGGCACGCAGGTGTTCGGCGGGGTCCCGCGGCCCGCGCTCAGTGTCCGCTCCGCGCTCACCGGCGAGGTGCAGTCCTCGACGCTGGTGCTGGACACACGCGAGGGCTCGGCCGAGGACCTCGCCCTCACGCCGGACGGCGACTTGTGGGTGGCGATGAACGTGAAGGAGCCGAACGCGTCGTGGCGCCCGCGGATCGCGCTGTTCGACAAGTTCGGCAACGATCTGGGCGTCGAGATGATCGGCGACGCGGGCGGTACGGTGCGCGCGGTCGACAGCGATGGGCTGGGCGGGTTCTTCGCCGTGGGCATTGCCGGCACGGGCAAGTCCGACGTGATGGACGTGGCGTTCTGGCGGATGAACAGCGACCACGTACCCGTGTTCAGCGGCCAGACGTGGGACTATGTCGCCGCCGACAAGATCGAGCACGCGTTCACCGACTTCGGCACCGATGTGGTCGTCGATGGGGATGTCGCCTGGATCGTCGGCGGGAGCTATGGACTGCATGACATAAAGCCCGACATGCGGATGCGCGGCCTCATCGTCCGCCTAGACATCGACACGGGTGTGGTACTGGCCCCGGCGATCGTCGCGTCATGGGCTGGCGTTTATACGCAGAGCATGTTCTTCGGCGCTGGCTTGGCGCCGGAGGGCATCGTTGTAACCGGACATGGTTACAATGATGCCGGTGACCTGCAGCGGGTCGAGACCTCCCGGTATTCGGCGGCCGGCGTACGCACCTGGCACCGCCCGGACAAGGGTGCCGTCGAGGCTCGGGGCAACGCTGTGGCCCTCAATGCGCATGGCGTCGCCGTGATCGCCGCCACGGTCCGAGAAGGGAGCGCCACCCGCGGCTACCTGCTGGGGCGGGTGGTCGGCGAGTTTACCCAGACCTTTGACCTGGGGTTTCCGGTAAGCAAGGAGGCCTCGGCCTGCGGCGGCGTGGCCGTCGATCCCTGGGATCAAGCGCTCGGCGGAGGCCATGTTACCACCGGCGGCGTCATGCAGGCGCGAGCCCTCCGCGTGCATCAGTGACTGGGCCGCGGCCTATTGCGGGATGTAGCTGTCGCAGGCCTCGGCGACGAGACTGACGGCGTCCGCAAAGAACGGGGCGTAGGTCGCCGCGCATGGGTCGCCCTCGGCGTGGTACGGAAACATCTCGATCAGATCCTCGAACTTGAGGGGGTACCCCAGATCATTGTACGTGCAGTTCGGAAGCCATTCATCCACGAATGGCTGCGGCGTGATCGCCAACGCGACCACGGCATTCGGGTCCCCACCCTTTGCTGCGACGACGGCGTCGTACCAGGCGGCGGGCGAAGTCTTCGAGTCTTCATCCTCGTGGTCGGTGATCAGCGTGACGACCAGCAGGGCGTCCTTGCGCAGAAAGCCCTCGTTGCAGCCGCCCGCGCCGTTGATCTTGTCCGAGACCGCGGCGACCAGCGCGTCACCCAGGGGTGAGATGGGGCTTGTCACCCCTATTTTGGCGATGCACGTGAACGCCTCGGCCAAATTGGGCTGCCCAGGGATGATGTACCGACGTCCACCGTACAGCTCGCAGATATGGTTGGTGGCGAAGGGCCCGGCATTATAGAGCAGCCCGGCCCCGAGCGTGATATCGCAAGGCTCGACCATGTAGTCGCCGTAGCACTGGTACTCCATCGCATTGGGGCCGCAGTTGCCGTTCTTGCCGCACTGATTGAAGCTCTCGCAAAACTCGCCACTCCAGAGGCCGTCCGGGTTGGCGACGATGGTGTGCGTGTCGAAGTCCGCGAAGGTCTCCTCGATCGTCTTGATGAAGCCGGGGAGGCTGGCCAGGAGCTGCTGCTGCTCGGTGAGCATCGTCCCGTTGCGAGCGATCACGAACAGCAGGTCGATCTTCCCTTTGCAACCTTCCGGCAGTCCGGGGCCAAAGTCGGGCTGTACGCCCATGTCGAGGACACCACTGGTGCTGCTTCCGCTGTTCCCGCCTGTGTCGGCCTCACCCGTGCTGACATCGCGCGCGCCGCTGCTGCCCGATGAGCTGCTCACCGCGCTGGTGCTCGTGGAAGGCGACGCCGAGGTCACGCCAGGCCCGGTCGAGAAGCCGGCCGCAGGCCCACCGTTGCACGCTACCGCCAAGAGCAAACCGATCAGCGCCGGCCCCGCGCGCCGCGGCGAGCACACCGAGGTCGTCAAGCCCACCACGACTCGGACCACCTCGGTCCTGATGATGCCCGCAGCGCGCATGTGATTCGGCCTAGCGCGCCTTCGCGCGCCTGTCAAGCTGATGGACCTCGGGCGTTGCCGGCCGCATCCGCACATGCCGGTCGCCAGTCCGAGCGGACGATGTGGGGCGGCCCGCCGATCTGGAGCCTCCCTGCCGCCAGCCGCCAACGAGCTCATGTGTCACTGGTGGGCGGAGGGTCGCTCTTCTTGGTCACCGAGCGCGCGGTCTCGACGAGATAGCGAAGCGCGTCTTCACCGCGAACCTGATCGTCACAGACGCGTTCAATCCAGCGCTGCCGGAGGGTGCGGAGGATGGCCCGTTCCTGCGCGAACTCTTGCTCGTATTCTTCGCGCATCCGGCGGAGTTCTGCGCACAAATACTCGTGGTGCTGGACCGCTGTCTCCGTGAGCTGCTGGACCTGCTGGGTCGGCGGGCCTGGCGGCCTCTCGGGGAGCGCTGGCCCGCGCGCCACGACCGCGCCATCGACCGCGAGGACGAAGCCGGCCCCGAGGTACGGCCCGAGGAGCTGGCGCAGGAGATCCAGATGATCCTTGCTAACGCCGGGTAGCTCGAGCGCTGTGGTCGGCTGGCCGGCCGCGGCGTCGGCCGGTTGGTGCACACTGAAGCGGTAGCGTCGATCCATCTCGTTTTCTGCCATGCGCTTCAAGATACCGGATCATGAAGCGCGAGGGTGAATCGGCTGTCGATCGCGGCCGATCCCGCCGCGTATTCATGGCCGCGGTGCGCGATATGAGCTTGGTGACGCATCGGCGAGCGCTCCATGAATATGCGCTCGCTGTTCGGCACGGATCCGCACGACTCACTCGGCATTTCATGAAGCGCCCGAGCATGGCGCACCCTATCGCGCATGACATCGGCGTAGAGTGGAGCGCATGGCGATGGTGGGACTATTGGCGGCATTCCGGGCGCGGGTGACCGCGCGCGGCATGACATTCACGGCGCTGGCGCATGCCTCTGGCGTGCAGCCGGGGAACCTCCGGCGGATGTTCACGAGCACCACGGGGAGCCCGCGACTCGGAAGCGTGATGCGCCTGCTTGCGCCGCTTCACGCTCGAATCGCACCGGCGGGCGCTCGCACGGCGGCCGAGCTCACCGCGTTCCTGAACGGCCTTCGACGGCGCAGCGCGCTGGACTGGGAGCAGGTCCTCGGGGTGACCGGGCCGTACGCAGGCAAGGTCGCCGCACGACTCGAATCAGACCCGGAGCAGTTGTCGCTGGACGTGGTGATGCGCCTCGCCGACGCGCTTCACATCGAACTCGAGCTCGTCGACGACGACGCGCCGACGATTCATCCTCGTGAACGCCCGATGACGAAGCGCTCGCGGGCTTCACGTCAAGGGCAGGCGCCGCTTGGGGAAGCTGGACCTCCATCGGCATCCGTGTCTGTTCCCGTGTTGCCGGGCGAACCGCTTGTCCAGCCATCATCGTCGGCCGCGGCCCCGGCGTCGGCCGTGTCCTCGCCGCCTCCGGCCGTGTCCTCGCCGCCTCCGGCCGCGTCGGCCGCCGCGTCGGCCGCCCCCCTTTCGACTCGAGCGGCCGCGACCTTCGAGCTCGCACCGCTACGTCCGCCCCGGCTCGGGCGCTATCGGGATGCTCCCTCACAACCCACGCCGGCGCGTCCACGACCGGCGCCGTGGACCCCAACGAAGGAGCCCACTGCGCCC
>Ga0209480_10000215_pt1 | contig 51584 bp, 42 predicted proteins | sample JI61114C2DNA_FD_187501 | JGI IMG/M metagenome (GOLD analysis project Ga0209480, IMG submission 187501) | Wastewater effluent complex algal communities from Wisconsin, to seasonally profile nutrient transformation and Carbon sequestration -... | ecosystem: Engineered > WWTP > Effluent > Algae...
TATCCCGGAATTTGTGGATATGGCTGCAAAAAACATAGCAAAATCCTTTTTAAACCCGGAAAAACTGGCGGCCTGGGCTGACGAAAATCATGTGCCTGATTTACGAAATGACCCAAAAAAAGTGGGTATAATCATGGCCGGAAATATCCCCCTGGTGGGTTTCCATGACTGGCTGGCGGTATTTATCAGCGGCCATACCTCAATTATAAAGCCATCAGCCCGTGATCAGGTACTGATCAAACACCTGACAGGTTTGTTGGCTGGCTGGGATTCAGCCGCAGGTACTTCTACTGAATATGCAGACATGCTGAAAGGACTTGATGCGTATATCGCCACCGGCAGCAACAATTCCTCCCGGTATTTTGAATTTTACTTTTCCCGCTATCCACATATCATAAGGAAAAACCGCACTTCGGTTGCCGTGCTGGATGGCACGGAAACCACCGCAGAACTGGAAGCACTAGCCGACGATGTATATCTTTATTTCGGCCTGGGATGCCGGAATGTGACCAGGATATTTGTACCTGAGGAATATGACTTTGTCCCTTTACTGGAAGCCTTCCGTAAATACAATCACCTGGCGGATCATCACAAGTACAAAAACAATTTCGATTACAACCTCGCCCTGCACCTCCTGAATAAGCAGTATTATATGACCAACGGATCTATCCTGCTGGTGGAAGCCCCTTCTTTCTTCTCCCCCATCAGTCAGCTTAACTATTCGTTTTATCCGGATAAAGAGGCATTAATGGGGGCTCTGCAAAACCGGGAGGATATCCAGGCCGTCAGCGGACATGGATTTATCCCTTTTGGTCAGAACCAATGTCCGGCTGTCAGTGATTTTGCCGATGGAGTAAATACCCTTTCATTCCTGAATTCGCTGTGAAAAACAATGAATTAAACGGCCAAAATACGAAGACCTTAGTAAAGATTTGTTAAACTGACATATTGGTAAAGCCGGATCAACTGACAGTTTGTTATTTTGTAGTGCAAAGGCACAAGATTTGTAATTTCCTCTAAAAATCAGAAAACAAAAATCAAAATGAAAATCAAACAGCTTTTATTGATTGTTGCAGTCAGTGCAGTATCTGCAGTAAGCAGTGTTTGGATTTATGGAAAAGTGATGGGCCGGCAACAGGTCACATCCTTCAACCAGTCCGCCGATGGTAAAGTACCGGTAAACTATGCCGGCTTTTTTGACAACGCCGCTTCTCCGTCGGCAGAAGCGACTGATTTCACCAAGGCCGCCAATGCCGCCGTTCCGGCCGTGGTGCATATCAAAACAAAGATCCCTGCCAAACAAATCACCAATCAGCTACCCCGCAGCCGCGGAAATGGCTTTGATGATCTGTTTGAACAATTCTTCAATTTCGGCCCCCAGGTCCAGCCCGAACAACGCGCTTCCGGCAGCGGGGTCATTATCAGCGATGATGGCTATATCGTGACCAACAACCACGTTATCTCTGATGGCGGACAAGGTGTAGCGGATGAAATCACCGTAACGCTGAATAATAAGAAAACATACAAAGCCCGGGTAATCGGAAAAGACCCCAGCAGTGATATTGCCGTACTTAAGATTGACGGTACCGGATTCCCCTTCCTGCTGTATGGCAATTCCGATAATGTAAAACTGGGTCAGTGGGTGCTGGCCATCGGATATCCCCTGACATTGGAAACAACCGTCACTGCCGGTATCATCAGTGCTAAAGGACGCTCAATCGGCATCAATGGCAAACAAAGTGACACCCCGATTGAATCATTTATTCAGACCGATGCGGCCGTGAACCAGGGCAACAGCGGCGGCGCCCTGATTACCACCGACGGACAACTGATCGGAATTAATTCCGCCATCTATGCACCTACCGGAACCTATGCAGGTTATTCTTTTGCCATACCAGTAAATCTGGCCAAAAAAATTGTAAATGACCTGATCAAATACGGTAATGTAAAACGTCCGTATCTCGGTATCGCGGCCGATAACTCCAAACGTACATCCACTGAAGGCGCTATTATTGGTTCCGTGGCTCCCGACGGGGCGGCCGCCGCAGCCGGACTGAAAAAAGGAGATATCATTAAAAAAGTAAATGATGTACCGATCAGTTCCTGGGAAGAACTCCAGGGAACCATCGCATCGCTCAATACAGGAGAGAAAATTTCCATTGCTTATAAGCGGGATGGAAAAGATTATACGGCAACCGCCACATTAAAAGCAGACCAGGGCACATATGCCAATCTTGCGGCCAGCAATCTCGGTGATGCATTGGGGGCTGACCTGGAAAACCTGGACAAGAAAACAGCGATAAAGAATGAAGTGGAAGGTGGCGTTTTGGTAAAGAAAATCCGCAGTGGCGGGGCTTTCAGCAAAACGCGTATGCAGGATGGCTTTATCATCACCAGTGTTAATGGAGTGGAAATAAAAAATGTAGAAGAAATGGGCCGGGCCCTGGCCAGCAGCCGCAGTGAAAGTGTAAACCTGGAAGGTTTTTATGACGGATACGACGGCATGTACCGCTACCCGGTAAAACTGAGTGCGGCAGAAGAAGAATAATTGAAAGCAATTAATTAAAACGAAAGGGCTGCATCAAAAAATGCAGCCCTTTCGTAATTTATAATATAATAATATCACCCTTTCAGGGTTCTGATGCCGTCGACAGTCTATATTATGTTTCTATAATAATGTCAGCCCTTCAGGCTTTGCCACCCATTCCCCATTCCCCACTCTCCACTCACCTTTCATACACAAGAAACTCCCATCCCTGCATCTCAAAACTTTTCTCCACAGTAAAATCGTTAGCTGCTCCGGAGAACACATTTTTGTACACTCCGGTCACCTGGGGATCCGTAATGTCAAAATGAAGGTTCCGTTGATCAGAAAAATTCAATACGACCAAAACTTCCCGCTCCCCGCTTTTTCGCAGATAAGCAAGTACCTGTTTGTCTGCCGAAGTATTCAACCGGTATGTGCTTACATTTTTATCTCCCGCCCTTAATGCCGGATGAGTTGCTTTGAGCCTGAGTAATGACTGATAGAAACGGGTCAGTTCTTCGGCCCAGGGTCCGGGCACAATTGCATCCTTGTCAAAGAAATCAATCCGTTTGGTATTGCCCAGTTCCTGTCCTGAATACAATAACGGGATACCATTCCAGGTAAAACTGAATACGGCCAGTGCTTTAAAAAGGGACCCGTATTTTTCAAACTCCGTACCATTCCAGCTGTTCTCATCATGATTGCTGGTAAACCAGGCCCGCATGGTGGAATCACCCACTGCATCGTACTGATGAAGCAGCGTGATAAGCGTATCAAGAGGTAATTGTTTTTTGTAAAATTCTTCTGTACGGTGCATCCAGGCCCATGAATAACTGGCATCAAATACCTGCCCGTATTCCGGCTTTTCCAGTTCATCATATTCTCCCAGCCAGAACATCGGTTTTATCGCATCCACCTGCGGACGGGCTTCCTGCCAGTAATCCAGCTCCACCCAGAATGCCAGGTCACAGCGGAACCCGTCGATATCACATTCCCTTACCCAGAACTGCATGGCTTCCGTCATGGCTTTACGCAATGCGGGATTGGAAAAATCAAGTTCAATGATATCATCCATACCAGAGGCCCGCAGGAAATCATTGGTGGCTGAATCCTTTAAATAATATTCAGGATGTTCAGTTGTCCAGTGATGATCCCAACCCGTATGATTGGCCACCCAGTCGATGATGACTTTAAACCCCATCTCATGCGCCTGTTTTACCAGGGTTTTAAAATCGTCCATGGTACCAAACTCCGGGTTTATGGAGGTATAATCCGAGCAAGCATAATAACTGCCCATAGAACCTTTTTTATTTTTTTGGGCGATCGGCGTAACGGGCATAAACCAGAGTGTCTCCACCCCCAGTTCTTTTAACCGGGGCAGGTGCTGCGCAAATGCGTTGAAAGTGCCCTCCGGTGTATACTGCCGTACATTCACTTCATAAATCCGGGTGCCCCGCACCCACTCCAATGGTTCATACCGTCCGTTCATAGTTTGTTTTAATTTTTTGTCCGTCGTTCCGCCACAGGCGATCAGCAGCGGGAGGAGGAATAATACAGGCAGGCAACGCATGGTCCTGGTTTTGGGGAAAGATAAGAAGAACATTTGACGTAGTTAACGGTTGTATATTCATCCGTCCGCGGTTTATTAACTTTACAGCATGAAGCAATTTGACGTGCCACCCTTTTACCGGAGTCCGCTGATTTCCGCCATCAAGAAAAAACGGAAAGAGCAGGACAAAATGAAAAAAGACTTCAGTCCCACCCTGTTGGATTTTGGCCCGGTTCAGATCCTGCTGGCCCGTCATTTCGGTTTCTGTTATGGGGTGGAAAATGCCATTGATATCGCCTTCCGTACCGTGGAAGAAAACCCGGGAAAACGTATTTTCCTGCTAAGCGAAATGATACATAACCCGCAGGTGAATGCGGATCTCGTGGCCCACGGCATCCGGTTTCTGCAGGATACCCACGGAAAGCAACTGATTCCCTTTGATGCCATTACCGGCGATGATATTGTACTTATACCGGCCTTCGGCACTACCCTGGAAATTGAAACATTGCTGAAACAAAAAGGCATCCCCACTGAGAAATATAATACCACCTGCCCCTTTGTGGAAAAAGTCTGGAACCGCAGTGAAGCCATAGCAAAAAAAGATTACACGATTATCATTCATGGTAAACCGGCCCATGAAGAAACCCGGGCCACCTTTTCTCATGCTGCAGCCGGGGCGCCGGCCGTAGTAGTGAAAGATATGAATGAAGCAATTCGTCTGGCAGCTTATATAACAGGTGAAAAAGATGCCGGGGATTTTTCAGCTGAGTTCAACGGACAATATTCCACCGGATTTGATGTACGCAAGGACCTGCTGCAGATCGGAGTGGTAAACCAGACCACCATGCTGGCCAGTGACACCCAGGCGATCGCCGATTACCTCAGACAGGTGATTGTAACGCATACAGGCAGGGCAGACAGTTTTGCCGACACAAGGGATACCCTTTGTTATGCTACGCTGGATAACCAGACAGCCGTAAATGGCATGCTGGATACCAATGCAGATCTGGCAATTGTTGTAGGCGGTTATAACTCCTCCAATACATCACACCTGGTGGAACTCTGCGAAGAAAAACTACCGACTTATTATATCAGCAGTGCGGAAAAAATCATATCCGCCGGTGAAATCCTGCATTATAATTTTCACCGCAAACAGGAATTAACCACTCTTGATTTCCTGCCGGCCGGCCAACAGATAAAAATACTGATCACCAGCGGAGCTTCCTGTCCGGATGCCATGGTGGAAGCCGTAATCACCCGGCTGACGGGCTTCTTTCCCGGTGCCATTGATACCGGATCGATGATTGCCCGTTTCCAATAAAAAAACCCCTGCAGCGGGCAGGGGTCGTAAGCAATTGGTCCGGTTTTCTTATTTATAAAGAAGATCATAGTACTCATGGGCCATCCGGTTACTGTCGAACTGGAAGCGTACATCCTGCATTCCATTCTTCATTACCTGGCGCCAGGTACTGTAATTCTCATAATACAAAGGGAGGATTTCCTGCTGGAGGATTTCATACAGTTTGTTCAGGTCATACTGGTCCTGTTCGTGAACCGGCATGTTTTCATAATCCGCCATCGGAACCACAAAGCCATTATGCCCGTGATTGATAAACTCCGGGATCCATCCGTCATCGGTGGAGAAGTTCACCGCACCATTCATGGCAGCCGTCATACCACTGGTACCGGATGCCTCACGTGGCACACGCGGATTATTGAGCCATACATCCGCCGCCTGTTTCAGGCGCTTGGACAAGCCCAGTTCATAGCCGATCAGGACGGCCACATTTTTATAGCGTTTGCTCAGGTGTACCAGCTGGTTGAATTCACTGATGGCCGGATGATCTACCGGGTACGGTTTACCCGCCCAGATAATCTGTACCGGGTATTTGCTGCTGGCGAGTAGTTGTTCAAAACGCTCTTCCGCAGTTGTGATCAGCCCGGCTCTTTTATAACCTGCAAAACGACGCGCCCATACAATAGTGAAGACATCCGGATGGAAAATTTTTCCTGTCTGGTCAGCTACAATTTCAAAGGCCCTTTTCTTCAGGTATTTTTTCCGGTCATCCATGCCGTAATCATCACCGGCTTCCATAAAACGATAGAGTTGTTTATCGGCCCAGTAGCGCCAGTTCTGTGCATTGGTAATGGAAATAATCGGGCAGATATTATCATATTTACTCCACATGGCACGGGACACATGTCCATGTAACTGTGAAACCCCATTGGATAGTTTGGCAAACCGCAATGCGGCCAGTGAGTGATTGAACTGATCACTCTCATGTCCGTAAAGTTTTTTTACTTCCTCCACTGAGAGGCCGCAGAAATAACTCATTTTATGACAGAGATAGATATCGTGCTTTTCATTACCGGCTTCCTCAGGTGTATGGGTGGTAAATACCAGGCGTTTCTTCACATCCTGCATATTATTACCGAATTTGCGGTACAGGTAAAACGCCGCGGAAATTCCATGAGCTTCATTCAGGTGATAGAGCTCCGGATTAAACCCGAGCATATCAATCAGCTTGGCGCCGCCCACTCCCAGCAGAATAAACTGAGCCACTTTTGTCGCCACATTCGCATCATATAACCGGTGGGTGATGGTCTGAGATACATAATCGTTCTCGGGAAGATCCGTAGACAGCAGAAACAATGGAGCCGTCTTAAAGGTTTCCGGATTCAGGTAAAGGGCTTTTACCCACACCGGGTGTTCATGGATGTTAATCTGAAATTTAATGCCTGTATCTTCCAGGAAACTGTATTGCTTTTCGTTCCAGGCGGTATCCAGCGTCTGATCCTGGTTACGCTCCTGATCATAATAACCATATTTCCATAAAATACCCACGCCAATCAGGTTCTGTCGCAATTCATAGGCACTTCTTAAATGTGAACCGGCAAGAAAGCCAAGTCCGCCACTGTAAATTTTAAGGGGTTGGTGGGTGGCGAACTCCATTGAAAAATAAGCCACTCTTTTGTTGTATCGTTCTTCAACGGGATACGGGACTGAATATTTGTTAAAACTCATAATGTGTTCTTTTTACACGAAGGCGCAAGTTAATGAATTCGGTTCAATAATAGTAAAACCTTCATTTTCAATAAGATTCATCTGTAAACAGGGGTCAAAAGTAGATAAATCACATTAAAAAAGGCTATTTCCGGCTACCCTTTTTCGTGGTAGTTTTTGTTCCGGGGGACACCGGTTTTACATATTTCCTTCTGGCAAAGCTCCCGTTAAATGTGCAATTGAGATCATGTCGTGCCCCGCATCCTTCTTCAGACAGGGATACACTATTGGAAGAAAAATTAAACGTAAGCACGCAGGGATCTCCGTCTTCACGGTAAATGGCTTTGCCGGGACTGGTCCATCTGGCTTCGCCTTTTAATTCTCCTGTGCAGGTACCGTTATCTTTTTCGAGATGCACAAAGAAAGTCACCCGATCCGGTTTACGGCCATCCCGTATGGACACAATATTCATCTTACCCGTTCCATAATCAGCCGCGTATTTGTGTTTACGTGAAAAGGTATCAATCGGATTAATCAATTCAGTGACTTTATCTTCCAGTGCCTCCGTCATGATCAATGTATAGTGTCCGGCCTCCTTATTGAAAATAAATACATCCTTGCCTTCACTCAGGCTGCCATCGGCATTTTTGCGTTGCACGGAACGGGTAAACGTATACCGCTTATCCAGTGTAAATGACTGTGTGGTTTCCTTCCGGTTATCAGGCACCAGGGCGGGTATTGCCGCTATGAAAGTATCATTATCCGAAAAGGCCAGCAGCAAGAGGGCTTTTTTAGCCGGGCTGACCGCCTTCACCAGCAGGTAGGTTTCAGCTTTTGAAACAACTGTTTTACCCACGGCATAAAGCTTGGGTTTGATCCCCTTACCAAAGGTCCTTGTCAACACCGTATCCTTTACAAACTGTGTAAATATTTTATTACTGATCAGCAGGGAATCCTTGTCTTTCCGGTTAAACAGAGTATCGCCTGCCTGATAGGGCAGACTGAGCGGTTCAAAAAAATCAATAAAATCAGACACAGCCACGGGCTCTTCCCCGGACAGTACCGGGGTCTTTTTGGATGAACAGGCGGTGAACAGCATGGCGCCGGCCAGGAAACAGCTAACTAGTTTTATCAGGGACATAGATACAGTTAAACGACCCGAAAGGTAATGGATTCCGGTGTGACTGTCAATAGCAAATTTGGAGACCGCCGCCAAATGATTTAGATTTGACTAAATTATTTTTTAGATCGTATGAACTATTCAGTCAGTGAAGAGAATTATATCAAATCGATTTTCCATCTGCAGAAGAAGGAAGGAACCGTTACCACCAATGAACTGGCTGGAGAATTGAAAACCAGGCCGGCATCGGTTACCGATATGATGAAGAAACTGAAGGCTAAAAAACTGTTGCATTACCAGCCCTACCAGGGCTTCCGGCTGACAACGGATGGCAACCGGGTGGCCCTTGGGATCATCCGCCGGCACCGGCTCTGGGAATTTTTTCTGGCGGAGAAACTGAAATTTACCTGGGACGAAGTGCATGAAGTGGCAGAGGAACTGGAACACGTGAGTAATAAAAAACTGATTGATAAACTGGATGCTTATCTGGGATATCCCAAAAATGATCCGCATGGAGACCCGATCCCTGATGCGAACGGGAAAATTGAAACCGGAAAAAAAGTCAGGCTTCCGGATGCTCCACTCAATACCGTGTGTACGGTAGCCGGGGTAAGAAACCAATCGGCTGATATCCTGGAATTACTGGAACACAAAAAAATAAGGATCGGCACCCGGGTTGAAGTGCGGAAAAAATTTGAATTTGACCAATCTCTTGAAATCAGGACCGCCAAACAAAGTATCAGTACCATCAGCCGGCAACTGGCGGAAAACATTTTAATCACTTATGACGCCTGATAAAGCCCCATACGAATCGCTGAGTGAAGTAAACCAGACGGTGGACACAACCGGAGCCGTGAACAAAGGCTGGCGGCGTGTGCTCGCATTTTTTGGCCCTGCTTACCTGGTTAGTGTAGGTTATATGGATCCGGGAAACTGGGCCACTGATCTGGCCGGAGGCAGTCAGTTTGGTTACACGTTAATCTGGGTCTTGCTGATGAGTAACCTAATGGCGCTGCTTTTACAAAGTTTATCTGCCCGGCTGGGTATTGTCAGGGGGCGTGACCTGGCACAGGCTAACCGGGAAACCTATCCGAAATATATCAACTATGCGTTGTACGGTCTGGCTGAAATTGCCATTGCCGCCACCGACCTGGCTGAAATACTCGGTATGGCCATTGGTATCCAGCTGCTGAGTGGCCTGCCCCTGATCTGGGGGGTACTCATAACGGTATTGGACACCTTCGTTTTCCTCCTGCTGCAACGGCTCGGCATGCGGAAAATGGAAGCTTTTATCATTACGCTGGTTGCCATTATCGGCGTTTCCTTTCTGATCGAAATCCTGCTGGCAAAACCAGACCTGGGAAAAGTAGTACAGGGTTTTGTGCCGCATATTCCCAATGATACGGCCTTGTATATTGCCATTGGTATTATCGGAGCCACGGTAATGCCACATAACCTTTACCTGCATTCGGCGCTGGTACAAACCCGGAAAATCAAACGGGATGACAAAGGGATCAAACGGGCCTTGAAAATGAATTTTATTGACAGTGCAATTGCCCTCAACCTGGCCTTTTTTGTAAATGCGGCCATTTTGGTACTGGCTGGGAAAGTATTCTTCGAGTCGGGCCGCACCGATGTAGGTGAAATAAAAACAGCGCATGAACTACTGAAACCGATGTTGGGATCAGTAGCGCCTGTATTATTTGCCGTAGCGTTAATAGCTGCCGGACAAAGTTCAACCATCACCGGTACGCTTGCCGGACAGATTGTAATGGAAGGCTACCTGCGTTTACGGATTGCGCCCTGGATGCGCCGTTTACTTACCCGGCTGATTGCGGTTATACCGGCTGTGATTGTGATTCTGATTAACGGGGAAGAGAATATTGACAGCCTGCTTATCTTAAGCCAGGTGATTCTGAGCCTTCAGCTGGGTTTTGCCATAATCCCCCTCATCCATTTTACCAGTGATAAAAAAACCATGGGTCATTTTGCGATTAAGCCATTTACGATCGCTCTGGCTTCCCTGATTACGGCCGTGCTTGTATACCTGAATATCCGGATGGTATTTGAACAGGCCAGCCATTTTTTCCTTGAGTCAGACAACCTGACCTGGAAAATAGTGATCATTCTCGCCGGACTGATTTATGCCCTTTTAATGATCACGGCCATTCTCTATCCGCTGATAGGTAAAAAAAGACCCTCACCCCTGCGCATCCACCCCCAGGCAGCCCCGCTCCCGGCCCTGGAGATTCCGGCCTACCGGACCATTGCCATTGCGCTTGATTTCAGTGAACACGATTATAAACTGATTACGCATGCACTGGGACAGGGAAAAGAAAAGGCCAGATATGTGCTGATCCATGTGGTGGAAAGTGCGGCTACCCGGATCATAGGCCGGGAGGCTGATGACCTGGAGACAAGAAAAGACGAAGAACACCTGAACAATTATGTGCTTCAGTTACGGGATAAGGGCTTCGAGGCCACCGGTGTGCTCGGATTCAATGACCGGGCTAAAGAAATCAGCCGGCTGGTTACCGAACATCAATCGGATATGCTCGTCATCGGGGCACATGGACATAGCGGCTTAAAGGACCTTATTTATGGTCAAACGGTGGATGCCGTACGGCATGAACTGAAAATTCCGGTATTGGTCGTAAGCCTTTAATCAGGCGGTTTTCCGGGTAGCATGATTGCTCCTTAATAAGTGTTTGAACCGGCTGAAGGTTTCCGGCTTGATATTGAGATAAGAGGCCAGGAATTTCTGCGGTACCCGTTGCATCAGTTCCGGGTTCTTGGTTACAAAACTGACAAACCGTTCCCTGGGCGTCATCTTGATCAGTTGCATCTGCCACCGGTCTTTAATCACCATGGAGTAAGTAACGATAACCCGTCCCAGGTGCTCCATGCGTTGGCAGGAAGCAAACATTTTTTCCGCATCATCATAAGTAATAGAAACCATCGTGGTAGGTTCAATGGCCTCAATGGTATACTCAGATGGGAGGCGGCTGTGAAAGGATTCCTGGCAGAGCATCATATGCCCTTCCAGTGATATCTGCACATTGATTTCGTGATGATTTTTCTGGTAATATTTACGGGCCAGCCCTTTTACAATAAAATTGAAATGATTCTCCATTTCCCCTGTCCGGGTAATAATATCCTTTTTAGCAAAACGGCGTACTTTACATACAGGCAGCAGATGCTTGTTAAACTCCTCTTCGGTGAGATCCGAAATCTTCTGGAGATAGATCATAAATGCCCTTACAGAATCCATATTTGAGCTATGTGGCATAAAAGGTACACTTTTTTTCTTGATTCAAATCAATTTGCCAAAATATACTACAACCGTAAAACTAAGGGCGCAACAATCATATATCTATGATATTAGTCACGTCCGATAAAATAGTAAATTTGTACGCTTCTGCTAATGAACAGATGCTCAACGAAACCCCAAATTAACCTTGTATGACACAAAAGATCAAAGTAGCCAACCCGGTGGTGGAACTGGACGGCGATGAAATGACCCGGATTATCTGGAAATTCATAAAAGACAAACTGATACTTCCTTACCTGGAAGTGGATATTAAATATTACGACCTGGGTGTGGAATACCGTGATCAGACAGATGACCAGGTAACTGTGGACGCCGCTAATGCCATTAAAGAATACGGGGTGGGTATTAAATGTGCCACGATCACTCCCGATGAAGCCCGGGTTAAGGAGTTCAACCTGAAACAAATGTGGAAGAGTCCAAACGGCACCATCCGGAATATTCTTGATGGCACGGTTTTCCGTGAGCCGATTGTGATCAGCAATGTACCCCGGCTGGTCACGAACTGGACGGCCCCGATCATTGTCGGCCGTCACGCGTTTGGCGATCAGTACCGGGCCACGGATACCGTGATCAAAGGCAAAGGAAAACTCACTATGACATTTACCCCGGAAGATGGTGGTGCCCCCCAGACCTTTGAAGTTTTTAATTTCAAGGGCGACGGCGTAGCTATGTCCATGTACAATACCGATGAAAGCATTAAAGGATTTGCCCGCAGCTGTTTCAATATGGCCCTGAGCAAAAAATGGCCCCTTTACCTTTCCACCAAGAATACCATCCTGAAAAAGTATGATGGACGTTTTAAGGATATTTTTCAGGAAATTTTTGAAAATGAGTTTAAGGCACAGTATGATGCCGCCGGCATTGTTTATGAACACCGCCTGATTGATGACATGGTGGCCAGTGCGCTGAAATGGAATGGGAATTTTGTATGGGCCTGTAAGAACTATGATGGTGACGTACAAAGCGATACAGTAGCCCAGGGATTCGGTTCACTCGGACTGATGACCTCCGTACTGATTACACCTGACGGCAAAACCATGGAAGCTGAGGCTGCCCACGGTACTGTTACACGCCATTACCGTGACCACCAGGCCGGCAAACCCACATCTACGAACCCGATCGCTTCGATCTTCGCCTGGACGCGTGGATTGGCTTTCCGCGGTAAACTGGATGGTAATCAGCCGCTGATTGACTTCTGCAACAAACTGGAGGCCGTATGTATTGAAACCGTGGAAGAAGGTAAAATGACGAAAGACCTGGCCGTTTGTATCCATGGCAATAAAGTGAAACACGGAGAGCATTTCCTGTATACCGAAGAGTTCCTGGAAGCGATTGACAGTAACCTGCAGAAGAAACTGAAATAGTATTTGCCCATTTATTGAGCATTGAAAATTGAATATTGACTGTTGAACATTCTCTTTCTTAGAAATTCAATTTTCAATATTCATTGTTCAATGCTCAATTTTCATTTTAAACAGCCGGGCCTTTTATCAGATAAATATGAAAAAACGAGCGGATTATATCTCCTGGGATGAATACTTTATGGGCGTTGCCCTGCTTTCCGCACGCCGCAGCAAGGACCCCAACACTCAGGTCGGGGCCTGTATTGTAAATGCAAAGAATAAAATTGTAGGTGCCGGATATAACGGGCTGCCGGCCGGATGTGATGATGACGTCTTCCCCTGGGCCAAGACCGGGGATTTCCTGGATACCAAGTATCCCTATATCTGTCACGCCGAACTGAATGCCATTCTCAACAATATCGGGATGGATCTGCAGGGTTGTAAAATCTATACGGCTCTGTTTCCCTGCAATGAATGCACCAAGGCGATTATTCAATCCGGCATCACGGAGATCATTTATCTCTCGGATAAATATGCAGGGAATGACACGTTTATAGCCTCCAAAAAAATGCTCGACACGGCCGGTATCATCTACCGGAAGGTAACGGCCAGAATGGACGAGCTGCTGTTATCGTTCAGGGAGAAAGACGTCTGAATGGAAAAGAACCAAGATGCCTCCTCCTGTGCTGAAGCTCCGGAGGACAAGCAAGATGCCAAGATCCAAAGAAGAACCAAAATATAAATTTCAAAAAGTACCAGGCATAAATAATCAAAACTTCCGGAGAACGGTACTTTCATATTCCTCATCAAACCCATAAAAAAAGCCACCTGCATAGCAGATGGCTTTCGGTACAATTGCAGTTATATCCTTTACACTTTAAAGTGGGCAAAAGCCTTATTGGCTTCAGCCATACGGTGTGTATCTTCTTTCTTTTTGAAAGCGGCGCCTTCACCCTTGGCAGCTGCTACGATTTCATTTGCCAGTTTATCAGCCATGCTGCGGCCGTTTCTTTCACGGCTATAACGGATCAGCCATTTGATGCTGAGGGAGATTTTTCTGTCGGGACGAACCTCAGACGGGATCTGGAAAGTGGCACCACCGATACGACGGCTGCGCACCTCTACTGAAGGGGAAACGTTAGCCAGTGCTCTTTTCCATACTTCGTATCCTTCTTCATTGGTGAATTTGGCTACTTTTTCCAGCGCATCATAGAAAATGGTAAAAGCTCCGCTTTTTTTACCCTGCCACATCAGGTTGTTTACAAAACGGGTTACCAGTTTGTCATTGAACCTGGGATCCGGTGCTAAAGGGAGTTTCTTTGCTTGTGCTTTCCGCATATCTGAATTATTATAAGTCTCTTTTTATGTTGTTTTTCATCCACTACTACCCGGATTTGTCATCCAGAGGCGTAGATAGCCGAAGGATTATTTCTTTGCCTTCTCTTTCTTAGTTCCGTATTTGGAACGGCTTTGTTTACGGTCTTTTACACCGGCGGTATCCAGTGATCCGCGCACGATGTGGTAACGTACACCCGGTAAGTCTTTTACACGACCACCCCTGATCAGTACGATAGAGTGCTCCTGCAGGTTATGGCCTTCTCCGGGGATGTAGGCAATCACCTCTACTTTATTAGTCAGACGAACCTTGGCCACCTTACGCAGGGCAGAGTTCGGCTTTTTAGGTGTGGTAGTGTAAACCCTTGTACAAACGCCACGGCGCTGGGGACACTGATCCAGAGCCCTGGATTTACTCTTGGCCCTGATAATTTCTCTTCCTTTTCTTACTAATTGTTGAATTGTAGGCATTCTTGACCCTTATTTTTGGGAGGGCAAAGGTAACGGCAAGCGGTTTAATCTCCAAAAAAATGAGGCCTGAATTTTATGGTTATAAACTATTTGGGGATAATTCCGGCCAATTTTGCCTGTTTTAAGGGTTCAAAACCGTGGACAGGATAGATAACGCAATGGTTTTCCGCTCTTTCGGCCAATATAGGTCAGGGACACTTCCAGGCTGCTGGTTCCCGGTACCGCTTTCCCCATAGCTGATATATTCAGGTCATAACTGGTGCCGAGTATAAATTGCTGAAAAGCCACCCCCACATAAGGGGACACCGCATCCCGGGCCCTGAAATTTGCTCCGAGGAGCAGATCGGTATAGTCATTGGCCTTAACCTGTCCGAACAACCCCAACATAAATTCACTGGCTTGCCCCTGCCGCATATATAACAGATTCGGTGTAATGGTGAAACGCTCACTCAGGATAAAATGTACTCCTCCATGTAAAACGGTCCGGACAGGCAGCACTTTTTTTATTGAACTGCTGATAAAGGGATCCTGGGGTCTTGTGAGATGAAAAGCCCCTACCCCGCCGAAAATATTTACCTTTTTTTCTGCATCACTATCAAAATAAGATATCCCCACACCGGCATCAAAAACAGATGATGACGTTTTGGTTATCAGGTCAGCCGTAGCGGTTCCCGGATCGTAACCGGTAACAGGGTTCCACTGATCACCAAACTGAAACTTACCCGGGTCGAAACGCCGGCTCAGTAAGCCGGCTTGTATGCCAAAAGTAATCTGCTGACTGTTATCTTTCCCAAAACGCACGCCGCTATAGGCAACATTGAAAGTTGCATTGAGGTACTGATATCCCGCATCACCGGCTGACTGGTTCATCAGATTAACCCCGAGGTTGATATTCTTATTGGTGTTAATGTCTGCCGATAAGCCGGCCGTCGTAAACGGAGTCATTACTGCACTCCATTGATTTCTGTAAATACCTGTAACCCGTACACCTCCATCAATCACCCCTGTCAGGCCCGGATTCAGCCATAACGGATGGGCATAAAACTGGGAAAAATGTGGATCCACCTGAGCCTGCACCTGGCAGCCAAGCAGTAAAACAAGGGTGGTATATAAGACTCTCTTTTTCATGATTCAGCGGATTAAATTAACTGCCCCTTTTTTTGTTTTTACGGTTCCGTCCTGTAACACCACTTTCAGGGTATACGCATACACACCTACCGGCTGTTGCTGCCCGCGGTAACGCCCATCCCATCCACCGGATAAAGCGGTTGAAGTAAAAATCAGTTGCCCCCATTGATTATACACATTGAAATGTATTGAGGAAACATAATTCCCATAGACATACAAAACATCATTCCGCCCGTCTCCATTTGGTGTAAAGACATTGGGAACAAATATTTCTTTGGTACTCAGTGTGGTGCCAGATATGGCCGCAGACAAGAGACTGGTTTCACAGGCTTGTCCACCCAATGCCTTTACCTGTAAGGTAATTGTCTGATTTCCGGTTAGCCCGTTGATCGTATACGAAGTACCTGTAACTGTACTATACGAATTGCCCCCATTAGTGGTCAGCTCATACGCTGTGGCGCCGGCCACTGCATTCCAGGAAAAAGTCAGTGACGTGAAGGTGGTATTTGTTACCGCCACCACCGGAACAGGTAAAGGAGCCAGCAGGTTTACGGTAACCGGCTGCCGGGTGGCACTTACACAGCCTGTGCTATTAACGGCTTCCGCATATACCGTTGTAGCAGTTGCAATACTATTAATGACAAAACTGGTCCCGGTGCCTGAGGGCGTGCCCCCTGTGGCAACCCCGTACCAGTTGTATAAGTAACCGGTTTGCGGGCTTTGTATCTGTAAAGTCACATTTGTACCGGCACATACAATAAGAGAATTCACTACCGGGGGAGCCGGTACCGGGTTCAATATCACATTTACAGCTGCACGGGCGGGGCTGCTGCAACCAGCCCCGCTCACAGCTTCCACATAATAGATGGTGTTTACGGTTACATTGTTTACCGTATATGTTGACCCTGATGCCAGGAGCGTGCCACCGGTAGCCGCAGTATACCAATTATAGGTGATCCCCGGCAGCGGATTCTGAACTGATAATACGCCATTATTGCCCGGACATACCGCCACATCAGGAACCACAGGAATGGCAGGCAACGGATTCACCGTCAGCGTTACCTGCGCAGTAGCCGTACAGCCCAGTGCATTCCCGGCAGATAAAGTATAAGTAGTGGTACTACCCGGCGAAACGGATACACTGGCTCCTGTTAAATTACCAGGCGTCCATGTCCAGGTATTCAGCGAGCCCGTGGTGGCCATTCCTGTAAGTGTGGATGATGAACCGGCACAAAGGGCTGCGGGCATAGCGGTTGCGGTAATAACTGCATTATTAACCAGGGGAACCGTGCCAGAATAAGTACTGGTACAACCATTGGCATCGGTCACTGTACAGCTATAATTCCCCGGTGCGAGTCCGGAAGCCGTAGCCCCGTTTTGAACCGGGGTGGTATTCCATACAAAACTGTACGGTGCTGAATTGCCGGTTACGGTAAGCGCAATACTTCCATTCGGTCCATTACAATCCGACGGGATTATCACCGGTGTAATTGTCCGGGCATACGCAATCCCACTGACCCCCATCACCACCACATTGGGGAAAGGAGCATTATTTCCAGAAGTGGTTACATTGGATACATTAATCCGTTGAATGAGTTTAGGAATATCCGTGCAGGACAAGGTAAGTTCGATATAATACATTCTTGGATTTGCCGGATACCCATCGTCACCCCAGGGAGCTGTAGCCACGCGGCTGCACCGGCCAAATCCGTTGAGTACGGTGTTGGTGGTTCCATTAAACCAATCGGTCAGTACAGCACCAGTTACATAGGGAACTGTTGTACCGTCAGTAAATGAAAGTGAAACATTCACTAATGCACCAGCCGGACTGAGCGTATTGGCTTCTGTGGCAAAACACAATAAGCGCAGCCGGGCAAAAGAAGCCGGAGTAACCAGGTCGAGACTGGCATTTGTACTCCTGCTAACCACCAGGGCATTATTGCCTGTATAAGGTGCGAGCTGAAAAGTCATTCCCCCGCTGACTATCGTGCCATTATCCGGTAAACCACCCCCTCCGATTCCGGCAAAAACCCGGAAGGCCTCCGAGTACATTACCTTATTGGAAGCCAGGGCATCCAGGTAAGTGGTTGTGGTAGCAAGTGATCCCGGACCAGCCTCGGCCACCACATCTGCTGTAAATCCGGTGAGGGGGATGGGTGTATACTGAGCCGCAATACGACTGGAGTTCATTAATAAAAACAGGAATACAATTACGTAATTACTGATACGCATGCAGTGTTAGTGTTGGTTTTGGTTTGTCAGCTGACAGGCAGTCGCGGGATTTCCGAAGGAAAGGCAAAAAGAAAGGGGCTGATGTAACAAATTGTCATCGCATAAATGTACCTGATAACAACCGGTTAAGACAGCCCCTTAAAAATAGGTAATTCTGTTATATTCTGAACATCCACCCGTGTGTATCCGGAATCCGGCCTTCCCGGATGTCAGTAATGGTTTTTTTAACCGCCGGTGCAATTTTCCATTTACTCAGATCAAACTTCATGGACAGGTCCTTATATCCCAATTCCTTTATCGGGGAAATAGTAGCCGCGGTACCGGTACCAAAAACCTCCATATGTTCGCCGGCATTATAAGCAGCAACAATTTCATCTATACTGAGATCACGCTCTTCCACTTTCACTCCCATTTCCTTTAACATGGAAATCACACTCATCCGGGTTACCCCTTCCAGTATTGTGCCTTGTTCCAGCCCTGGCGTAATGGCGGTATTCCCGATTATAAAAAACACATTCATGGTACCACATTCCTGTACATAGCGGTGCTCAATGGCATCCATCCAGAGTACCTGATCATACCCTTTCTTTTTGGCTTCAGCCGTTGCCAGCATGGCAGCTCCGTAATTACCGGCTGCTTTTGCATAACCCACTCCGCCAGGCACGGCCCGCACATAATGCTCTTCCACAAAAATACGCATGGGTTCAGCGTAATAGGGTCCGCAAGGACTAAGGATAATCATGAATTTATAAGTATCCGACGGACGAACACCAATCAGTTCATCCGTGGAAAACATAAATGGCCGTATATAGAGCGAATAATCCTCTTTCATGGGTATCCAGGCCTGGTCCAGCGCGATCAGCTGACGCATACCATCCATAAAAATTTCTTCAGGTACAGCCGGCATCTGCATTCTTTCTGCAGATATATTAAACCGCTTAAAATTATCATACGGTCTGAAAATAAAAGGGTGCCCTTCCCGGTCTTTGTAGGCCTTGATACCTTCAAAAATCGCCTGACCATAATGAAGGGCGGCCAGCGAAGGACTCAGTTGCAGGGGCTGATAGGGTACAATTGCAGCATTCTTCCATTCCCCGTTCTCATAATCCGCCACCAGCATGTGGTCTGTAAAATTTTTACCAAAGGGAAGATTATTCATATCCAGTTCAGGTAACCGGCTCCTTCCCGTTTTTGTTACGGAAATATCCATTGCTGCAGTCATAAAAGGTTATTTTTGGACTTCAAAGAAACGAAAAAAAAGCGAAGACCTATCCCTACTTTTATCAGGTAATACATGGACATTAATCACATTGAGCTCAGCAACCTGGCCCTGGCCTCCCTGTACAAAGGGCATCTGGTGGAATCCGTTTCTGCCGCACCTGTGTCCGCAGGCAACTCAGCGGTACGTAAAGATCCGATACCGCCGGTTCCCGATCAGGTTGTGGCAACCACCCAACCGGCACCGGCCGCCTTTAAATCACTTGGCAGTAATCAGCAAAACATCCTGATACTGGTCAGCCACCAGGATGTGGTATTTCTGCCGGATCAATCTCTTAAATTTCTGACAGGGATTCTGACAGCCTGTAAACTCAGCCTGGCAGATGTAGCCATACTGAACCTGCATCAATATTCCGGCACTGGATATAAAGAACTACTTGCTTTTTTTAACAGTAAAAAAGTGTTGCTGTTTGGTGTGGAACCCGAAGGCATACAGCTACCGTTGAATTTCCCGGCATTCCAGTCACAGTCCTTCAATGGATGCACGTATATCTGGGCACCAGAACTGAAAGACATGGAAAATGACCGGGTTCTGAAAACTCAGTTATGGAACAGCCTGAAACAGCTTTTCAATATTTAAATACAATTTGTGAAACTCATATTTGCCACCAATAATCAGCATAAGGTAGATGAAATCCGTTCAGTACTCCGGGGCAACCTGGAAATCGTAACCCTCCGGGAAGCCGGTTTGGACACGGATATTCCGGAGCCGTTTGATACATTAGAAGAAAATGCCCGGACCAAATCGTTCACTATTTATCAAATGACTGGTACCGACTGTTTCAGTGAAGATACCGGGCTGGAAGTGGAGGCGCTGAACGGGGAACCCGGGGTCAAAAGTGCCCGGTATGCGGGAGATGGCCGGTCTTTTGATGCCAATATTGATAAATTACTGGCCAATCTGCAGGGTGCCGGCAACCGAAAGGCCCGTTTCCGTACCGTTATTTCACTTTTAATAAACGGGCAGGAAACTCTTTTTGAAGGTATTTGCGAAGGCCGTATTATTGAGGAAAGAAGGGGCACCAACGGGTTTGGTTATGACCCGGTTTTTGTACCGGACGGATCCGGACTGAGTTTTGCGGAAATGGACATGGCCGGAAAGAATAAATTCAGTCACCGGAAGAAAGCCACTGAAAAACTGGTAGCATTTTTGAACAGCCTGTAATAAAATCATCCAAATTGACACCTGAACGCAACCAAAATATCTCCGAAAGCGACCTTATAAAGGGATGTATAGCCAGTGACCGGCGGATGCAGGAAGAATTGTACCGTCGTTTCTCTCCCCGTATGTATGCCGTCTGCCTCCGTTATGCAGGTAATGCAGAAGAAGCTGAAGACATATTACAGGAAGGTTTTATCAAGGTCTTTAAAAAAATGGACAGTTTCCGGAATGAAGGGTCTTTTGAAGGCTGGACCCGGCGGATTTTCGTAAATACCGCCATCGAGCATTTCAGAAGAAAGAAATACCTGCTTCCGGTAACAGAAAAAGAGGAAAACACAATTGAGGGTAAATATACCTCTGTTTTGGATGATCTGGGAGCCAAGGATATTATGGCACTGGTACAGGAGCTGTCACCCGGTTACCGGACCGTTTTTAACATGTATGTGGTGGAAGGATATACCCATAAAGAAATAGCCGACCAGTTGGGGATCAGTGAAGGGACAAGCAAATCACAGTTGTCCCGGGCCAAAGTGATACTCCAGGATATGGTTCGAACACATATTGACAGCCAGCGTGGAATAAGTTCTGCAACATGAGTAACAAGATCCGTCATATTTTATCACAGCATGAAGTGCCCCCACCGGCAGGTGCCTGGCAAGGTATTGCGGATGAACTGGATCTTAGTGATGCGATGAAACCAGTTGGGAAGAAACTGGCCGAAGCTGCTATAACCCCGCCGGCGCAGAGTTGGGAACGGATTTTGTCCGGTCTTGAAGAAGACACCCTTGCCAAAAAATTATACCATGCTGAAGCTGTGCCCCCGGCCAATGCCTGGAACAGAATCCGTGAAGAGCTCAGCGATGAAAAAGTAATTCCCCTTAAACAGCCCTCCTATCAATGGTTAAAGTATGCCGCCGCCGCGGCCATTCTGGCCTTTGTCACCTGGGGAGCCTTGACATTATACGCCCCTGATAAAACCGGCAGCAGTCTGGTGGCACAAAACGAAACCGTTAAGCCGCCAGCAACAGTAACCGGATCTGCAACCGCCGCTGACGTCCTGAACGAGCTGGTGGCAGGTGTTCATACTGCCAATGAAACCGAGGAAGCCCGGAATGATGCGGCCCTGGAAGCCAGTAAAAAAACCGTGGCCAAAGTGGATTTCAACAACCGGAAAATGGCCAGAGTAGTCTCCGGGTTTTATTTCAACTCCGCCACAGCACCAGGCACCAGAGGGATTGATACAGATCTCCCCATTCCGGATGGCAGTGGACAGGCGGATCGTTATTTTATGCTGATGACACCGGAAGGGAATATTATCCGCGTCTCCAAAAAACTCGGGGGTATGGTTTGCTGTATCTCAGGAGAAGCAGAAGACCCGGCCTGTATGGATCAATTAAAAAAATGGAGAGAAAAAATCGTCAGCTCTTCATTGGGCCATTCTGCAGATAATTTTATGGACCTGTTGTTACTGGTCAATGCAGCCGGGGAAGAACAGCAGCATTAAAAAATTCTATCACTATTTCCACACCAATATATGGGAAGAATCAAAATTCAGTTACCGGAACAATTCTGTTTTTCCTGTGAATTGCCGGTTCGTATTACGGATATTAATTACGGCGGCCATGCCGGTAATGACACTATCCTCACCCTGGTTCATGAAGCCCGTATGCAATATCTCGCCTCCCTCGGGTATACGGAGATGAATCTTGCCGGAGCCGGGCTGATCATGGCAGATGCCGGGATTGAGTTTAAAAAGGAGTTATTTTACGGGGACCGGCTGATCGCTTATGTAAGTGCCGGATCCTTCTCGAAGATTGGATTCAGTCTTTATTATAAACTGGAAAAGATAAATGCAGATGGCCGTGCAGTGGTGGCAATCGTAAAAACCGGTATGATCTGTTATGATTATGCCCGGAAAAAGATTGTGGCGGTACCGGAAGAAGCCCTCCGGCTGATGCAGGCCCATTAATCACGGTTCCATATTTTCCAGCTTTCCTCCGCCTGTATCACCAGCATCTCCTCCCCGTTTTTTATCCGGGCTCCCCGTTCCTGGCCCTTTTGCAGAAAGCGGGTTAACGGCGGATTATATACCAGGTCATATAACAGGTGAGAGGAGGTAATACCCTCGTAAGGAATATCCGGAAACTCTTCCGTTTCGGGGAATGTACCCAGTGGTGTGGTGTTGATGATCAGCCGGTGTTGCCGAATAAAATCAACGGTAAGATCCGAATACGTGCAGGTGGAATCACCGTGCAGGTTACGGCTGACAATATCAACCGCTATGCCGTTTTTCTTCAATACAAATACGACTGATTCAGCGGCTCCCCCATTACCGAGGACTAATGCGCTTGTATGCTGAGGTTGCAGTAAAGGCATCAGACTTTGTTCAAAGCCTGTTATATCCGTATTAAAACCGGTCAGCTGGCCGTTATCAATCCGGACACAGTTACAGGCATCAAGTCCTTCCGGTATTTCAGAGCGGTGCAGAAAGGAGAGCACCTGTTTTTTGTAAGGAATGGTGATATTGAAACCCGCCAGATCCGGATAAGTATCAAGCAGTTCCTTCAGATCATGAATCGATTGCAACTGGAACAGCTCATACAGATTACCCGTGATGCCTTCTTCCTCGAATTTCTTTGTGAAATAGCGTTTGGAAAAAGAGTGTGTCAGGGGAAATCCGATCAGGCCAAAGCGCCGCATCAGACTGTCTCTTTTTTATCGAGGTATAAACTGAATGTATCCCCCCGCAGACCGATCCGCATGGCTTCCAGCGGAATAACTTCCGAAGGAGCGATATTACCCAGGTTGGCATTGCACCCAAGCAATTCGATAAAATAAAGTTGTTGTGCTTTCTGTGGCGCTTCCCACATAATACGTTCACCAGGTATCTGTGTCAGGATTTCCTGAACCAGCCCTTCCCGTACCTCCCCACTACCCCTGTAGATACCCACATTTCCCGCTTCCCGGGCTTCGGCGATTACATAAGTGGATCCTGCTTCCAGTTCTGCACGCATCAGTTCAATCCATTTATAGGGGGGGATAATATGCGCGGCATCTTTACTGCCCACTTCACTTAATACCGTACCGTGTTTGGTGAGTTTCTCTATGTATCCGCATTTCTCCGCGTGCGGTATGGTTATGGACCCGTCACTTACTTCCATATAACTGATACCATATTCCTTACACACGCTGATATATTCTTCAAACTGATTACGGATCAGAAACGCTTCAAACAGGGTCCCACCGAAATAAACAGGTATATCAAAAGATCGGTACACATCGAGTTTTTCCCGCAGATGAGGAGTTACATACGACGTACCAAAACCCAGTTTCACAATATCTACATGGGGATAAGAGACGCTCAGAAAGTTCTTGGCTTCTTCCACGCTCAGACCTTTATCCATCACCATTGTTATACCTGCCTGCCGGGGGCGTTGAAACCTGTCCGGCATCTGTGTAAGATTAAAATTCATACTGCTTAATTTGATATCATCCGATTAAAACGCGGCAAAAATAAGAAAGAATAACATGCATTCGTATGATTATCTTTTCCCCTTGCTCAGATTGACTTATTCCGTTTGTACCTGGCCAGCAGATCCACCAGTTGCTGGTGCTGTAATATGGCCGGATTCAGTTCAACAAATTTACGCAGCAACTTCGGCGCTTCCTGTAATGCTGATTCAAGGAGCAACAGGGCTTCTTTTGATTTACCCAGTCCGAACAAAGCGGCCGTCTTGTAATACATGAATAAAGGTTTCCCTTGTGTAAGCCGGAGCGCTTCATTTGTTTGGTCCAGGGCTTCTGCAAAATATTCACCTTTATACAGGCAACGGATCAGCGCCTCCCAGCCATTGCTGTTGCGGGGCCTCAGGCGCACTGCATTGGAAAAAAACTGGATAGCTTCCTTAAATTGCCCCAGTTGCATTTTACACTCCCCGGCCAGCAGGTTATATTCCGGTTGGTTCCGGTGCATTTTCATTGCGGTTTCCAGCTGGCGAAAACAGGATTGCCATTGCCCTTCATTAAAGTAAGTGCAGGCTATTTTATAAAACAGCTTACTGTCTTCCTGCCGCAGGTGGGAGGCTTTCCGGTAATAAAAACGGGCCTGGGCGGGATTCTTTAATTTCTCATAACAATACCCGAGTGCTTCAAAAATCACATCTTCCGGTTTTGCCAGTTCATTCACTTTTTCAAGGGCTTCAATAGCTTCCTTGTATTTACGCAACCGGATATATGCATCGCCCATATTCCGGTAAGCATAATCAAATTTTTCCTCAATTGTAATCGCGTATTTATAGGCGTCAATGGCTTTTTCATAGAGTTTCAACCCCTGGTATGCGGTAGCCAGGTTAAACCAGGCAAGTTCATTGTAGGGAAAATCGTCGATAATCTTCAGGTGCAATCGTATCCCCTCTTCATTCCTGCCTGTAAAATCCGTCCAGAAACAGATTTTATACAGCGCTTCCTCATTGTTGGGATCATCTTCCAGGATCAGTTTCAGGCAATCAAATACTTTATCAAAGTTTTCATAATCGTCATAGACATCAGCCAGCTCAAACAGCAGTTCCATCCGTTCCTCCCCTTCAAACTGCTCAATGGCTTCTTCCAGCAACTGTACGGCTTTTTCCTGCTGGTCCAGGGCGAGATAGACTTCCGTTTTGAGGATAAAGAGATTGACATCTGTGCTGTCGAATAATGCAGCCTGATCCAATATATCGAGGGCGGCCTGGTACTGACGGCGGACTAACAGGATATCTGCTTTTTTGATCAGCAACATGGCGGAATAGGGATATTGTTCGCAGGCAATTTCCACTGCGGACATAGCCGATTTCAGGTCTTCCTGATCCTGGTAATAGTCAATTATTTTTTCAAATGAATCCTCTTCGATAAAGGAGTGGGCGCGGCCATTTTTCAGGTTTTCAAATTGACGGAGCAGTTCCTGCAGTAGTTCGCTGTCTTCCCGGTATGGGTTTTCTTGCATGAATTCCGGTGGTTTAGGTACTGAATGTGATTCGGTCCAATTCAGACAGCAAAATCCCTTTGCCCCCTGATCCTGTTATTATCAACAATTTACAGCATTAAATCCGTGAAAAACACGGGTGGTTTTCCCCAGATGTGCAAAATCGGCACTTTTTTTTCCGGGGTTTATGTAACAATTTACAGGCTGTTCCGTTAATACAGTATTAAAGTTCTGGATAAACGGTTTTTTTACCTCTTTTTTTATTTATACATTTGTAACTAATGAATCACCCAAAACTGACCATACGCTGGAAAAACGGGGCTAAAAAGCTGGGAATCATCCTGCTTCTTGCCTGCACCGGTTTTGGCGCATTTGCCACACTGGGTGACGGGCTTAAAAATTCCGAAAAGCCCAAAACATCCCTGCTTTCTTCCAGAACGGGAACCAAGCCCGGTTCATTTACCCTGAAATCCGGATATAATTACCGTGGAAATTCTGTGTTCAATAATTCAACTGACAGAAAAACCATACGCCTGAATACAGTTGTTACTGTACAAAAAGGCCGTACCACTTTTATCGTACCACTGAAAAAGAATGTGGTGCTGGATAAAGTGAAACTGGATCTGGGCAACCGTCAGTTTCAACGCAATTAACCGGATTTTTAATTAGCCGGTTTTCCCCCTTTACTTTCTTCATATGACATCACCCTGAACCCTGATTTTGGCAGGTCGAATTTTGACTGCTGTACAGGGTTGAAATTGATACTGGATACCGTATACGTTACCAGCATATTTCCCAAAGTGGCTTCATATTGCATGGCCAGTCCGGGCAGATTTCTGTTCAGGTATTGAAAATCTTTATTTACCGGCACCAGTTCCCGGGTGAAATAAACATTAAATGTGCTGCTGTCCGCCAGTTTACCAATGGCTTTCTGACAGTTATAGCCGGAAATAGTTTTATATTCTTCCACATAGGTAAATGAGATGCCTTCGTATTTTCTGTTCGATTCTTTCCAGTTGGCCGGGGTCATGGTAATCATATATTTCTGTTCCCCATACTCTTTCAACACTGTTACGTTACCGGATTTGCCATCCACGATTGTGGCCTGAGTACCCAAGGAACTGATCATATCCGAACGACTGGAGTTACTCTTCAGGTACACCACGCTGGTGGCACCATCAAGCAGATCGGCCGCCTGCGGGGTCTTATTACTGGTATTGATCACAATATCGTAGGAAATAGTGGCCTCTGTCAACCGGCGCTGCGCCTGAAGAGAGGCAGCGGAAAACAGGGCAATCAGTAAGGCGGTTATGGTATAAATCTTTTTCATGGTTTAATATCCTGTATAGTATATATAAAAGACGTGCCAAATTAACCAATAAGTTGCTTAATTAAAAAAACCGGGTAATTCCAGCGGAAACCCGGTTTTTCTTATGATTCTGTTAACGAAGATCAGCGTTTATTCTTATTCTGCATTTCTTTCATCTTTTTCTGTTGTTCCTGCACCTGTTCCATCCGTTCCTGCCATTTGGACTTGGTTTTAGGCTTTTTGCGGTTCTCTTCGATTTTTGTCAGGATCTTATCATGATCGATGATATAATTCTGGATGATAAACTGCAGCGCCAGGGTGACCACGTTGGATACGGTATAGTACCAGGTCAGGGCTGAAGGCAGTTTATTAAAGAAGAATAACAGAAATACCGGGAATATATACGGCAGGTATTTCATCATCGGGTTGCCCTGATCGGGTGTCATGCTCATACTGTACCAGGAGATCAGGAAACTGGTAGCCGCGGCCGTCACATTGAAAATACTGAGGTGACTGCCCAAAAACGGAATAGAAAAACCAAATTTAATCGGATCGTCATAAGCCGCCAGGTCATTGGCCCAGAGGAATTCGGCACCCCGCAGACTGACTTCCGCATTAAAAAAGCTGAAAAGGGCAAAGAAGATCGGGATTTGCAATAAGGCGGGAATACAACCGCCAAGGGGATTTACACCCGCTTCCCGGAAAAGTTTCATTTGCTCCATACTCATGGCTTGCTGATCTCCACCCAGGCGTTCCTTGAGTTTGGCGATCTCAGGACGGAGGGCCTTCATTTTGGCTCCACTCAGGTAACTGGAATAGGTAAGCGGCGATATCAGCAAACGAATAAAGAGTGTCAGCAGGGCAATGGCCAGCCCCATACTGCCCGCGCTCATCCCTTTAAAGAATTCAAAAATCGGGAGAATTACAAAGCGGTTCAACGGGCGGACAAAGGCATACATGCCCTGACCCAGGTTAACCAGCTTTTCAAAGTTATGGTCGTATTTTTTCAGGATATTATAATCTGAAGGACCATAATAGATATTAAATCCCGCAGTTGCCGTGGGGCCCACCGGCAACTGAACTTTCATATTGGCGGTAGACTGTACCAGGGTTTTGGCGCTGTCTGCCGGAATGGACCATTCCATTTTTCCGTTTGAAAAATTCTTATCGGCCATCAGGATAGTAAAGAAAAAACGCTGGCGTACCCCGATCCATTTAACGGATTTACTAAAATCCTTATCATCCGTTTTACTGATTGTATGATAATCGAATTCGCCATCCGTCACATAGCCAACCTGTGTATTCTGTTTTTCAAAATCGATATCCGACTCCTGTTGGGCCGCAGCGTATTGCCAGGTGAGGTTCAGGTTGCCCTGGGTAAGTAATTTATCAGCACCAGTGAGATCCACATCAAAATCAATCATATAATCATCCGGCTTCACGGTAAATTTATGAACGATAGAAGCGGCCGCGCTGCTGTCGGCGGAGGTCAGGGTGAAACGATATGTATTGGACCCATCCGCATTTTTAACTGAATCAATTTTATTGAAATACAGATCGGCTGTTTGCGCAGTCTGGTTGGGACCGGTAACAACGGGATAACTGATTTTATCAAAATCGGAGGAAGCAAGCCGCAGCAGATTACTGTCGAGCCCTTTGAAATTTTTAAGTTCAACTTTTTTCACCTGCCCCCCTTTGCTGCTGAAGGTCAGTTTCATCAGCGCATTTTCTGCAGACACCAGTTGCTCGGTACCAATAGCGGCATCCTTAAAACTGCCCGCTGATGTGATTCGTTTTACCGTATCTGCCCGTGCACTATCCAGTTTCTGGGCCAGCGTATCGGTCTTGGGAGCTGTCAATGCCGCGATAGAGTCTTTTACAAACTTTTCCCGCTTTGCCTGTTTCTCGAAACGCATCTGTTCCTGGTTATTGTAATAGAAATAGCCAAAAAAGAGCAGGGCCAGAACAACAAACCCAATTATAGTATTACGGTCAAAATTCATGCTGGTGGGAAATTTAAGGTCGCAAAGATAAGGGTTTCAGTCGGTAGTCCTGAGTCGTCAGCTGATAGTAAACGCTTCCTGAGTATTTTGCAAACGCCTTATAGTCAATATAGTACAAAAACTTCTAAACCGTTTTGTAAACAGCTGGCCTGTATTCACTTTTCCAGCCTGAAACCGGTTTAAACAATTACAGAAGTCTTCGTATTGTACGACTATCGCTATGGACTGTTATATCATTTCACTCTGCAGCAACGGATTCTTGGCTTCCACCTTCTTTTCCGCGTACTCCTTGGCCGCCTTGATGAAATGGACGAATACCGGTTGCGGATTCTCCACTGTACTTTTCAGTTCGGGGTGGTATTGCACACCTATGAAGAATGGATGGTTGGCCAGTTCGATAATCTCTACCAGACCTGTACCCGGATTTTTACCACTGGCCTGCATCCCCGCTTTTTCAAACTGATCAAGATATTTATTATTGAACTCCCAGCGGTGGCGATGTCTTTCAGAAATCTGCGGAGCATTATAAATCTGTCGGGCGAGTGAGCCTTCTTTAATATCACATGGATAGGAACCCAGCCGCATAGTACCTCCTTTGGCGGTGACTTTCTTTTGTTCTTCCATCAGGTCAATCACGGGTTCTTTGGTTTCAGGATCCATTTCGGTGGAGTGGGCGTCTTTTAAACCAAGGACATTCCGGGCAAACTCAATGGCGGCCATCTGCATACCCAGACAGATTCCGAAGAAAGGCAGTCCGTTTTCACGGGCATATTTCACCGCAACAATTTTCCCTTCCACACCCCGATGGCCAAAGCCTGGTGCCACCAGTAAACCATCCAGACCGGTCAGTTTTTCCACCACATTATCTCCGGTGATAAATTCGCTGTGAACATTCACAATCTGTACCTGACATTCGTTAATGGCACCAGCATGAATAAAGGATTCAAGAATGGATTTATACGCATCCTGCAATTCGAGGTACTTTCCAATCAGGCCGATAGTCACTTTCCCTTTAGGATATTTCAGTTTATCCAGAAACTCTTTCCACTTGGTCAGTTCTGGTTCTTTATAATCCTTAATACCCATTTTTTTGAGAACAATCTTATCCAGTCCTTCCCGCATCATCAGCAGCGGGACTTCATAAATGGTGGCGGCATCAATAGATTCGATCACCGCTTCCGGTTTCACATTACAGAACAGGGCTATTTTACGGCGTATTTCCGGTCCCAGCGTTCTTTCCGTACGACAGACAATAATATCCGGGTGCACGCCTTCCTGGCTCAGCATCCGTACGCTGTGCTGGGTAGGTTTTGTTTTTAATTCCTTGGCGGCTTTGAGGTAGGGAATCAATGTCAGGTGAACCACAACGGAATCTTCTTCCGGCAGTTCCCACTGCAACTGGCGTACCGCTTCCACAAAAGGAAGGCTTTCAATATCACCTACAGTACCTCCTATTTCTGTAATGACAATATCATACTCGCCGCTCTGGCCGAGCAGTTGCATTCTTCTTTTAATCTCATCGGTAATATGCGGAACCACCTGAACGGTTTTTCCGAGATAGGCTCCTTCCCTTTCCTTATTGATTACAGTCTGGTAAATGCGGCCTGTGGTGACATTATTGGCCTGGGAAGTAAAAATATTCAGGAAACGTTCATAGTGTCCCAGGTCGAGGTCAGTTTCCGCCCCATCTTCCGTTACAAAACACTCACCGTGCTCATACGGATTCAGCGTACCGGGGTCCACATTAATATAAGGGTCGAACTTCTGGATAGTCACCCGCAGGCCACGGGCCTGTAATAGTTTGGCCAGGGATGCGGCGATAATACCCTTTCCCAATGACGAAGTAACCCCTCCTGTAACAAAAATATATTTAGCCATAGCTGGTCAGTTATACAAATTAATAAACAGGCAGGTACTAAAAATCCCACTTCCCGGGTTTACCCGGACCAGGAAAAAAAAGCCAGAAATTAAGTCTGAAAATCACCCCACCCTGCTGACCATCGGAAGAAGTTCGGTAGAAATATCCGGGAGGTCATGTAAAGGTAACAGAATTTTTCTGGTAAGAAAAAAAGGGAATGCTGATGTGGAAAACCGGGGTTAAATAGTGGGGAAACTTATTCAGTATAATTTTTTAATTATCAATACCCGTCAGTCTTTTTTGATCTTATTGTAGCTGGCCACCAGTCCGCGGATCAGGGAGGAACTGAAACCCTGGTGCTCCATTTCGTTAAGACCGGCAATGGTACATCCTTTGGGCGTGGTTACCTTATCAATTTCATGTTCGGGGTGGGTTCCTTTTTCAAGGAGGAGTTCGGCGGCGCCTTTGATCGTTTGCGCGGCAATCAGGGAGGCCGTGGTGGCATCAAAACCGATTTCGATTCCGCCCTGAATGTTAGCCCGTATATAACGCATGGCATAAGCGGTACCACAGGCTCCGAGGACAGTGGCTGCATCCATGAGCTTTTCGTCAATGATCACGGTCTTACCCAGCTGACTGAAAAGTTCGCTGATATAATCCACCTGCGCCTTGCTGGCACCCGCATAAGCCAGGCAGGTCATGCTCTGCTGGATGGCGATGGCGGTATTCGGCATGGCACGGATGACCGGAACGGGTTTAGCGATCGCTTTCTGTAACTGCTCTATCCAGACACCGGTTATAACGGAAACGACTATGTGTTTTTTGGGATTCAGGAGTGGTTTTATTTCTTTGATGATATCCGCATAATTATACGGCTTTACGGCCAGTATAATCACTTCTGCATCTTTCACCGCCTTTTTATTATCACTGTGTACCATACAGCCTCTTTCGGCAAACCGGGCCAGTGGCGACAAGTTGCGCCGGGTGATACTGATTTCCACAGGGCGGCTGAACTCGCTCATGATTAATCCGTCCGCAATGGCACTTCCTAAGTTTCCGCCGCCTATGATGGCTATCTTCTTTGACATAAAATTTGTTTTTGCAATTACAGCAATAAAAATACTGTATATAAATGAGGGTTGCCGGGAATAGCCGGACAAATTGAATAAAATGAACGTGTGTTAGAATCAGTAATACAAATGTCCACGCAGAAAATGTTTCACATAGTCTTCCACCCCGTCTTCCAATGAAGTGAAAGGGCGGTTATAGCCGGCCTTTATTAATTTCTGCATAGCGGCTTCTGTAAAATACTGGTATTTGTCGCGTATATCCTCCGGCATGTCAATATACTCAATCACCGGATCCAGTCCCATTCCGGCGAATGTAGCTCTGGCCAGGTCTTCAAAGGATCGTGCTTTACCCGTACCCAGGTTATATAAACCGGATGGTATTGTATGCTGCATCAGCCAGGCGCAAACAGCTGCGATATCCTTTACATAGATAAAATCGCGCAGTTGCTGTCCATCTTTAAAATCCGATCGATGCGACCGGAACAGTTTTACTTTTCCGGTATCCCTTATCTGGTTGAACGAGTGGAATATCACACTGGCCATTCTTGCTTTATGGTATTCATTGGGACCATATACATTAAAAAACTTGAGACCTGCCCAGAAAGGTGTTGCTGAACCCGTATGGGATGTACGGGCAAGCAGCCACTTGTCAAATTCGTTTTTGGAAACGCCATAGGGGTTGAGCGGTTTTAAATGCTCCACCACAGCATGGTCATCCGTATATCCCAGCTCACCGGCGCCATAAGTGGCTGCTGAAGAGGCATACACCATGGGGATATGCTGAGCCTCGCAGTACATCCAGAGTTTCTTTGAATATTCCAGGTTCAGTTTCTCGTGAATGCTGTAATCAAACTCCGTTGTATCGGTACGTGCGCCGAGATGAAACACAAAGTCAATGGTTGTTTCACTGGTTGCCAGCCAGCTGAATAATTCTTCCCGTTCCACCAGTTGTAGAAATTTTTTCCGGTAATAGTTTTCCTTTTTTTCCTCCCGGCTGAAATCATCAACGATTATAATACGGGTGTAACCTTCCCCGTTAAGGTAACCCAGCAGGTAAGACCCGATAAAGCCGGCCGCACCGGTAAGTAATATGGTGGATTGCGGATGCATATGATCAGATGGAACTGAGGGCCGCCCCTGCTTCTTCCTTCGCCAGGTAGTTTTCTATTGATGTATCATAACTGTTTTGCCATTCCGTAATCTGTCCCCATTCCATGCCATCCACTTCCACTGAACCGTCCGTCACCAGTCCCAGTTCCTCATATGGATGATTTCCCAGTAACTCTTTTACGGCTTCCAGGTTTTCCTTTTTCACCGATACCACCACACGGCTTTGTTTTTCACCAAACCAATACCCGTCTTTGCGGATATCCGCATCAGCGGCCACCACATCAAAACCGAGCTGATGGGTGAATCCGGCTTCGAGCAGGGTGATAAACAACCCTCCTTCACTCACATCATGAGCAGAACTGATCAATCCGCTGCTGATTAGTCCGGTCAGTGTTTGCTGCAATACAAATTCCTCATCTATGTCAAACTGCGGCGCTGGGGAAAAATGCACCCCCTGGAGTTTGCTCAGGTATTGAGATGAAGCAATATCATTACCGGAAGCGCCGATCAGCAGGATGATATCACCCTGCGCTTTGAAATGAAGCGTCATTTTATTGCTAACATCTTCCAGCAATCCCACCATGCCAATGGTTGGTGTCGGGAAGACGGGTCCGTCCGGATTCTGATTGTAGAAACTTACGTTACCACCGGTAACGGGCGTTTCAAATTTCCGGCAGGCATCCCCCATTCCTTTTATGGCCTGTACAAACTGATAATATACTTCAGGGTCGTAAGGATTCCCGAAGTTCAGACAATTGGTAACGCCCAGTGGCTGGCCTCCGCTGCAGACTATATTCCGGGCCGCCTCGCTCACCGCGATCATGGCTCCTTTGTATGGGTCTGCGTATACATACCGGCTGTTACAATCCGTGGTTACCGCAATGCCTTTTGTCGTTCCTTTTACCAATACCACCGCTGCATCCGTAGGCGCGTTGGTGGAAGTGTTATTGGTGCCCACCATACTGTCGTACTGGTTATAAATCCAGCGCTTTGATGCAATTGAAGGCAGTTTTACCAGCGCTTCTGCCGTTTTCCGGAGATCGTCGGGAATCTCCACACTATCCGGGTTGAATTTGCTGATTTCTGCCAGGTAAGCAGGTGCTTTATATTCCCGGTCATATTGTGGGGCACCTCCGCCCAATACCAGGTCATGTGCCGGCAGTGAAGCATCGAGTACGCCATTCATATAAAAATTCAGTAATCCATCATCGGTTACTTCACCAATCACAGAACAGGGCAGGTCCCATTTTTCAAATACTTTTTTCACTTCTTCTTCACGTCCCTTTTCAGCCACCAGCAGCATACGTTCCTGGCTTTCGCTCAGCAGCAGTTCCCAGGTCTTCATATTTTTCTGCCGGGTGGGGACTTTATCCAGATCGATACGCATTCCCACTTCCCCTTTGGCACTCATTTCGGCGGTGGAACATATAATACCCGCGGCACCCATATCCTGCATCCCCACTACCGCACCGGTCTGAATGACTTCCAGACAGGCTTCCAGCAATTTCTTTTCCTGAAACGGGTCACCCACCTGAACAGCAGGAAGATCCAGTGCACTTTCAGCGGTGATGTCGGCGGAGGCAAATGAAGCCCCACCGATACCGTCTTTTCCGGTTGCACTGCCAACGAACATTACAGGATTGCCTTTACCAAGGGCGGTGGCAGAAACAGTTTCACCTGCCTTCACGATACCCACACTCATAGCATTCACCAGCGGGTTGGTATGATAACATTCATCAAAATAGATTTCGCCTCCAACGGTCGGTACACCAAAACAGTTGCCGTAGTGACCGATGCCGTGAACCACACCGGACAATAAATGCTGGGTTTTATCTTCTTCCAGTTTTCCGAACCGGAGTGAATTTAAAGAAGCGATCGGACGGGCGCCCATCGTGAAAATATCACGGTGTATCCCTCCTACCCCTGTGGCGGCGCCCTGGAAAGGTTCAATTGCGGAAGGGTGATTGTGGGATTCAATTTTAAACACCACGCCAAGGCCATCCCCGATATCCATCAGGCCGGCATTTTCTTCACCGGCTTTTACCAGCATACGGCCTCCTTCACGGGGCAGGGTCTTCAGCCACTTGATTGAGTTTTTATAGCTGCAATGCTCACTCCACATTCCGGAGAAAGCACAAAGTTCATTGAAATTGGGGGTGCGGCCGAGTTTCTGTATAATCAGTTCAAATTCGGCGGCCGTTAACCGGAGTTGTTCGGCCGTTTTTACGGTTACTTCCATGCGCTTGATTGTTGAGCAGCAAAAGTAAAACATACTGCGCACTGACCCGCCAGTACTTTTCAACTTTATGCTGACAATCACGTCAATTATAGCTATTATTGCGGGCAAAACCTGTTGTGTGGAATACCTTCTCTTTGTCGGCTATCTTTTGCTGCTTGCCTGGCTGGTAACCAAAGTGAAGTTTTTTACCCATTCCGGGCTCACAAATTCCCAACTGATCATCATTTTCCTGCTTAAAGTTCTGGCCGGCATCTTCTATGGATGGATCGGTATTTATTATGGGGGTTACGCAACCATGTGGGACACATGGGCCTTTCACGCCAATGGCCTTTATGAATACCATCTGTTACAAACGGACCCGCATGAATACCTGGTCAATATATTCAGAAATGGTTATGAACACGGATACACCCGGTTTTTTGAAGCAGAGGGCTCATTCTGGAATGATCTTAAGGGCAATATTTTTATTAAGCTGCTGTCAGTATTTAACGTGCTGAGTTTTGGAAATTATTACGTGAATGTTATTTTTTATTCTTTTATAACCCTGTTTGGTGCCATTGCCTTTTTCAGGGTTATGCATGATGCTTTCCCGGGCAGAAAAACAGTATTGCTGCTGGCAGCTTTCATGATCCCTTCCTTTATTTACTGGACCAGTGGAATTCATAAGGAAGGGCTGATATTTACAGGTATTGCCCTGTGCACTTACAGTGTTTACTTTTCTGGAAAAGCTCAACATTTCACTTTACGAAAAATAATAGTTCTTTTTTGCGGCATGTTGCTGGTCTTGCTACTCCGGAATTTTCTGGTTGCTTTATTATTCCCCGCAATACTGACATGGATCATTGCAAATAAATTTCCTACAAAATCAAAATTGATTTTCAATGGATTATATGCGTTGTTTATTGTTTTATTTTTTACCTCCAAATTCATTTTACCAGGGCTTGACCTGCCTCAATCTGTGGTCAACAAACAAAAAGAATTTATTACCCTTAAAGAAGGGCGTACTACTGTTATAATCCGGGAGCTTGAACCCGATGCAAAGAGTTTTCTGATCAATCTGCCGCAGGCCGTTAATCTCACATTTCTTCGTCCGGGTCCGAAAGATGTTCACCATTTGCTTTCACTGGCTTCAGCCCTGGAAGTATACCTGTTCCTTTTCCTTTTTTTGCTGTTTCTCTGGCAAAAGTCAGATTTCAGCCCTCAGTCACGAAACCTCCAGTACTTCTGTTTATTTTTTTCGATAACTGTTTTGCTTTCCATAGGCTATAGCAATAATAATATTGGTGCCATTGTACGGTATCGGAGTGTGGTGTTGCCTTTTTTACTAACACCGATGATCGCTCATATTAACTGGCAAAAGATTCTAAGTATGATAAAACTTCATATTAAATAATTGTATAATTTTACTTTTTCCCGCTACTGTTCGTTAATATTTCCACTTTTTTGTTGATTTTGTCACATTTTTTCCCCTTTTCATTGTATTTGATTGATAAATAATTGGCAAAGCACCGTCAAATTCGTTGCTTTGTAAAAAATCAATCATACATGTCACTACGTTTTAATGCAATCAACGGCCTTTCCTCCAAATCCGATGTAAAGGTGGAAGGGGCAGCAAAAATCACTGCTATTTTCAACAGCAATGTATTTACGCTTAAAACTGCCCGTGAGTTTTTGAGCGATGAGGCTTATAAAAGCCTTCAGTCATCTATTAAAGCAGGTCATAAAATTGACCGGGCTGTCGCCAACCAGATCGCTATTGGTATGCGCGCCTGGGCTGAGGCCAAAGGTGTTTCACACTTTACACACTGGTTCCAGCCATTGACTGGTACAACTGCAGAAAAACATGACTCTTTCTTTACCCTGAAAGGCGACGGTACACCGATTGAGCAATTCGAAGGTGATGCACTCGTACAACAGGAACCCGATGCTTCTTCTTTTCCCAGTGGCGGATTAAGAGCCACTTTTGAAGCCCGTGGTTATACAGCCTGGGATCCTTCTTCTCCCCCCTTTATCATGGAGATTGGACAAGGCAAGACACTTTGTATACCTACCATCTTTGTTTCTTATACCGGTGAATCACTGGACTATAAAGCCCCGCTGCTGAAAGCACTCGATGCCCTGAACAAAGCGGCGGTTGATGTATGTAATTATTTCGATAAGAATGTAAGCCGCGTTACCGCCACCCTTGGCTGGGAACAGGAATACTTTGTGATTGACGAAGCCATGTTCAATGCACGTCCTGACCTGATCATGACCGGCCGGACTGTATATGGACACACATCTGCCAAAAACCAACAGCTGGAAGATCATTATTTCGGCTCTATCCCTGAGAGAATTTATACCTACATGCGGGATTTTGAAACGGAATCCTATAAACTGGGTATTCCCCTGCGTACCCGTCACAATGAAGTGGCACCCGCTCAGTTTGAGTGTGCGCCTATCTTTGAAGAAGTAAGTGTGGCCGTTGACCACAACTCGCTGCTGATGGATGTAATGGACCGTGTAGCCCGTCGTCATAACCTGCGCGTACTGTTGCATGAAAAACCCTTTGCCGGTATCAATGGCAGTGGTAAGCACAATAACTGGAGTATGGCTACCGATACCGGTGTGAACCTGCTGGCTCCGGGCAAGACCCCCAAGACCAACCTCATGTTCCTGACTTTCTTCGTAAATACGATCAAAGCGGTACATGACTATGCCGATATTCTTCGCGCCTCCATTGCCTCTGCACCCAACGACCATCGTCTCGGAGCCAATGAAGCTCCTCCTGCCATCATCTCTGTATTTATCGGACAGTATCTGTCAAAAGTACTTCAGGATGTGAAAGAAAGGGTTTCTGAGAAAATGGATGAAACCGATGAGAGCATGTTGAAGATCGATATCCACAAGAGCATTCCTGAACTGCTGATGGACAATACCGACCGTAACCGGACTTCCCCATTTGCCTTTACCGGTAACAAGTTCGAGTTCCGTGCCGTAGGTTCCACCGCCAACTGCGCCAACCCGATGACCGTACTGAATACGATCATGGCCGACACACTGAAGCAGTTTAAGAAAGAAGTGGATGCCCTGATTGAAAAAGGCGAGAAGAAAGAGATCGCGATTATGCATGTGATCCGCCAGTATATTGTAGCCAGTGAAAAAGTGCTGTTTGAAGGCGACGGGTACAGCGAGGCATGGGCCAAAGAAGCAGAAAAAAGAGGTCTGCCCAACGTAAAAACCACCCCGCTTGCACTGGATGCGATGGTGACTGAAAAGGCGAAAAAACTTTTTGAGTCCAACAATATCTACAGTCATAGCGAACTGGAAGCCCGTCACGAAATCGAACTGGAAAAATATATCAAGAAAGTACAGATTGAGAGCCGCATCATGGGCGAACTGGCTACCAGCCATGTATTACCCACCGCGATCCGCTATCAGAACCTGCTGGCCAATAATATCCGAGGATTGAAAGAAGCCGGTCTGAGTGATACCGCTTTTGCAAATCAGAAACAGATCCTCGAGAAAATTTCCGAACACATCAATAAAACCGCCGACCTGGTGGAGAAAATGATCGAAGCGCGTAAAGTCTGCAACAACATGGACAATACCCGCACCAAGGCGATCGCTTACCAGAGCCAGGTTAAAGACGCGTTCTTTGATCAGATCCGTTATCATGTAGATAAACTGGAACTGCTGGTAGATGACCGTGAATGGTACCTGCCGAAATACAGAGAGATGCTGTTCCTGCGCTAAGCTGAACTGAATCCGTTTTAAAAAGAACCCCGTCGCTTGCCGTGACGGGGTTCTTTTCTTATTTCAGGTGCCGGGAGGAGGATTATTTAAAATTTGCTTTCATAACACGCAAGACATTTCCTCCGAGTATTCTTTTTATAGATTTCGCCGTATAGCCGCGGTTCAGTAATTCCTGCGTGATTTTAGGATACGTGGTAACATCTTCCAGACCGACCGGAACAGAACCCACGCCATCATAGTCCGAACCGATCCCTACATACCTGTCTCCCACCAGCTTTACTATATAATCAATATGATCCACCAGTTGTTCCAGCGAAGGACGGGTGGCATTCATGGTACTGTCATACATCTGCTCCCATTTCTTTAAAATATATATGCTATCCGGGACCGGAACATTGGCCATCGATAACCGTAACTTATCTTTTTCCAGTAACAGTGTTTTCTGAACCCGGTCATATTCTTTACTGATAAACCCTGAATAGAAATTGATACAGACAACACCCCCATTCGTAGCCACCGCTTTAATCTGATCATCCTTGAGATTACGGAATACCGGGCAGATTGTCCATACGGAACTATGCGAAACGAGAACCGGCTTTCTGGTTGTGGCAATTGCATCATAGAATGTTTGTTCTCCCACATGAGAAAGATCCACCATTACTCCCAGTTCATTCAGCCGCTCCACCACTTTTTTTCCGAACGGGGTCAGTCCTTTTTGTGTAAGCCTTTCCGGGTACAGGGTTTCATCCATGGCACTGCTGGCCCAGTCCGTACTGTTGTTCCAGGTAAGGGTCAGGTATTTCATTCCCAATGCGTATAAACTGTCCAGTTTGGTCAGATCATTTTCAATCATATGTCCGCCCTCCACACCAATCAGTGACACCAGTTTATCCTTATGCGCTCTTCGCTTGATTTCCTTGTAACTGTCCCCCGTGGTCATCCGATCCGGATTGCGGAGAATGATATGATGCAGGGAATCTATTTCCTGTAATGCGTCTTTAAAGAAACCTTCCGTATTTCGGGGTTTTTTATCCGTCCACACGGAGAAAAACTGCAGATCCAATCCTCCCTTTTTCCAGCGGTACAGGTCGCTATGCCCTGTTTCCAGGCGCGTGGCAATATCCTTGCCTTCCAGTACAAGGTCGGTCAGGCAATCATTGTGGGTATCTACAACAATTGCTTTCTCATGGAGCCGGGCCACCGATTGTGCCGTCAGGTTTGTAATATCCCCTGATAAAATCGCCAGCAATAGTATTCCTGTTAATCCGGAGCGATATTTTTTCATAGCTAATTGTTAAAACGGTAAACAGCCACGGGAATACTCCCGTTTTTCAAATGTAATTTACCATAAAGAAAGGAATCCGATAAACCCACACCCCGGATACAACTTTCTGGCCCGGTTTTTCGACATTTGTATGTATGAAGCCATTTTTACCCCTTATACTGCTATTGCTCCCGGTATTTGTTAAAGCCCAACAGGTGGATAGTATTTATTTTCACCTGTATACCGACAGCCTTAAAAAAGGACAGCACAACTATATAAACGTGGATGCAAAACTGAATAATGGGCGGTGGTTACCCATGACCTCTAAAGAGGTTGAATTTTCCTGCAGCCAGGCCCGCTTCGAAGGGAATGAACTGGTTATTCCGGCCGACTTCGGAGAGGCAAAAGTGACGGTAAAAGCGGTTTTGAAATCCAACCGATCACTGGTGATTGAAAAAACAATCTGGATCAAAACTGTCCCGGATCCGGAATTACCCAGACTAAAAAGACAATAAGCCGTACTTCGTACCTCGTACCTCGTACTTCGTACTTAATAAAAAAAGTCCCGTTACCAGGACCCTTCGCTCATAATTGTCAGTTGGAAATCAGTTATGCAAATTTCTTAGCATCTTCCAGGAATTTGGCCAGCCCGATATCCGTCAGCGGATGTTTCAGCAGTCCGAGAATGGAATCAAGCGGACAGGTACATACATCGGCACCAGCTTCGGCGCAACGTACAATATGCAGGGCATTGCGGATTGAGGCTGCCAGGATTTCAGTTTTGAATCCCTGAACGGAATATATATGCGAGATCTGGGAAATCAGTTCAATCCCATCCCAGTTGCTGTCATCAATCCGTCCGATAAAGGGAGAAAGATAAGTAGCCCCGGCTTTGGCCGCGAGAATGGCCTGACCGGCAGAAAATACGAGTGTACAATTGGTGCGGATACCGTTATCACTAAACCATTTGATCGCTTTAATACCGTCTTTAATCATCGGCACTTTTACCACAATATTGGGATGAATGGCGGCCAGTTTTTTTCCTTCTTCCACCATGGCACTGAACTCCGTACTGACTACTTCAGCACTGATATCGCCATCTACCAGTTCACAAATCGTTTTATAATGATTCATTACGGCTACTTCTCCTTTAATGCCCTCTTTGGCCATCAGGGAAGGGTTGGTGGTAACGCCATCGAGAATGCCCAGTTCATTCGCTTCTTTGATCTGTGCCAGGTTAGCTGTGTCGATAAAAAATTTCATGTTGGTGTATTTTAACTACTTGGTTGTTGCGAAAGTGTGAGGAGTCCTCCTGCACTAATTATTGGAGAATCAACCCTCCTGTGCTAAATCTGCCTACCGGCAGGGCTACGGAGGGTAAATGCTCCTTCGATAAATCTACGGAGAATGAAAAAAGTGGCAGGCTTATTACATCGCACCGCTCAACCGCCTACTCTTGCTGCCTTCCGGCCCTGGGAGGGTTCAGCAGGAGCTGGTCGTGTAAGACCTGCCGGCGCAAAGATAAGGCAGAGAGCCGGAATCTGAAGGCTTGCCTGAAAAAAACTTCATCGTTGAAACGCCGAACTGAAATGGGCATACCCGATCAGTTCATCCGCCCGCGCACCAAATGGCCGGAAGTAAACCAGAATGGTATACGCATTCTCTGTACCCCAGTAATTCCCTTCTGTATTTTCCAGTATGGACGGGGTACCGGCTGTTGTACGGGACGGCAGAGACACATAGGAATAATTATAATACCCTTGCTTCAGATACAGCGATTTTTCATACACCCCTTTTTCAGGATTGAACTGCAAACGGGCATTTTCATCCGGCCGGTAACCGGTCAGTTCACCATACAGATAGATGTTTTTTCCTTCCAGGGATCTGTTACCCGGTGGAACATACGTAAAATGCACCCAGGCATAGTCTGCCTGCCAGAAAGGATTCCCGTTATCCTGGTTTTCGGATGTATACAACCCGTTTATATCCCTGTAATAAATATATAATTGTTGACGCCGGTCTATATCCGGATTAATGTAAATATCGGTGCGGGAGGTGGTATCACTATCCACAATTTTCAGCACCCGGTCACTCCGCAGACGGAAACTTCGCAGATCCGCCCAACGCCATTCCTTCCCGGCCGCAAAGGTGGTGAATGCCTCATCGCTATATTCATAATAATTTCCCCTGAATAACGTGGGCCGGTCCAGTACCGTAGCTCCATTCCAGGTATAATTCTGCAGCAACACAATTTTAAGATCCTGTGGTGACAACGGATTGATCTGATTACCGGCAGTACTGACACCGGCCTGTACCCGCTGATGGGTCTGGAATAAATTCCCGTTAAAAGGCTGAAGCACCTGTCCGGACACCGATGCTTTTTTATTTACGACCAGCATCCGCTTTGTAAAAACAAGCCGGGACGTATCATCATTCAGGAATACTTTCAGCAGATAATTCCCTCCCTTAACGGGCCCGGAATTCCGTTCAGGCAGGAGAGCCTGGTAGTGCGTATATCTTGTCTGTACAATGGATGAACTCCGGTACGTTCCGATCCGGTTGCTCTGGAACCCCCTGATATAGTCATACGATTGTACATTGGCCGGCGTCCAGTCGGCATTACACAGCTGAAAACTGTAATAATAATTTTTCACATCATTATCCATATCATCAAAATGCAGTTCGAGCTGCTCATTACTGCCCAATTGTAAAACAGGATAGCTGTAAATATCCCCGTACCGGAACAGCTTGACCGTCCGTATATTGGAACGATATACGTGATCTGGGATCTGTGCAGACAGAAAAAGCGGCCAGCAAAGCAGGCAGGCAATTAAATTTTTCATGAGTGGGTTCTTCTCTGAAAATAATAGTTGAAAATACAGTAAAAAACAGGATAAATCCTGCCGGTCACCTTATTTTTGAAGAAGACAATAAATTCAATTTGAAGGTTGCAGGATTCATAGCACACCGCATCGCGTTTAACCAGCAGAAGACTTTTTCACGCTTTATTATCCGTTTATCGGTGATGGCCACCATCATCAGTGTAATGGTGATGATTGTGACACTGGCGCTGGCCAATGGTTTCCAGGAAGCGGTCAGTCAGAAAATATTCAGTTTCTGGGGGCATATACGGGTGCAGGAAAAGCAGCCGGGCAAGGCCATTATCTCGGAAGAAATTCCCATTACACAGGATGCTGTACTGGAAAAAACAATTGCCGCCTATCCCGGGGTAAAAAGTATTCATCCCTTTGCCACACGCTATGCCCTGCTGAAGTCCCGGGATGAAATAGAAGGTGCGCTGATAAAGGGACTGGACAGCAGTTATGATTTTGAACACCTGAAAGATTTTATCAAAGCCGGGAAACCGATCCGGTTTACGGATTCCCTTTTCAGCCGGGACCTGTTATTATCTGACTACACCGCCAGCCGGATGCAACTAAAACCCGGTGACAGCCTGATCATATATTTCCTGAAACCCGGGGAACAACCCAGTCCTAAGAAAGTATATGTTGCCGGTATTTACAAAACCGGAATTGAAGAATATGACCGGCTTTTTGCTATTGGCGATATCCGGCTGATCCGCCGTCTCAACCAATGGAATGACGACCAGGTTGGTGGCTATGAAGTTTTTATTAATGACTACCGGGAAACAGATACCCTGGCCACCCAATTACATGCCCTGGAATCCTTCCCGGCTACCTGGGATGCCATCAGTGTCCGGAAAATATCTCCGAATATTTTTGACTGGCTCAATATGCAGGACAATACCCGCAATGTATTAATCGGATTTATGGTGGCCGTTGCACTGATTAACCTGATTACCTGTCTGCTGATACTGGTTTTGGAACGCGTTCGAATGATCGGTATCCTGAAATCACTGGGGGCTACCGACTGGACGGTACAACTGATTTTTCTCCGGCATTCCCTGATCATTACATTAACCGGTATTCTCACCGGCACCGGACTGGCCCTGCTCCTGCTCTGGATACAACAGCAAACCGGTTTTATCAAACTTAAGGAAGAAGCCTATTACCTGAGTACGGCTGCGGTAAAAATCAACTGGACTGAGGTCGTGATTGTATGTGCAGGAACCCTTGTCGTATCCCTGCTGATTATGCTGATCCCCTCCTTGCTTGTACGTAAAATTCAGCCGGTTAAAGCTATTCGTTTCAGGTAAGATGTGATAAAATGATGCCTGTGGCGACTCCGGCATTCAGCGACTCCGCCCCTCCTTTCCGGGGTATGGTGATACGCACCTGAGCAAATGCCTGTAATGATGGAGATATACCCTGTGATTCATTCCCTACAAGTATTACTCCCGACGCGGGCTTTTCAATGGTTCGGATATCTGCCCCTTCCAGTACCGTGGCATATATGGTGGTGGCCTGCAGTTGGCCCAGCCAGTCTTCCAGATTTTTATAGAAGACTTTTACCCGGGCTATGCTCCCCATGGTAGCCTGCACTACTTTGGGATTATAGACATCTGCTGTATCCTCACTGCAAACAACCTGGTCCACGCCAAACCAGTCCGCAATACGTATAATTGTCCCAAGATTACCGGGGTCCTGGATGCCACATAAAGCCAGCAACAGCCTTTTCTCCACGACTGGCTGTGTCACTTCAAACTGGTTCAGAACAGCCAGCACTTTGTTAGCCGTCTTTAACTGTGAAATTTTTTCTAAATCAGCCTCCGTTACTTCAAATGTATCCGTCCCCGCCAACAATTGATTGTTTTCTGTAATCCATTCATTCAGCGCGTATACTTCCTTCACCAGGCCGGCTTCCAGCAGTTCCTGTACAATCTTGGGCCCTTCTGCGATAAAGCATCCGGTCTCATCCCTGAATTTTTTCTGGCCTAAACTTTGAATATATTTGATCCTGGATTTAACAAGCATAGCTACTCTTTAACATTTTATGATTACAGGCCGGCTTTACTCCTCCCGACAATCCCTGCTGCATCTGCTGGCCGGAACCTTATTGGTTCTGACTGCCGTGTCCTGTAAAGTTATTCCTAAAAACTATCCAAAAGGAAAGCCCTTTGTTTTTGAAACAAATATCACGGTTAACGGAAATTATTCAAACGATGAAAGGGATTTACTGATTTCCCGGCTGAAAGGTCAGCTCGATGACAGTATACGTGACCGGTCGGTGTCAAAGCTTTTTTTTAGTGTGATGAAAAACCCACCGGTGTATAAAAGGGAAAATGCGGACCGGTCAATCCTGTATATGCGTTCTTTGCTGAATTCATTGGGGTATTTTCACGATTCAATCATCTATACCGATACGGTCAGACTGGCCGGCAAAGATCAGCAACGGGCCTATATCAATTTTGTGGTCACTCCCGGTAAAGTTGTGCGTCTCGATTCCATCAGCTATACACTGAAGCATACTGATCTGCAATCGATAACCACAGCCAATCTACATGAATCGCTGCTGAAGAAAGGAGATCCTTTTGCCAAAACAGCAGTTTCCATGGAACTTGACCGTCTGGTGGATCTCTACCGCAATAATGGTTATCTCCGTTTCAACCGGGAAGAGCTCAAGGGAATCTGGGACACGCTTTCGCTGGAATTACTCAACCCGACACTGGATCCATTTGAACAATTGCAGATCCTGCAGCAACTGAAAGAAAAAAGACAAAATCCGACAGCCAACCTGGATATTATACTCCGTCCGGGATTTGACAGCGGCAAACTCAGAAAGTATTATGTCGGGAATATTACCGTTTACCCCGAATACAGTGCGGATACAGCCGGGTTAATACCCGATACGGCGTATGTAAGCGGCATCAGGGTTATTTCACACCGGAATACTTTCCGCCCAAAGATTTTTCCTCAGCATATTTATTTTAACCGGGGCGATCTGTACAATCAACAGCATTTCTTTAAAACGATTAACCGGTTCAACTCGCTAGGTGCCTGGCGGCTGGCCAATATCGAACAAACGACCCGTAAGGGACAGGATTCAGCTGATTTTATTATCCGGCTGACACCCGCTAAAAAGTATTCATTTAATGCCAACCTGGAATCCAGCCAGAATCAGAATCAGTATCTCGGAAACCTTTTCAGTATCGGCACCAACGCGGGGGTTTTGTTCCGGAATTTCCTGAAATCAGCCGTGCAGGCAACGGTCAACTTAAGATACGGTATTGAACTGGGAAATAATTTTGTCCAGTCACAACAATTTGTCCTGAGTAATACGGTCTATATTCCCAAACTGATTTTCCCGGGATCCAAACGTTTTCTGCAGGAAAGTAAACGAAATAATTTCAGGACCGTATTTGGCATCAATGCCTCCACCACCCAGCGCAAGGAATTATTTAACCTGACATCCCTTAACAGTTCCTGGGGCTATGAGTACCAGTACATCAAACCGGGAAGTACCCGGCTGAAACAACTTTCATTGAAACTGCTGAATATTGAATATTCCAATCTGCGTCCCAAAGACAGTCTGAATAAACTGATAGCGGCCAACCCTGCGTTGAAAAATATTTTTACAGATGGATTTATTTCCACGTCTATCCTGGGGTATTCGCTGACCAACACACGTCCACACAAACCCTCGGTTTTTTCGGTGAATCTGGAAGTACCCATTATTGCAGGACTGATACCTAGCCGTTTCCTGGATACCCAATTATACAAGTTTATCAAACTGAATGCTGAGTTCACCCAACAAATCAAATGGAAAAATTCCTCTCTTGTTTTCCGGGGTTTTGCCGGTTTTGGCTATGCGCTTGAATCCACTGTAAAAGAAGAAAAGAGAAACGCGCTTCCCTTCTTTAAACAATATTTTGCCGGCGGACCAAACAGTATGCGGGCCTGGCGGCTGCGCCGGCTGGGTCCGGGATCAATCGTAAAAGATTACTCCCAGTATCCCTACCGTTTTGGCGACATACAACTGGAAGCCAATGTGGAATACCGCTTTAAAGTGGCCACCGTGGCAGGTACAAAAGTGGAAAGTGTTTTGTTCACGGATATCGGGAATGTATGGTTTATGAAATCAAAGGCCGGCAGCGAAGACGAAGTTTTCAAACTCAGCCGGCTGGGTAAAGATATCGCCATTGGCATGGGAACCGGTCTGCGGCTGGACTTCTCCTACTTTATTATCCGGCTGGACTATGCTTATAAAGTAAAAGACCCGAGTCCGGATTTACTGACACAAACCAGCCAGAATAAATGGTTTTACAACTGGAAACCATTCAATGGCCAGTTGCAACTGGGGATCAACTATCCGTTTAAATTATAAGGCCCCGCGGAGCTGTTTAATCCGTTCTTCAAATGCCGGAAGTGATTCGGCTGCATCCACCCGGAATTCACCGATACGGGTACGGCGGAGGGCGCTCAGGTGAGCCCCGCATCCAAGGGCTTTACCGAAATCATGAGCCAGGCTTCGTATATACGTTCCCGTTGAACATACCACCCTGAACTCCACAACCGGTAACTCAATTCCTGTAATTTCAAATGTATAAATGGTCAACCGTCTGGGCTCCAGTTTTACTTCTTTTCCGGCACGTGCCAGTTCATATACCCGCTTCCCATCCACCTTTATAGCCGAGTGTGCCGGCGGCACCTGCATAATCTCCCCTGTAAAAGGAATGGTTGCCGTCTGTATCTGTTCAGCCGTCAGGTGTGTATAGGGTTGCGGATCTTCAGGTACAGACTCAAGGTCATAGGTCGGAGTAGTGGCTCCAAGTGTGAATTGCCCGGTATATTCTTTTTCCTGTGCCATATATTCGTTGATCCGTTTGGTAAACTTACCGGTACAGACTATTAATAATCCGGTAGCCAGCGGATCGAGGGTACCGGCATGACCAACTTTTTTAATCCGTACCAGGTTCCTGATCTTACGAACGGCGTCAAAAGAAGTCCATTCAAGCGGTTTATCTATCAGCAGTACCTGGCCTTCATCGAATATCTGCAGGGGGGTGTTCATGCGGGCAAAGGTAATGGAATCGGGGTGAGGGTGTTGGGAGGTTGAGATGTTTAGATGTTGAGATGTTGAGGGGTTGAGATGCTGAGGGGTTGATCCTGACACCTGGCACCTGATTTATTTCGTTAAATTGACATACGGGTTTTCAGTTCCAGGTATTTGTTTACTGTGTTTACGGTCAGCCCCTCCGGGCTGGTAAGAATAGAAGGAATCCCGTTTTTGTGCAGTTCCTTTACCATCAGTTTTTTTTCATACACAAATTTCTCCGCAATGGTTTTGATGTAGATGTCTTCAAGGGCTGTGCTTTTATTGTCGAGTATGGTTTTCAGCTCCGTATTTTCAAAAAACACGACCAGCAGCAGGTGGTATTTGGCCATTCGCCGGAGAGCCGGCATTTCCCGTTGCAGGCTTTCCATGGATTCAAAATTGGTAAACAAAACGAGGAGGCTGCGGTTGGTAATCCGGTTCCGGATGACGGAGAATAACTTTTCAAAATCCGCTTCCAGGTAATCCGTCTTTTGTTTGTATAATGTCTCCAGTACCTGGTTCATCTGGGTGGGCTTTTTATCGGCCGGCAGAAATGTGTCCAGGTTTTTTTCAAACGTTATCAGACCGGCTTTATCCTGGCGGACCAACGCCACATTAGATAATACCAGAGAGGCATTGATAGCATAATCCAGCAGGGTAAGGCCGTTAAACGGCATTTTCATCACCCGTCCTTTATTAATCAGGCAATAGATCTGCTGACTGCGTTCATCCGTATAATTATTCACCATCAGATCCTGCTTGCGGGCAGTGGCTTTCCAGTTGATGGTACGGTAATCATCACCCCGCACGTATTCCTTGATCTGTTCAAATTCCATACTGTGGCCGAGCTTCCGGATTTTTTTTACCCCGGCTTCCTGTAACCGGTTGCTTACAGCCAGCAACTGGTAACGCCGCATCTGCATATAGGATGGGTATACTTTCACCACTTGTTCCTGTGAAAATATGAATCGCCGGCGGATCAGCCGTAATGGAGCGTGGATAAAAACATTAATATCATGAAACACATACTCCCCTCTTGACTCGGGGCGCAACCCGTATTCAAGTATACAAGGTTCTTCCGCGCTTAATACCCGTTTCCGGATCCAGTTACGTTCCTGAAACTGCTGTGGTAATTCATCAATAATGCTGGCTTTTACCTGGAAAGGATAATGACTCACCAGATGAATCTGCACGGTATTCAAATCCCCGATACTGAACCGTTCAGTCAGTTCACGACGGGCTTCCAGTGCATTCCGCTTGGTATACACCAGCACCACATCAAATAAAACAGCCACCAGCAATAATACCAGTACCAGTCCGCCCGCCGGATACAGGATGGGTATAAAATAGCTGAGGGTATAGAGGACTGCAGCCAGTCCGGCTATATAATAAACAACTTTATTTAAATAAAATGACCTGATCACGGTTCGTTTTTAAATTTACCTGGGCACATCCATGCCCTGAATAATCTGCCGGATCACTTCATCCTCACTGATCCCTTCCATTTCTTTATCGGGGGAGAGGATAATCCGGTGACGGAGTACCGGAGTGGCCACGGCCAGGATATCATCCGGGGTTACAAAGTCACGTCCTTGCATAGCCGCAATGGCTTTTGACGCATTCATAATCGCCAGTGAAGCCCTGGGTGAAGCCCCGAGGTAAATGGATTTATGGTTACGTGTCTGGTGTACCAGCCTGGCGATAAACTGTAATAATTTTTCTTCGATTATCTGTCTTTTTATCTGCTGGCGGAGCGCAATAATCTGGTCCGCGTGCAGGGCCGGGCGGATCATATCCAACGCGCTGGTAGTGCCCATCTGGTGAAACTGGCTGATAATACTCAGTTCCTCCGCTTCAGTAGGATAAGGCACCAGTATTTTAAATAAGAAGCGGTCAAGCTGGGCTTCCGGCAGCCGGTATGTCCCCTCCTGCTCCACCGGGTTTTGCGTGGCCAGCACCATGAAGGGGGCTGCCATGGTATAGGTTTTCCCATCCACTGTAGCCTGGCGTTCTTCCATTATTTCAAGCAAGGCCGATTGTGTTTTGGCAGGTGCCCGGTTGATTTCATCCACCAGTACAATATTGCTGAAAATAGGGCCCTTTTTAAATTCAAAACTGGCTTCCCGGGGATTAAAAACCGGTGTACCGAGCACATCGGAAGGCATCAGGTCCGGGGTGAATTGTATCCGGGAAAATCCGGCATTCACGCTTTTTGCCACCAGTTTGGCGGTCAGTGTTTTTGCCACTCCGGGTACACCTTCTATCAGCACATGGCCGTCTGCCAGCAGGGCCGTGATGATCAGTTTTACCATTTCATCCTGACCCACAATGATTTTTTTAATTTCATTCCGGATTGACATGACCGCATCATTCAATGCGGAAAGATCGGTGCGTTCCTGAAAAATCTGTTCTTCCATAATTATGCTTTTTGATAGAATGATTCCAATTGTTTATGAAAGGCGGCCAGTTGTTTATCCGAAACTCCAGCTGCCTGTTCCAGGTGTTTAATAAAGGTGATTATTTCTGCAATATCCTGCTCACCCACCCCTGACTTAAAATGCAGGAGTTTCACAAAGTCTTCATTGAGCACCCCGGTAGCCAGTTTGTATTTACTCCGTATATGCTCCAGGAAATAGGCCGCCATCTTCCGGCATAGATTCCGGTGATCCCCTTTGCCATAATACAAGCGGCCAATTGTCTTGACAAAATCAAGTGAATCGTTTTTAGGTTTCCGGATCACGGGGATATACCGTTGCCGGCGCCGCATTTCCATCAGTACATACAGGACCAGCAGGGCCGCCAGTAACCAGAATGCGGCCCGGAAAGGATGATCACCCGCCGCATTTTTCATATTCATCAGTACGGACAACCAGCCTTTTTTCTTTTGATTATTATCGTATTCAGATTTTTTGTACAGGTAGTATTCATCCCAGATGATCGTTTCCACTTCGGGACTGATCACGGAAAGGGCTTTTTCATAATACCCTATATTCTGTTCATGCAGTAAAAAAAAGTTGCTGAAAGCCAATGGTTCCAGGTGTACATAAAAATTTCCTTCCCCGGTGCGCAGGCGGATAAAGTCAGGCCGGCCGGCTTCATCATGTCCCAATACCTGGGTGGTAGCAGAATCAACCCGGGTGAAATAAGAATAAAAAGTACGACCGGGGTATTGGTATTGAACAGTGTCATGAAAGGGAGGTGTATGCAGAGAGAACTTCACCTCTTCCTCTTCGCGGGCAACAGACTGGATATAAGACAGGTCAAAAGAATTACTTCCGCACCCCAACAGGTCATCTGCCTTTGATGATATATAGCGGGCGCTGATAAACACATCATTCCCTGCTTTGGCAAAGGAGATCAGTTGTTTCATCTCCGCCTCATCTGCCGTAAAGCGTTCCGTGATGGCGATAAATGCCTGTTTCGGACTATATGCGGATACGGAATCCCAGAAGCCCGGCTCCTTCCGTGTCACGCTCACCTTAGCTGCAGGAAAGAGGTGACCGAGGTTATTAAATGCCACATAAGTGGCATAAGGAAGCTTGTCCTGCCGCCGCAACGTCACCCGCTGATCCAGTTGTCTGGCCTGGTCATTCTTCCGGG
>Ga0209480_10000217_pt1 | contig 50782 bp, 44 predicted proteins | sample JI61114C2DNA_FD_187501 | JGI IMG/M metagenome (GOLD analysis project Ga0209480, IMG submission 187501) | Wastewater effluent complex algal communities from Wisconsin, to seasonally profile nutrient transformation and Carbon sequestration -... | ecosystem: Engineered > WWTP > Effluent > Algae...
TTGTAGAAACAAAAATCTATAGTATATTTGCAACCGCAATAAAGCAGAGGTTTGGTAGTTCAGTTGGTTAGAATACATGCCTGTCACGCATGGGGTCGCGGGTTCGAGTCCCGTCCAGACCGCTAATATTGGGAGAAGCGATTCAGAGATGAATCGCTTTTTTGCCCCATAAAAGCATTTAAGAAAGTTGTGTTGTTTCGCTACGACTTTGTAACTCGTAGCACGGTTTAGTAGTTAGACCAATGAAAAGCTTTCCACTTTTGTGGATAGCTTTTTTGATTTTAGGATGTTTCTACAGCTCCTTTAGTAATCTCTACACAACTTTTAGGATTGATCCGTAATTGTTTTGTTATTAAGCGTGATCCGAAACGCCGTTTGCCAATTAAAAGCGTTATCTACTGCAATAGCTGAATTATCTATTAGGGATTCCCGCATTTAATATTGTTGTTTAAATCATTTAATTTTCGGTTAGGCGGGGTTGTTTTTTAGCCATAAGGATAGCTTTGCAATCTCTACTCTTTAAAATTAGAAGTAATTATGCAAAATCAGTTTAAGGTTTTAAAACAAAAATTCTAGCAAAAATAACAGCTTTAACATTGATCAATACATCAATAAATTATATTTGGAAGACCGATAAATAACATCAATATTCAAATCAATTACACCAACGTGTTCATATAATTGAAACGTTCTCAAAAAAAAAAACCGACAAATACGAATCTGTCGGGGTTGCCATTAATAAATGGTCAAATTTACATCAAACTCAAAATTTCTTTTTTGAAAGCGTCATATTCGCCTTGAAGAATCAATCCGTTATCAAGGAGTTTCTTGTAGTTTTGAAGTTTGGCAAAAAGCTCATCTTGTGATAATTCGCTTGACAATTTTTCCGGAGAAGTAGCCGTGTTTTCAACAATTGGTTCTGCATAATTAGAAACTGCTGGCATTATTTCGGCATAATTTACTACTTCTTCTGTTTCCACTTCTTCCACAATTTCTTCTTTAATAAATTCTGGAATTTTTACTTTTTCCTCTTCAGAAACTACTGGATTTTTCAACAAATCCAATTGTTCTTTGGCATAAGTAGAAATCTTTCTGGCCTGAGTTTTCGGGATATAATCAATCGAAACCTGAATTTGTGTTTTGGTCGAAAACGAAAATTCGGAACCCAAAATGTTTTCTTTCATAAAAGTTCCTTCCACTTCGTCCCAAGTAAAATCGGTGAAATTCATTGAAAGCCCCATATTTTTGGGCTGACAAATGATAATTCTTTTATTGGTAACTACAATGCTATCCGGGAAAACCGTAATGGCAGGTTTTTTTTGAACTGCGATATAGCCTATTTCTTCATTTTTCATCAACAAATCATTCAGTTTTGAAGTGATTTTTTCGATAGCTTTAGGGTCTTGCTCTTCGTTTAGAAATTTTTTAAGATTATCAATCATATTATAATATTTGAATTGTGTTCTGAAATTTTTAGCAAAAGTAATGCCTAATTTTCTAATTTGATACAAAGTAAGTACTTATGAAAAAAAATATTGTTTTTTGTTTGAGAAGTGATTAATCGGAAGATTCTTTTTTAAATCATCTCATTTTTACCCTTAATACATAGCTATTATTGGTAATATACAATGTTTTTTGATCTTGACTCAATGTACAATTGCTTGTAGGATTGTCTAGCCGTATCATTCCTAGTTTTTTTCCTTCTTTATCAAAAATGTATAGACCTCCTGGTCCTGTGGCAAAAACATTTCCGTTTTTGTCAATTTTTAACCCATCAGGTAAGCCTTTCCAAGTTTTGTCATAACCAATTGTGCTGTGAAATACTTCTCCGTTAGTTAGATGGTCTCCGTTGATGTCCCATACATACCAGTTTGGTTTTTCGGGATCACTGTTGGCGACTAATATTCGTTTTTCATCAGGAAACAAAGCAATTCCGTTTGGTCTATTTATACTATCGGTTAATAAAATTACACTACCCTCTTTTTTAACTTTATAAACGCCATTAAATTTGATTTCTTTTGATGGATCTGTGTCGCTTTGTGTAGGCAATCCATAAGGAGGGTCAGTAATAAATAATTCACCTTTTTTATTGAATACACAATCGTTTGGACTACTCAACTTTTTACCTTTATAAGCATTTATCAACGATGTAAATTGAGAATTGGGTTTGTCCAATGGTGCGTTCATTCTGGCAACTTGTCTATTGCCGTGTTGGCATAACACAAGATTGCCATTGTTATCTAATGTCAATCCGTTGCTACCAGGTTCTCTACTTTTACTTGGCGTTGTTCCTGTATAACCGCTTGGTTTTAGATACACTTTTGTACCTTCTTTTTCTGTCCATTGATAAACGGTGTTGGCTGGAACATCGCTAAAAAGTAACATTTTATATTTTTCTATCCATAAACTGCCTTCACTCCATTTGTAACCCTCAGAGATTATTTCAACTTTGGCGTTTGAAATAATAATTTCGTCTAATTTAGAATCATACCTTTCGATAGTTCCAATAGTTTTATAAATTGTGGGCTGTGGTTTTTTTTCAAAACTTAAAAAAAGTAGTGCAATAATAGCAATTGAAATGTATTTGTTCATTTTTATATTATTTGGATTTTTTTGGAATCCTTCGTTTTAGAATTCAATTTTTTTGTTACTCGAGATAGTCTTTATTAGTTTACCATTTAATTGGCACTCTTTCACCAGTATTCATTGCCTTGTATATAGCTTCAATAATTTTCATATCTCTACGACCCATTTCGCCTGGTACAATGCTTTTTTGATTGTTTTTTATGGATACTGCAATACCGTCCATTTGTTTCGCTTGTTGCGAAAATTTTGAAAAATTCAGTTCTTTACCGTCAGAGTTACTGCTTTTTATTCCATCATAACTAAAGGCAGGACTGAGTTCAAACCAACCTTTCTCGGCATCGGCTCTCAATATGTTTTGATATTCGCCTGAATAACTTGTTCTACATTCAGCAATTGCTCCGTTAGGCATTTCCATTTGCCAGGTCAAAGTTTCTTCGACGTCTATAAATATTTCTTTGTTGCTTACTGGAGGACTTTGTGCGGTTACTGCAATTGGAAGCATTCCAGTAGTATAGATTATGCCTTGCAGACAATAAATGCCTAAATCCATTAAAGGCCCTCCGCCAGCATATTTTTTGTCCAATCTCCACCAGTTTTTCTTTGGGGCTTCAAAAGCAAAAGCAGCTTTCATTTTTTTTATTTCGCCATATTTTTTTTGAGTTCCCATTTTTACCATTTCCAAATGATAAGGATCAAAGTGTAAACGATACCCTATTGATAATGACTTGTTTGCTTTTTTACAAGCTGCAATCATCGCGTCGCATTCTGCAACAGACATCGCCATTGGTTTTTCGCAGATAACGTGTTTTCCAGCCTCGGCAGCTCTTATAGTATATTCGGCGTGCATCGAATTGGGCAATACGATATACACAATATCAATATCTGGATTGTTTTTTATACTATCAAAATTATCGTAGTTATAAATGTTTTTGTCTGGAATGTTGTATTTTTCTTTCCAAACAGGGATTTTTGATGGCGTTCCTGTAACTATTGCAGCCAAATAGCAATCCTCGGTTTGCAACAAAGCCGGAGCTAATTGACCAGTAGAATAGGTTCCTAAACCTACTAATGCAACACCAAGTTTTTTCTTTGGGCTAATTAAATCGTCAAAGTTGCCAAATGATGAAAGTAACGGTAAGCCTAGTGCTGAAATACCAACATTAAATATAAATTTCCGTCTGGAATTATCTGGTAAATTGTTTTTCATATTGGGTTTGTTTTTGGTTAGGATAGAAAATTTATTTTTTAGTAAAGAGTTCGCTATTTCCGTAACTATTTAGTTTAAAATTATTTGGGTTTTTAGCGTCAAATTCAATATATAAAAATTCGGATTTAGAATAGAATGTGGTGTTGCTTGAGGCATTAAGAAAATAAATATTATTTTGATTGTTAATCAAAACAAGTTGATAGTTTTCTGTTTTCAATTCCATTTTATTTCCATTGGTTGATTGATATGTTCCCACATATTGTTTTAATACTTCATCGGCAACTTTTATATTTGGTTTTGCAAAAACATATTGAAGTCCTTTGGCGTAAGTTTCGCTTTTTGTTCCAGAATGCCCTGTGTTTTCTAATATTTTTGAACAAAACTGTAGCGAACTATATTTTTTGTTTTGCATATGTGATGTTAGCTTTTCAAAATTAGGAACATTTCGTTCTACATCGCCTATGGTCATAAAAAGTTTGGCTGGAGGAGTATTTTTGTTTTCAGAATAGTTTTTTTCGTAGGCGTACATTATTTCTTTATCCCAACCAATTGCAGGGCTTGCAGCGATATAATTGTTAAACATTGTTGGATGGGTAAATAAAGAATACATTGTAAATAAACCTCCTAATGAGCAACCCATCAATGTTTTGTTACTGTTATCAACCTTGTAATTGGCATCCATAAACGGAAACACCTCGGTTTTTATAAAATCCAAAAATTTATCGGCACCACCTGTTTGCCCGCCTTTTCCTTCGTTTGTTGGGGTATAATCTCTTGCTCTGAGTACATCAGGATTAGGGTTTTTTCCGCCCCAAGTAATGCCCACTATGATAATTTCTGGAATAAAACCATCAAAATATTGCTCGCCATAAATGGTACTTACTAACGGGAAATCCCATTGCGAATCCATTAAATAAACAACAGGATATTTTTTGTCGCTATTGGCGTAACCAGAAGGTAGCGCTATTTGCAAATCATATTCTTGACCATCAACTATTTTTGAAGTTATTTTTCGGACTTCAGACCCTGGAATTGTGACTTGTGGATATTGAGCAAAAGTTATTTGTGTCAATAAAATAAAGCAGTATAAAATTAAGTTTCTCATATTTTTTAGATAAAAACCTTGAAGCGTTCCTTGATTTAATTGGTTTGTAAATTTGGGGTTGCTAAATATTAATAATCAATGAATTGCAATAAGTTAAAAAGATTGCAAAATCAAATATAGTAAAAAAAAAGGTATGATTTTTTGAGATTTTAAACCTCATTTATCGATAATGTTCCAATAACTATAACGGTTCTCACATTACAAAAAATGCAGTCCTGAAAAGAAAGAAAACTTAAAGCATTTTTTCTGATTTAATAAATCTCAATGTTTACTATTTTGTTATGGTAATTCGAGAACTTCGCTTTGGATTTTTTTGGTTAAACTTTTGAAAACCAAATCATAGGAATCATCAATTAATTCTTTGACAAATTGGTCTGGAATTTCACTGTTTATGGCAACTGTGTTCCAGTGCACTTTGCTCATATGGAACGCTGGTTGAATATCGTCATACTGAGCTCGCAATTCTTGAGCATAATCAGGATTGCATTTCAAATTTACCGATGGTTCTCCTTTTTCCCATTGATTTAAAGATGACAAAGCAAACATTTTACCACCAACTTTAAACACCAAAGTATCTTGATCGAACGGAAAATGTTCGGTCACTCCTTTTTTAGAAAGGCAATATTTGTAGTACGTTTCTAGATTCATATCGCTACTTTTTCCATCATTTTTTCTGGGTGTGCCAATGCTTTGAACCCGAATTTCTCATATAAAAAATGTGCATCCGATGTGGCCAATCGCCATATTTTAATGTTTTTCAAAACGGGTTCGTTCATCATTGCATCAATTAAAATAGAAGAATAGCCGTTTCCTCGATGTTCCTCGGCAATAAAAACATCCATCAAATACGCAAAAACAACATAATCTGTAACCACTCGGGCAAAACCAATTTGAACATCATTCAAATAAATCCCGAAACAAACGGAACTGTCAATCGTGGTTTGTACTTCGTCAATTGTTCTTCCAGCTGCCCAATAAATGTCCTTCAAAAAATCTTGAATAAATGGAACATTGAGTTTTGTTTTATCGGTTGAAACGCTAATCATAGTCTAATTTTTATTTTATATCAAATCTAAATAAAATAAGTCAGATGCAATTCCATCAGTCAAAAACTTTCCTTTTGGAGTTGGTTTTAAAACATTATTTTCAATGAAAAGTAAATCGTCATTGATAAATTTTTGGGATTGTTTTTGTAAATAATCTAAATAATCATTTCCAAATTCTGTTGCAATTCTGTCCAAAGAAACGCCCCAAATAGTTCGCAAACCAGTCATAATATATTCGTTGTAACGGTCAGTTTTGGATAAAATTTCAATTTCATTCGGAAGTTTATCTTCTTGAATGGATTTCAAATACATTGCATTATTCGAAACATTCCAACTTCTTGAAATTCTATCGTAACTGTGTGCCGAAGGGCCAATTCCAATGTATTTTTTCCCCAACCAATACGCCGAATTATTCTTCGAAAAATAGTTTTCCTTTCCGAAATTCGACAATTCATAATGAACAAAGCCATTGTCTTCGAGCGTTTCGACAAGAATAGAAAAATGTTCTTGCGCTAAATCATCGCTTGGTTTAGCTATTTTCCCAGTTTGGATGAGTTTGTTCAAAGCGGTTTTGGGTTCGACTGTCAAGGCATAACTCGAAATGTGTGGGATACCAAATGATAATGCAGTTTCGATATTTTGTTTCCACTTTTCGTTGCTCATTCCAGGAATTCCGTAAATCAAATCGAGCGAAATATTGTTGAAATATTGTGTGGCGATTTCCAAACATTTTTTCGCTTCCGCCGAATTATGAGCACGATTCATCATCGTTAAATCATCTTCAAAAAAAGATTGAATTCCGATTGACAGCCGATTGATTCCGATTTTCGAAAGTTCAATTAAATATTCTTCCGACAAATCATCAGGATTGGCTTCAAGCGTGATTTCTGGATTTTCGGCAACCGAGTAATTTTCATAAATCGAATTCATCTGCAATCTCAAATTTGCAATGGGCAATCTGCTGGGTGTTCCTCCTCCGAAATAAATGGTTTCTACAACCTCATCTTTAAACTCAGTTTTGCGTATTTGAATTTCTTTGGCCAAAGCCAAAACCATCTCGTCTTTCTTCTTCATCGAAGTCGAAAAATGAAAGTCACAGTAATGACAAGCCTGCTTGCAAAAAGGGATATGGATGTAGATGCCTGACATATATTAGTGTAAAGTTCGGGTTATGGTTAATAAGTGGTAAAATAGGTAACCCAAAAGTTTTAGAATCCAATCCTATAAAAATTTTTAAAAGTTGCATTAGTTACTTGAATATGGGTATTATTTATAGGATCAGTTGCAGTTAAGTTAAATGTTCCTTGAATAACTGATTGATAATTACTATTAATGTTCAATGTTCCATCACAGATATATTTTATATATTTATTTGTTAATATGTCGTATTTTGACAATACCACTTTGTTGTTGGTTGAAGTGCTGTTGAAAGCATACTGCCCTGTTTGGGTGTCTAAAGAATTGAAATAAATGGCTATCTCATATTCATCATCACTTGCTATTTTCAAAATGACATCATCACCAAGCCAAGTAGAGTTTTGATTTGCTTTTACAGAATGCCAATCTTTTCCATTGAATTTGGCATAAACCCCTTTTTCAGATGTATAAAATAAATTATCAACAACAAGATAAAAACTACCTGAAACTATTGAATACTTTGAATTTAAATCAAATTCGTTCTCGTATAATTTTCCGGAAAAATTTACTTTAACGGTTTTATTAATTTCATCAATCGCAATTAATTCGAATTTAAAATAATTTGAACTAAAATCATAAAAATTGTTTTTAGTTGAAAAATCAGATCCATTTGGTTCAATTAATCTAACACGATTTAAACTCCCATACTTATCAAAACTAACACTAATATTTCCTCCTGTGGTGTTTTTACCAACAACTTCAAACCCTTCCTCATCTGGGTAATTATTGGTGTCCCATTGTGTAATTAAAACTTGCTGACCATCTTTTGTAAAATTAAAATATTGCTGGATTTTAGTATTATCGCTATCTGAAGAACACGATATTAAAATGGAATTAATTAATAAGATCGTAAATAATTTAATTTTGCTCATATTTTTTTGTTGATTCTTATAAAGATAAATTTTATCTGATTTTATTCTGATTCTGTTTCACAAAAGCATCCCAACCCGAATAACTTTTTTCTCCAATCACTTTTCCAGAATTGAAAAAATGACAGACCGCAGCTGCCAAACCATCGGTTGAATCCAGATTTTTAGGTAATTCTTTTAATCCTAATAATTGTTGTAGCATTTTGGCAACTTGTTCTTTGCTGGCGTTTCCGTTACCCGTGATAGCCATTTTTATTTTCTTTGGTTCGTATTCAGTGATGGGAATATCTCTCGAAAGTCCCGCTGCCATTGCCACGCCTTGAGCTCTTCCGAGTTTCAACATCGATTGTACGTTTTTGCCAAAAAAAGGAGCTTCAATCGCAATTTCGTCGGGATTGTGAGTGTCGATGAGTTCGATGGTGCGTTCAAAAATGATTTTTAGTTTTTGATAATGATTGTCGTATTTGGACAATTGCAATTCGTTGAGTTGCAAAAAAATCATTTTTTTGTTGACAATTTTTATCAATCCAAAACCCATTATGGTAGTTCCAGGGTCAATTCCTAATATGATTCGTTCGTTTGCCATAATTATTTTGCCTTTAATTTAACCATATAAGGCATTTAAGGTCATTTAAGTTGGATTATTTTCTCGCTTTTTGGTTTCCAACGCAGACCTAATAGGTTTTAAAAACCTATTAGGTCTAACCAAAAGAATATTTGGATACTTATTCTAATTTAGACAAAAATCCATTGGTAAACAACCAATTTTCACAGGCTTTAGACCAGTTTACATTGGTTCCTTGAACGCCTAAACCAAAACCATGTCCGCCATTTTCATAGATGTGCATCTCGACTGGAATTTTATTTTGTTTTAATGCTAAATAATAATTGATACTGTTTTCAACAGGAACCACTTTATCATCTGTTGCATGAACTAAAAATGCTTTTGGCGTTTTGTCGTCAACTCTTTTTTCATTCGAAAACTTCTCGACCATTTCACTAGTAGCATTTTCGCCCAATAGATATTTTTTGGAACCGCTATGAGTAATTCCATCTTGCATCGAGATTACTGGATAAATCAAAATAGAAAAATCAGGACGGGCACTCACTTCATCTTTGGAATCATAAACTTTTTCGGCATACTGAGTCGATGCAGTTGCTGCTAAATGTCCTCCTGCGGAAAAGCCCATAATTCCAATTTTATTGGGATCTAAATGCCACTTTGAAGCGTTGCGACGAACCATTCGTATAGCTTCTTGCGCATCTTGCAATGGCCCAATTGACTTATTACTCATAATTAAATCGCTTGGTAATCTGTATTTTAATACAAAAGCGGAAATTCCAAAACTATTGAACCATTTTGCAATTTTATATCCTTCCTTATTGATTGCCAAATGCAAATAGCCTCCTCCTGGACAAATAATCACAGCTGTACCATTACTTGAACTTTGATCCGCTAAAAAAACAGTCAATGTAGGTTGCGAAACTTTACTCAATCCTCTTATTACTCCTTCCTCATCCTTGGTAATTTCTTCTTTATAATCAGTAGATTTAATTGCCCCAGGAATGTTTTGCCATAAAGATATCTCCTGATTTTGTGAAAAACCTGAAAAGGCATTAACCAAAAACATAAGACCCAAAACTAATTTCGCACCTCTTTTATTTGCCATAAATTTCTATTTACTCTTTGTAGAATATTGTTTATTTTATACAAATCTAATTCATTTGAAGCATCTACTTCAAAAAAATATTTTGAATAATGAAAAACTTTAATTTTAAAATAGGGTCGTTTATCATTCAATACTAATTTGCAAATTTTAATTTGTTACTTTGCCAATATGATTTCAATTTCTCCCAAAACAAAACGATTTCTTCTCTTTCTAATCAAACTCTTGATTGTTGGCGGTGCGTTTTATTTTATCTACAGTCAACTGGCGAATAATGACAAACTCAATTGGCAAAAGTTTCTCGTTTTATTTCAGAAAAATTATTCTGTTGGCGGAATTTTATTCCTTTTGCTTTTGAGTGTTTTGAACCGTTTTTTCGAAATTTTGAAATGGCAAAATTTGGTTTTGTATCTCCATAAAATCTCTTTGCCCGAAGCGACCAAACAAGTTCTGGGCGCATTGACCGCAGGATTATTTACTCCAAACGGTGTGGGCGAATATGCTGGAAAAGCATTATTTTTCGAAAGATCGAAAGCCAAAAAAGTCATCTTTTTAAATTTGATTTGCAACGGAATCCAAATGATTTTATCGGTAGTTTTTGGACTATTTGGATTGTTGTATTTCAATGCCAATTACAATATCATCACAACAAAAACAGTTTCGATACTTTTTGGAATTTGTTTTTTGCTTTTTGGGATTATATTTTTTTCGAAGAAAATAAATATCAAAGGCTATTCTATCGAAAAACTGATTCACAAAATCAACGAAATCCCAAAAACGATTCATCAAAAAAATATTTTCTTGGCCATTTGCCGCTACTTGGTTTTTTCGCACCAATATTATTTTTTGTTCTTGGCATTTGATGTGAATTTGCCTTATTTTACTTTGATGGCGACCATTGCAAGTGTTTACTTTTTGGCTTCTTCCTTGCCTACATTTCAGTTTTTGGATTTTGCAGTAAAAGGAAGTGTTGCCGTTTATTTCTTCGGAATTCTGGGTGTTAACGAATGGATTGTAGTTTTCATAAGCACTTTAATGTGGTTTTTGAATGTGGTATTGCCAGTAGTCATTGGAAGTTATTATGTAATGAATTTCAAAATTAAAACTCAACAATGATTTTGGTTTTATTTTCAATTCTATTTATTTATTGCTTGGCGATATTGGCCTTGATTTATGGTTTTACCAAAGTCAATACCATTGAATATCTTGGGCTGGAGCCAAAAACCAAATTCTCGATAATAGTTCCTTTTAGAAATGAAGCCGAGAATATGCCGAAGCTTTTGAACAGTTTTTCGAAATTGAATTATCCTAATGATTTATTTGAAGTTGTTCTGGTTGATGATGCCTCAGATTGCAGATTGCAGATTGCAGATTGCAGATTTAGAATCTCTATAATTGATAACATTCGGGTTTCGAATTCTCCAAAGAAAGATGCTATTTCAACAGCAATAAAAGTCGTGAAAAATGATTGGATTATCACCACCGATGCAGATTGTGTGGTCAGTGAAAATTGGTTGTTGGCATTGGATAATTACATTCAATTGCATCCTATCTCGATGATTGCTGGGGCGGTTACTTATGACTGTGAAGATTCTTTTTTGCATCATTTTCAGCAATTGGATTTGGCGAGCTTGCAGGGCGCAACGATAGGAAGTTTTGGTTTGGGAAAAGGTTTTATGTGTAATGGAGCTAATTTTGCTTACACAAAATCTTTTTTTCAGGAGCTAGATGGTTTCGATGGGAATGATAGAATTGCCAGTGGTGACGATGTTTTTTTACTGCAAAAAGCGATGGCAAAATTCCCTGAAAAAGTCCATTATTTGAAATCTAAAAACAATATTGTCATTACAAAACCTCTCAACGATTGGAAATCTTTATTTTATCAAAGAGTGCGCTGGGCTTCAAAAACGGGTTCGTATCAAAGCCATTTTGGGATTGGTTTGGGGTTAATTGTTTTTGGAGGGAATATTGGTTTATTGGTTGTGGTTTATTCTTTATTGTTTGGTATAGGAAACTTTTTTTTAATTTGTTTTTTGCTGTTGGTAAAATTTGTTGTTGATTATATGCTAATCCATAAAACGAACAGATTTTTGAAAAGCAAAACGAATTTCTATTTAATAAGTAGTTTGATCTATCCTTTTTTTAGTGTGTGTGTGGCTTTGTATGCTGCGTTTGGAAAATATGAGTGGAAAGGGAGGCGATTTTAGAATTTCTCAAGCCCTAGCCCAGATGGAAACGGCATCCTTTGTTGCCGGAGTTCGGCAACAAAGATATAGTGTACAGCTGGAAATAGCTCCATCCTTCGACTGGGCTCAGGTGACAAATTACTACTCAACTTTTAAAATAACAGGCAAAATAAACTGGGTTTTTACAGGAATTCCGCGTTTGATGGCTGGATTTACTTTTGGGAAATCGATTAAACGCGCTTTGAGAATGCTATCGATTTTTATTTTGTCATAAGCGACAGAATCTTTGGGAAATTGCGGTTCGAATTGCATTGTGGCATTCGGAAAAATGGTCACTTTTACTTCGATGGTGTCTAATTCTGGATAGAGAATCGATAGAGTATCGACGCTCAATTTTTCCTGTATGAGTTGAGTCATAACTTCAAAAAAACATTGTTGACGCAGGGTTTTGTTTTCTATTTTATCGCAATCTACAACCGATGGGAACTCATCGACTTCCTTCCAATTGATGGCTTTGAGTTCCTTTTGTAGCAATTCATTTTCTGAAGGCACTTGTTTGTCGAAGTACTGACAGGAATTAAAAAGTAGTGTCAAAAAAAGTAATATTAGAATTTTTTTTCCCATATTCGTTAAAGAAACAAAAGCTGTTTTAATTTTGTTTAAAAGTACGGCTTTAATTTTCAAAAATACTAAAAAATAATTTATGGATATAATGCTTACAGTTATTGGTTTCGGGTTCATGATTATCGGCATTTTTGGAAGTTTTATGCCTGTTTTGCCCGGACCAAGCATCAGTTGGTTGGGATTAGTATTGCTTTATTTTACAACTGCTGTCCCTGTAAATTATTGGATTCTTGGAATTACGTTCTTGATTACGGTGCTAATTTCGGTTTTAGACTATGTCATTCCAGCTAAGGGAACTAAAAAATTTGGAGGAAGTTCTTATGGTATTTGGGGAACCAATATCGGCTTGATTGTAGGGATTTTTGCACCCATTCCTTTCGGTTTTATTATTGGCCCTTTTGTTGGTGCTTTAGTTGGAGAACTTATCTATGATTATAAAGACCACAGTCGAGCTTTTAAGGCTGCAACGGGTTCCTTTCTGGGATTTCTGGCTGGCAGTTTTATGAAGTTTGTAATTTGCATGATGTATTTGGGGCTTTTTGTTTGGATTGTTTGGGAGAATAAATCGGGGTTGTTTTAAAAAATCAGATTATTGATCTAGTTACAAAGTGTAAAAAAGTGTTTGCTGTGTCATTGTGTAGATTAGGAAAATCGAAGTGTTGACTCTCAATAAAAAGGATTATAATTTATTGATAATTACACACCTATCCCTTTTTAAATACTCATCAAAAAACCAGTTAAATTTTCCTTTTTATTGAGGCCGATTTTTTTGCGTAAGCGATAACGAGACACTTCAACTCCTCCACTGGAAATGTTCATAATTTCTGCAATTTCTTTTGTGGACATATTCATAAGTAAATAGGTGCATAAATCTAATTCGCGTGGAGAAATAGTTGGGTATTTTTCTTTTAATCTTTTCAGGAAATCGAAATGAACATTTTTTATATGTTTTTCAAGATCTTTCCAACTTTTGTCTGTATTTACCTCTCTTACAATGCTTTTGTTGAGTTTGCTGAATTGAAATTTAGTTGATTCGTCAAAAGAATCAACATTTATATCTTTAAGTTTATGAATAATTCCATTTAGCATTTTGTTCTTTTTTACAACTTGCAAAGTATTATTAACCAATTCTTTGTCTTTTGACAGAATTTTAATTTGGAGTTTGTCATTTTTTAATCGTTCGATTTCTTTCTCCAAATCATATTGCTCTTGCCTGATTTTCGATTCTTTTTCCAGATAAATTCTTCTCTGTTCAATGGTTTCGTAATGTTTATTTTTTCGTATTTTTAATTTTATTCTATTTCGAATAAAATAAATTATGACAATAATTAGTATTATGTAGCAAAAATAAGCCACAAAATGTCGATACCAAGGCGGTGAGATTGTAAATAATACTTGTGCCACCTCGGATTGCATTCCATAACTGTTTCTCGCTTTGAGATTCATTTTGTAATCGCCTTCCCTTAAGTTAGCGTATTCTAAAGTGGTGATTGGGGACCAGTTACTCCATTTGTCTTCGAAGCCTTCTAATTGATGTGAAAATTCAATATTGTCAATATTTTCATAGGTAGGAGAAGAAAAAGTGAACTTTACACGATTTGATTTATATGGAATTTCTTGTTTTTCTAGTGTGTTTTGACCATTGCCAAACATCAACATTTCACCCGGAAATGATAAACTTCGGATAAATGCAGTAGGTTTAGAACTAGAATTGTTCGAAAATTGAGCATCATAATGAGCCAATCCATCTGTTAACCCAATTAATATATTTTTGGGATCAATTGTATTAACAGAAATATAATTATTGACTAAATTACCTGTTAAGTTAGAAAATGGAGCAACAATGTTCTTGTATTCGCCAGAAGTGTTTTTGGATAGAACTCCTAATGATTCGTTAAAAAGATACCAAATATTACCAAATGTATCTTGGGTGAGTGAATATATCTTTGGCAAATTTTTAAATAATGCAGACATTTTTTTATCTTCATAAAACAAATCCTGATCTTGAGAGTATTTATAAAAATGATTGCTTGTTTGAAAATAAATGGAATTATTTATTGTTTGAATACTCCCAATACCTTTAATGTCGTCAGAGAGATTTGGATAGGTCTTAATTAAATTAAATTTTTTCAAGTCATCGGAAATAGTCATTTGATAAATTAAATCATCTTTTTTTAACCATAAATAAGACTTGTCAATTTCAAAAGATATCGATGGTTTCTCGAAGCCGCTAATTTGATTTCGATATTCTAAACCATTCGCAGTCTTCTCAAAAACAGCAAAACCATTGTAATTTGCGCCAATAATATAATTAGGATGACTCGGAATTTTTTTGAAACGAAAGTATCCTCGAGTGTCAAGTGTTTTAACAGAATGATTGCCTCCAATTAGTAAAGCACCATTATTATTTCCACAAATTAATTGTCCGTCAATTACCTGAATGTTCCAAGCCTGCCCTGTAGTTCCTTCTAGCAATGAAAAACTTTCTTCTCTGAACGGCAAATTCCATTTTGAATAAAAAACCCCCTGATTTGTTGCGACATATAAATTGCCGTTAAATACAACTGAAGCATATACAGTACTAAGTCCATAACTATATCCAAAGTAGGTGAGGGTTGAGTTTTCATTTATAAAATCAATTCCATTGTCAAGTCCTAGCCAAAGATTATTTTTGTTGTCTATGAAAGAGGTTAAAACAGTGTTGTTCTGAAGTCCTTTTTTTCGATTAATGTGTTGTACTATTTTGCCATTGGTGTCGCAAATTACAATGCCATTCAAAACAGAATTCAATACAATGAATTTATCTTTGATTGTTACTCCACCAAGTGAGTTATTTTTTTTGACAAAGGCATTTGCCTCTGTATCCCACGGAATTATTTTTTCATTTTCATATATAAAAAGTCCTCTGTTGAGAGTAGCGATGAGTAATTTGTTCTCGGGCAAAGAAAACATACCCCAAATTTCAGTATTGTTAAAAGTTGAAGTTCCTTTTAGTGAATACAATTTACCGTTTTTATATTCTAATATTCCGGCTGAAATATCCTGTAAATAAAGACGGTTTTTTACTTTAAAGGAAAATTGAAATCTATCGGGAGCCTCTACAATTTCTAATTTGTTATTCTTAAATATGTAGATTCTGTCAAATGATTGAAAAATAACCTCATCCTTATAAAGGTGTATTTTCCAGATAAAATCAATTATTTTCTTTTTGTTTACCAGCTTTGAAATTGAGACATATTCTAGTTTTCCTTTAGAATTTGTTTTGTAGTATCCAAATTCACTATAGCCACCTACGAAAATTTTTCCTGAAGAGTCAATTTTTACGCACCGAGTATCTGGTGAATTTGGCAAAAGATATTTGCGCCATACAGACCCATCAAATTGGAATAATCCATTGTTGTTCGCAAAATATAAATTCCCGTTTCTATCTTGATCAATATTCCAGTTTTGAGTGCCTCCTTTATATTCTGTCTTTTTGTAATTTTTTATTTCTGGAAGTCCAATATTTTTTACCTGACCAAAAACGGGTAGTACAAAGAGCAATACTATTAATGTTTTTAATTTTAAATAATCCATAATGAATTCAAAATATGATGATTTAGTTTGTAAACGGAAACGTTTTTTATAAACGGAAATTGGTAAAATCACCTCTTTTTTTGTTTAAAAATTCATTTCAAAAGCTAAATTACTTGTTTTTTATAAATGTTGGGTTTGTTTTTTTAAAAAACGTTTTCGTTTATAACATAATTAAAATTTTAATTTATTGATTTTTAATTAAATATAAAATATTTGTTTGGTTTTTGTCAAGTTCAAAAAAGAAGTTTGTATTGTTTTTGTAAGCAATTTTAAATACAAATAACAAAAAAAGTGTTTTACTATTGCATCAAATTACTAATTAATTAACCAAAATTTTTAGAAAAATGAAATTAACAAAATTATTTATTTTTTGTCTTTCATCTCTCTTATTTTCGATTTACGGTCAGGCACAAGATGTGATTGTAAAGGGTAAAGTGAATGATGAAAGTGGAATGTCCATTCCAGGAGCAACAATTTTAATCAAAGGAACCACCAAAGCCACCACTTCGGACTTTGACGGAAATTTTGAAATTAAAGCTCCGTCAAATGGCACTTTGACCATTAGTTTTATAGGTTTTACAACTGTACAAGAACCTATAAACAAAAGAACCCAAATTGTGGTAAAGATGAAAATGCAATCGCAAGAACTGACCGAAGTTGTTGTGGTTGGTTATGGTACCCAAAAGAAAAGCGTTACCACAGGAGCCATTTCAAGTTTAAAAGCAAAAGATATTGAAAATGTTCCAAACGGTCGTGTTGAGCAAGCATTGCAAGGAAGAGTTTCTGGTGTAAGTATTGCGGCGAATGCAGGGCAACCGGGTTCCGCATCGACAATACGAGTTAGAGGGATTACTACTTTTTCTGAAGCTGGAAATAATCCGCTATGGGTTGTCGACGGTATTATTGTTGATAATTCAGGCATTGGCTTTTTAAATCAATCCGATATTGAATCTATTGAGGTGCTGAAAGATGCTGCTTCTTTGGCAATTTATGGTTCTAGATCAGCGGGAGGTGTAATTTTGGTGACAACCAAAAAAGGAAAATCGGGTAAAATAAGTGTTAACTATACGGGTTTTTCAGGAGTTTCAAGTCCTGCTAAAGTTCTCAATTTGTTAAATGCAACCGAATATGGAGCTATAATGAACGAGCAATCCGTTAACGGGGGAGGAAATGTTATTTATCCAAACTTGGCTACTTTGGGAGTGGGAACAGATTGGCAAAAAGCAATTTTCGCTACTAATGCGCAACGTTATTCTCATGAAATAAGTTTCAGTGGTGGTAATGATGTATCTACTTTTTATGCCTCTTTTGGGGTTCAAGATCAAGAAGGAATTGTCACTCCAGAGATTTCAACTTATAATAAAAAGAGTTTGCGTTTAAATTCTACTCACAAATTGTCTAAGCTGTTTACCGTTGGTCAAACATTAGGGTTTACACATCAAAAATTCAATAATATTGGAAATACAAATGCTGAGCAAGGTGGTCCTTTGAGTTCGGCTATTCATTTAGATCCAACAACTCCATTAGTAGAAACTGATCCAGCCAAATTAAATGACATTCCTTATTTAGGAAGAACAGATCTTATTAGAGATGCGAATGGGTATCCTTATGGAATTTCAACTAAGGTGCAAAATAACATGACTAATCCATTGGCGTACACCAAAACAAGATTAGGAAACTATGACTGGTCTGATGATTTAATTGGTAATATATTCCTTGAAATAACTCCAATTAATGGATTAAAAATTAGATCTACTTTGGGAGCTAAATCGAGTTATTGGGGTAATGAAAGTTTTACTCCGATTTATTATATGAACGGTAATAATATTAACGAAAAAAATACAATTAGTAGATCTATAAATAAAGGTTTTGGCTGGAATAATGAAAATATAATTTCTTATAACAGAGAAATTGAAGATCATAATTTCACGATATTAGTTGGAACTGGAGTTTATGTGGATAATGATGGATATGGATCTAATGTAACTTACAAAGGGTTGCCAACTTCAGACTACAGAGAAGCTTCATTTAATTTTGATGTTACTCAAGAGAATAGAAGTTCTTCGGCCTATGATAGTAATCAACATAAATTATCTTCTTTGTTCTCTAGATTAAATTACAATTACAAAGAAAAATATTTGTTTTCAGGAATAATTCGTCGTGACGGTTCTTCAAGATTTGGAACAAATAACAAATATGGAGTTTTTCCAGCCTTTTCAGCAGGATGGGTAGTTACAAAAGAAGATTTTTGGAAAGAGAATTCTATCTTAAATACTTTGAAGGTTAGAGCGGGATATGGAGTTACAGGGAATGATGCCATAGGAGATTTTGGTTATCTGTCAACAATTTCAGGAGGTAGAAATTATGCTTTTGGAACAGATGGAGCTATGCAGATAGGATCAAGTCCAGACGCACCTTCTAATCCAGATTTGAAATGGGAAGAGACTACTCAAACCAATATTGGTATCGATACAAGATGGTTTAATACTATGACAATGTCCCTAGAGGTGTATAAAAAAGTAACTGCTGGAATTTTGCAAAGTGTTGAAATACCTGGATTTTTAGGAGCTCCATCGAATCCTTTAGGAAACGTAGCCGATATGGAAAATCGCGGAGTTGAGTTGGAATTAGGGTACAACAAAAAATTCGGGGATGTTAATTTTAATGTCAGTGGAAATCTTTCTTACTTAGAAAATGAAGTTACTTATTTAGGTCAAGGAAAAACTTATATTACTGGGGGAGTTGGTTTTCAATCCTTGGGAACATTAACCAGAACCGAAATTGGTAGACCAATCAACACCTTCTACGGTTTTAAAACCAATGGAATTTTTCAAAATCAAGCCGAAGTAACGAGCTATGCAAACAGTGATGGAGTAGTGATTCAGCCAAATGCAAAACCAGGAGATTTCCGTTGGGTTGATACTGATGGCGATGGAGCAATTACGGATCTCGACAAACAATACCTAGGAAGTCCATTACCTAAATATACTTTCGGATTGAATTTTGGTGTTGATTACAAAGGATTTGATTTGTCAGCCTCTTTGAACGGAGCCGCTGGGAATAAAATTTTCCAAGGGTTAAGAAGAATTGATATTGGTCCTTATGCTAATTTTCAAACAGAAGCATTAGGTCGTTGGACAGGAGAGGGAACTTCTAATTCATATCCACGTCTTAGCATTGCCGATGACAATCAAAATTTTACCAGATTTTCAGATTTCTATTTAGAAAATGGTGATTATTTGCGTCTAAAATTAATCACTTTAGGATATACTTTGCCTTCTAAAGTAGTAAACAAGATTGGAGCAAGTAAAGTTAGAGTTTATACCACCGCCGAAAACTTGGTAACATTTACTAAATATACAGGTTACGATCCAGAAATTGGAGGAAACACTTTTGGAATAGATAGAGGATATTATCCTCAAGCTCAAACTTTTATGGTAGGAGTGAATTTTCAATTTTAATATTATAAATTATGAAAACAAAAATTATTAGAAATATATTCATTACCGGAGTAATGATGACCGCTTTATTCTCTTGTAGTGAAGAATTTTTAGAAGTAAAGCCAACAGGAAATGCATTGGAAGATTCGTATTACACTAATGAAGCAGAAGCTACTTCAGCTCTTGTGGCGGTTTATGATATAATGGGTTTTAATTCGTCCTCTTTTGATAACATCATTAGTTTTTTCAATGCAGGATCCGATGACAACTATGGAGCTTCAGCACCTGGAGATGCTATTTCGCTTTTTTCATTTTACCAGTTAAACGCAACCAATATGCCAAGAGCCTTTTGGAGTAATCACTATCAAGGTATTTTCAGAGCCAATACTTTATTGCAAAAATTGCCTGGAATTCCAATGGACGAAAGTTTGAAAGTTAGATATACTGCCGAGTGCAAGGCGATGAGAGCTTATTATCATTTTAATTTGGTAAGAATGTTTGGAAATGTACCCTTGATGACCACTACTGTATCTCCATCAGATGCGCTGACATATCCTCAATCAAAACCAGAGGAAGTATATGCTCAAATAGAAAAAGATTTAAAAGAGGCCATACAAGGATTGCCTGCTACAATAAATGTAACTACCGAAGGTGGTCGTTGGACCAAAGGTGGAGCTCAAGCTATGTTAGGAAAAGTATTTCTTTACGAGAAAAAATATGCCGAATCTGCAGCACAATTAGCTCAAGTAAATGGTACTCCTGGAGGAACTAGTCAATACGGATATAAGTTGTTGACTAACTTTAAAGATTTATGGGTTCATAAAAATAAATTTAATTCAGAATCTATAGTTGAAGCGGTTCATACAGATGCTGGTAAATCGGAGTGGTGGACTAATTCTTGGGGAACTGAGGGTAATATCTTGAATATAATGGTGGGTATAAGAGATTATACAAAAACTGCAGGTTCAACAGCTCCAGACTATTTTTCGGGTTGGGGAATCAATACTGTAACCCAGGAATTATATGATGTTATGAAAAACGACCCACGATTTGGTGCTACAATTATCGATGTGAAAGCCTTAATTGCTTCCGGTCAAGTTCAAGGATACGGTAGTGTGAATTCGGTTAATACGAATACTGGTTATTTTATGGCCAAATTTGTTCCTTTAAAATCGGATGCTACAACGAATGGAAGCGACCAATCCTTAAATTTTTATCAGGATACTTACATCATCAGATTAGCAGATACGTATCTTATGGAAGCTGAGGCGCTAGGAGGAACAGGAGCAAGAGCCCAAGCATTGCTTGATGCTGTTAGAGCCAGAGTAGGTTTGGCACCAGTTCCAGTTTCTTTAGATGCTATCGCATTAGAAAGAAGAAAAGAATTGGCTTGTGAGGGACATCGTTATTTTGACCTTATTCGAACTGGAAAAGCTGCGACTGTGCTAGCAAGCAGAGGATTTAAAGCAGGAGTAAATGAACTTTTACCAATTCCAACCAAAGAATTAGAAAATACTGTTTTTAAACAAAATCCTGGTTACAATTAATTAATGTCTAAAAATATGAAAAATATAAAATATATTTTAAGCCTTGTAGTTATACTGGCTTTTACCGTAAGTTGTTCGATAGAGGGCATCAGTAATGATACCGCGCTAGTCGGAACCGAGACTTCCGAAAATTTGAATAAAGTATTTCAAATCAGTACGGATAATTCAGGAATTGTAAAAATCATGCCAACAGCTGAAGGAGCAACATCATTCAAAGTAGAATATGGCCACGGTTCAGGTTCGGCTGTTACATTGATTCCTGGTCAAAGCACAAGCCATGTGTATCCTGAGGGCAATTATACAGTGAAAATTACCGCTACTACTATTACAGGAGCAGTGACCGAACAAACATTTCCTTTGTCAGTTGTTTACAGAGCACCCGAAAATTTAGCAGTTACTTTGAATAAAAATGTTCATAATTTGAAAGTACAAGCTACTGCAGATTTTGCTGCTTCTTATTTGGTTTATTTTGGAGATGTAGTCAATGAAGTGGGAACACCATTAGCAACAGGAGCAGAAGTTTCACATAACTACGCAGCAGCAGGAACATACAACGTCAAAGTTGTGGCTTTGAGTGGCGGTGTTGCCAAAACAGAGAAAATCACGTCCACCATTATTTATGATGCCTATGGTTTACCGATTACTTATGAATTGGCTACCCAAAATTATGCTGTTGGAGGAACCTTTGGCGGAGTGGAAACGGCTGTAATTGCAAACCCTTTTGCCTCAGGAATTAATACCAGCGCCACGGTTTGGAAATATACTAAAACGGTTGGAGCGGCAAGTTGGAGCGGAACTTATTCAGGATTAGATGCTCCTATTGATTTTGCAACAGGAAATAAAATAAAATTGTTTATGTATGCTACAGAAGTAGGCAAAAAACTAAATGTAGAATTAGAATGGGCAGTGGGAGGAACTCCTGCAAATGGTGTTGCAGTTTTAAAAGTAGGCAATACAGTTGCTAATGCTTGGCAAGAATTAGTATTTGATTTTAGCACCATTTCAGGAATTCCGGCTGATGCCAAATTCACTCAACTGGTATTCAGATATGATGACGCTGCAGATGGAACAGGTGAAGTAATTTACATTGACAATATTAGACTAACTAATTAATAAAAAAATATGAAAACAAATATAAAATACCTTTTAGGACTTTTCATTGCGATGTCGCTAACATTGGTTAGTTGTAGTGAAGAAGAATATAGTTTGGGAGAATTAACGGCTCCTTCCAATATTGTAATCAATGCTGAAGTTGTAGGTCAGGATGCCACACATCCAAACGGAGATGGTTCTGGTGATGTCAAAATTTCTATAACTGCAGATAACGGACTTGCTTATAAAGTAGATTTTGATGCCAATAACGCTTTGGATTTGATTTATTTGCCTACTGGTTCCGCAACCAAAAAATACACGACTTTAGGGACAAACACATACACCATTACAGCCGTTGTTTATGGTGTGGGTGGAACTTCATCGGTGCTTACCAAAGATGTTACTGTGAGAAGTAATTTTACCGTTGCTCCAGAAATTGTAACAGCATTAACGAACAATACCTCAAAAGCTTGGATTGTTGATAAAGATGTTGCTGGGCATATCGGTGTTGGTCCTTGGAATGTAGATTCTATTAGAGCTGAATGGTGGGCATCGGCCATCAATGAAAAAGTAGCTTCCGCCAACTGTTTTTATACTGCGACTTTTACTTTTGCAAAAATAGCTGCATCTGGAACTTACTCTTTGGCTGTAGCAACTCCTGATGGTGCATTTACTAAAACAGGTTCAATGACATCTCTTCCTGGAATTCCGGGTTCTGGTGACGAAGGATGTTATAATTATCCTGGTGGGACTTCTGAGTTTTCTTTCTTGCCAGCTTCATCAGGTGCACCTGCAACTCCATCCCGTCCTGATAATTCACCATCAACTCAAACAAGTATTTTATTATCTGGTGTGAATACTTTTATAGGTTACGGTGGTTCACAAAAAGAATATGAAATCTTGGTTATCACTCCAACTTATATGTATCTTCGAGTTCAAGGTTATGGACCTGAAGCTGGAAATGCTTGGTATTTAAAATTGAAACCAGCAAATTAATACAATAAGCTCAGAACCTTATGAGTAAGGTTCTGAGCTTAATTTTAAAATAAAAATTGATATCAAATTTAGTATAGAAGTAATTAAAAAACAGAAATTGAAGACTTACTCATACGCATACAACATCAGACTCAATGGCTTGTGTTGTATAGGTATCTGCATAGGATTCAAATCGTTTATTCTTTTCAATTTTATAATTGATTAAGAGCTTTAAAATTAGTTAGTTGTATGTTAGTTTGGTTAGTTCTTCATTAAAAAGCTTTTATTTGTAAGTTAGATAAAAGCTTTAATGAAGACATTAATTGAAATTTTAAAGAGTGCTTTCGAAGCAAAAAAATTGCTGTTTTGAGTGATGTGATGGCTTTAAAATTCCCATCGAATAATCTTCCTATTTATGCAGAAATAAACTTTAAATAAATTATGAATACTATAAAAAAGATTATGAATATTTTTCTTCTTATAACGCTCTCGGCGGCGCTTTCCCAATGTTCCTCGTCTAATGATACTCCAAGTCCAACTCCTGTCCCTACACCTGACCCTCCTTTGGTAGTGACTAATGAGGTAGATTTCTGGATGACCAAAGGTAATAAAACGGCAATGCTCGAAAAGCAAACCGTAATTTTGGGATTTGGAACAAATTACAATTCCTTCCCTAATATTGAAGTCGATGATGCTCAGCAATTTCAAACCATTGATGGATTCGGTTATACATTGACTGGAGGAAGTGCTCAAGTTATCAACCAATTAAACCCAACAAAAAGACAGGAATTATTACAAGAATTGTTTGGCGCAAACGCTAATTCGATTTCGGTAAATTATATCAGAATTAGTATTGGTGCCTCAGATTTGGACGCAGCTCCTTTCACTTATAATGATTTGCCAAATGGACAAACGGACATAAATCTCGAAAAATTTAGTTTGGCTCCGAATAAGACTGATGTAATTCCAATGTTGAAAGAAATTCTGGCCATTAATCCTAATATCAAAATTCTGGCCACGCCTTGGTCTCCACCAGTTTGGATGAAAGACAACAATAGTTTCATTGGCGGAAGTTTACAGCCCAAATATTATGGTGTTTATGCAAACTATTTTGTGAAATACATCCAACAAATGAAAGCCGAAGGAATTACCATTGATGCCATAACTCCCCAAAACGAACCGCTCCATCCTGGGAATAATCCAAGTTTGTCAATGATTGCTTCCCAACAAGCCGATTTTATTAAAAATCATTTGGGACCGGTTTTTCAGCAAGCCAACTTGAAAACTAAAATCATTGTTTACGACCATAACTGTGATAAACCTGATTATCCCATAGATATTCTAAAAGATGCTGCGGCATATCCATACATAGACGGATCGGCCTTTCATTTGTATGCGGGTGATATTAGTGCTTTGTCAACAGTTCATAATGCATTTCCAAACAAAAACGTCTATTTTACAGAACAATATACGGGTACTTCTGGCACTTTTGACGGAGATTTAAAATGGCATTTGAAAAATGTAATTATCGGTTCGATGCGCAATTGGAGTAAAACGGCATTAGAATGGAATTTAGCCAACAACGCTTCTTATGGACCCAATACACCTGGTGGTTGCACCACTTGTAAAGGTGCTTTAACGATCATCAGCAGTGATAATTTTACCCGAAATGTGGCTTATTATATTATTGCTCACGCCTCAAAATTTGTACCAGCAGGTTCTGTTAGAATAGCCAGTAACATAAGCGGTAATTTACAAAATGTTGCTTTTAAAACGCCTGAAGGTAAAAAAGTTTTGATAGTAGAAAACGATGGAAATACAACAGAATATTTTAACATTAAACACAATGGCAAATGGGTTACAACTTCGTTGGAATCGGGTTCCGTGGGGACTTATATTTGGTAAATAAATTTAACACATAGAATAAAATAAAATGCAAAAAATAACAACAGCAGTACTTTTAATGGTATCTCTTTTTGCTTTTTCTCAGCAAAAAAATACGGTTCAATCAAAATCCTTTTCTACAAAAAACAAAAAAATAACGGTTTACACTACGGCAGATAGCACAAATTTAAGATTGACTCAAACGGATATTTTAGCCTTTGTTCCTTCAAAACAACCCTTGGAAGTTGAGGTTTCTGTTTTTGTCGAACCAACAAAAAAGTTCCAAAAATTTATGGGAATCGGCGGAGCAATTACTGATGCTAGTGCCGAAGTTTTTGCAAAGTTGCCTAAAGACAAGCAAAAAGAATTTATGAATGCCTATTACGATAAAGAAAAAGGAATCGGTTATTCATTGTTGAGAACTACGATTCATAGTTCTGATTTTGCTAGCGGAAGTTATACTTATATCAATGAAGGCGATAAGGATTTGAAGACTTTCAATATCGATCACGACAGACAATATCGCATTCCAATGATCAAGGAAGCCATTAAAACCGCTGGCGGAAAATTGCTGACTTATGCATCACCTTGGAGTCCGCCCGCATTTATGAAAAGCACAAACAATATGCTAAAAGGAGGAACATTACTTCCAGAGTACAATCAATCTTGGGCAAATTATTATCCAAAATTCATCAAGGCATACGAAAAAGAAGGAATCCCTATTTGGGGAATTACCGTTCAAAACGAACCAATGGCTACTCAAACTTGGGAATCGTGTATTTTTAGCGCTGAAGCCGAAAGAGATTTCTTGAAAAATTTCTTGGGACCAACTATGAAAAAAGAAGGTTTGACAGACAAGAAAATTGTGGTTTGGGATCACAATCGTGATTTGATGACACACAGAGCCAATGTTATTTTTTCGGATCCAGAAGCTTCAAAATATGCTTGGGGAATGGGATTTCATTGGTATGAAAGTTGGTCAGGCGGGGCTTCAATGTTTGACAATGTTCGAAAAGTTTACGAAGATTATCCAACTAAAAACTTATTGTTTACTGAAGGCTGTGTAGAAAAATTTGATGCCAAAAAATACCAATTTTGGGCTAACGGTGAACGTTACGGGATTTCGATGATTAACGATTTCAATAACGGAACCGTGGGTTGGACGGATTGGAATATTCTTTTAGACCAAAACGGAGGCCCAAATCACGTGGGTAATTTTTGTTTCGCACCCATTCACGCCGATACAAATTCGGGAGAATTAATTTACACGCCGAGTTATTATTATATTGGTCATTTCTCAAAATTTATTCGCCAAGATGCCAAAAGAGTGAGCACCTCGGTAAGCAGAAGCAGTTTATTGAGTACATCATTTCTAAATATTGATGGAAAAATGGTAACTGTAGTGATGAATCAAAGCAACAAAAGTGTTACTTATAATTTGATTGTAGGTTCAGAAAAATCAGTTGTTACAATTCCAGCGCACGGAATACAGACTTTAGTTTATTAGAATACAAGAATTAATTTATCTCATTTTTTATAATTTATTTACTATGAAATCCATTTTAATATTTCTTCTAATGCCCTTTATGATGCTGGCACAAATAAAAAAAGACAGTATCAAAGTGTTTTATTTGGGGGGTCAGTCCAATATGGAAGGTTTTGGCTATGTAAAAAATTTGCCAGATTCTTTAAAGAAAAAGAATAAAGATTTTTTCATTTATCACGGAAATTCCGTTGTGGACAATGATGTAACTGGAGGATTAGGAAAGTGGGATGTGCTTCAACCGGGTCACGGAACGGGTTTTTCGACTGATGGAAAAACGAACCAACTTTCAGATAGATTTGGAGTGGAGCTTTCGTTGGCCAAAAAGCTGCAAGAATTATATCCAAACCAAAAGTTGGCTTTTATAAAATATGCTAGAAATGGCTCTTCCATTGATAGCATTGGAACAACTAGTTTTGGAGCATGGGAACCCGATTTCAAAGGAGGAAAAGGGATGAATCAATACGATTATTTTCTTAAAACGGTCAATGATGCTTTGGCAGTAAAAGATATAAATGGTGACGGAATTGAAGATGTTTTGGTTCCAATGGGCATCATCTGGATGCAAGGCGAAAGCGATGCCGATAAAACAGAAACCATCGCAAATCAATATTATTCGAATTTGAAAAGGTTGATGGATCTTATGCGAGCCACATTTAGAAATAATGATTTGCCTATTGTAATCGGAAAAATATCAGATTCAGGAGATATTGAAGGCGGAAAAGTGTGGAAGTTTGGCGAATTGGTACAGTATAGTCAAGAAAAATTTGCCGCAACACAACCTAATGTAGCTATCGTAAGAACCACAAATAGTTATAAATATTCCGATAGATATCATTATGACAACAACGGATTTATAGATTTAGGAAAACAATTTGCGAATAAAATTTTTCTCCTGAATACTAAAAACACCAAAAAGTAAAAAGTTGTCTTTTGAATTATTGTTGTCGGATAATTTTTTTTGAATCTTTTTAAATATTGGATTAGTTATGTTTGATATGTATTTATTCATTTTTAGTTTGTTTTTGGTGATTTCTCTCAATGACACAAAGTCTCAAAGGAAGCACTTGAAACATTGAATCTTTACAGATTTTATTTCTTTTTTTTCTTGCCTTTTTACAAATTTCAAGAGGCATACTATCGATCACAAAAAAGTCTTCAAATTCAAAAAAAAAAGAGACTAATTTTGCTCTTATATATTTAGAAAATTCAAACATTTTTTTTCTTCTTTTATTGAACTGACTTCGCTCTATTAAGTTAAGAATTTGTGAGTTATGTAACTTTTTAAACAATGAACTTTCACTATCCATTGACATATATTCAGTAGTTAGACTTAATGCAACAAACTTTAAATCAGACATTTTAAAACTTCTACCAGATCGAAAAACTGAACTAAAATTCATATTCAAAGAACTTAAAACTTCTAAAAACTCAAAATAATTTTTTACTATATTTCTCTTGAATAATGGTATGTTTTTCGGCTTCAATGTTTTGAATTTCAGTATTTTGACCAATATTTATTCCGTTCATTATATTCAAATAATTACACCCAATGGGTTATATGATAATTATCATAGTATAGAAAGTTAGGGAATGTTAAATTTAACCTATTAAATCTGTAGGTTTTGTTCTAAATAAAGAATGAGCCAATTTTTAAAGGAACTAAATTTATAATTAATACTTTTTAAACATGAAAAAAATTATTTTACAATTTGGATTAGTACTCTTTTCAACTTTTGCTTTTTCGCAAGCAGGTCACATTATGCAAGGCGTTGGCGCATTCAACATGTCAATGGGAGGAGCATCTACGGCACAACCTCTTGATATTTCAGGAGCATTGCAATGGAATCCAGCATCCATTTCGGCATTCAACGACAAGATTATCAAATTAGATGCAGGTTTGTTCTTTTCTTCACCAGAACTGAGTTCTAGTTTACCTGCCGGAATGATGGGGCCAGGTTCTCCAGCAGTTTCGGGTGTTACTGAAGACACAAGAGATCCTTCAATAATGCCAGCTTTAGCGATGGTTTGGGGAAAAGAAGGTAGCAAACATACTTTCGGAGTTTCTGCTTTCGGAATCAGTGGTTTTGGAGTTACTTTCCCAGAAGAATTAAATCAACCAATGAGTGCTAGTTTTGATCCAACAAAAAATTCAAATCCTATCAATTATCCACAGCAAGCAGGTGGTTTTGGTAGAATTAAATCCGATTATATGTTGTTGCAAATAGGCCTTACTTGGGCTTATGAAATAACCGATAAAATTTCTGTAGGTGTTGAACCTACTTTTAATTATGGAACTTTGCAATTAATGCCAAATCCAACAGCAAATCCATCAGCAGCAGGATATCCATCGACCGATAAAGCTTCAACTTCTGGTTTTGGAGCTCAATTTGGTTTGTATTACGACACAAAAATGGGTTTCAAAGCGGGAGTTTCTTATAAAACCACTCAAAATTTAAGCGAATTAGAATTCGAAAACACTTATTTAGACAATACTAAAGGAACTAATAAATTCGATATGGATTATCCTTCAATACTTTCTTTTGGTATAGGATATTCAAAAAGCGATTTCGATCTTGCTCTTGATTATAGAATGGTAGATTATAAAAACACTAATGGTTTTTCTGAAACAGGCTGGACAGAAACAGCTTCTGTGAAAGGTTTTGGTTGGGATAATGTTTCTATTTTATCAGCTGGAATACAATACAAAGGAATTGATAAATTGCCCTTGAGATTGGGTTATACTTATAGTTCAAATCCTATCGGAAGCGATGTTACTTTCTTTAATATTCCTGCAACGGCTATTATCAAAAATGCTTTTCAGTTTGGATTTAGTTATGCAGCAAGCAACACTATTTCTTTGGACGTAGTGTATCACCACGGTTCAAGTGACGGAAAAACTTCTGGACAAATGCTCAATCCAATGATGGTTTCAGAATCAAATCCTTATGGAGCAGTTCCGGGAACAACAGTGGGTTACGAAATGACAACCGATTTAGTGATGATCGGAATTTCATATAAATTTGATAAAAAAGAAGTGAAATAATTCCATTTTTAAAGAGATAAAAAAGGCGGTTTCTAATTCAGGAACCGCTTTTTATTTTGGATTAAATTACATCGTTTGTTTCTGTTTTTCCACAAAATTATGGGCTTGGAGTTCTAATAACTCTGTGGCTTTTTGACGTTGCAAATCATACAATTTCTTGTCTTGGGCGATGTCCTCATAAACTTTATCATGCATCGATGCGCTAGTTTTTACCAACAAATTACGTTGGTATTTGTCTTGTGTCAAAGTAGCTTTTAATGCTGTTTCTAAATCTTCCAACTTATAATCGTATTCGCCTTTGGGAGACAATAATTTTGCGATTATTGGAGAAGTTTCGATAGCCAAAAACAACAACATTATAAAGAGCGAAGGAATCAAAGGCAGTTTGTTCAAGGCATTGATTCGTGCCATCAAACCATCAAAACCTTCGATTATGGGCTGGGTTTCTGAAACTTTTTTATCTAAATCGGTTTGAAGTGTTATTGCTTTTTTGTCATTGACAGCAATTTTTGCCAAATTGTTTTTCCGTATAGAATCCAGTTCGGCAGATGCCAAATTGTGCTTGGCAATTTTCTCTTTGAAAACGGGGCCTTTGCCTAATTTCATTGTGCCTTTCGTTCCTTCGGCTTCGGTAATATAGGTTTCGTAAAGGGCATTTACTTCTTTCTCTTTCTTGGCGATTTCCGCTTTCAAATTGTCGGTTTCCGCTTTGTTTTTCTCCACATCCGATTTGAAATAATTGGCAACTTCTTTTTTATTATTCAAAGCCATTACGTTTTTCTCCTTCAATAAAACGGTATTGATTTCCTTTTCAAAAATTTTAATTTCCAAGGGTTTCGAAATCACGATAGCAATGATTATCGCCAAAATAATTCTTGGGCTGGCTTGCAAAAATTCGCTTTTGAAACTGTCTCTTTTTCTAATGGTGGAAACGATGAAACGATCTAAATTGAAAATAAGCAATGCCCAAACCACTCCAAATCCCATAGCAATAAATGGATTGTCGAAAACCGTGAAAAGCGCATAGGAACTGGCAATGAATGCCATTACGGCGGTGAAGAAAACGGTGGCGCCAATACCAACATATTTGGTTTGTTCGCCTTCGGAGCAACCTTCGAGTAGTTTTTTGTCGGCTCCAGAACAGAGAATGAAGAATTGTTTTAACATTGTGATTGATTTGATTGATGATTGATTAGTAAAGTTTTAACGGCAAATGTTACATTTTGTTGTTGCTTGTATTTTTGTATTAAATAGCAAAGAGCCACGTTTTGGCGTGACTCTTTTTTTAAAATGCGAATAAATTAGAATTTTCTATTTCAACTTCTAAAACAATTATGATTTTTTCTTTAAAAAATTAACTAACAAAATTCCCCAACCTACTATTAAAAGCAATCCACCAATCGGAGTAATGAATCCAATTACTTTAAAATCGAACGAAGTTAGGGTATTGGTAGCCAATAAATAAATGGAGCCCGAAAAGAAAAGAACACCAACTACAATCAAATAATAAATGGTTTTCTTAGCCATCTGAGAAAGCTCAGAAAGTCCAATGAACAATAAAAACAAGGCGTGATACATTTGGTATTTCACTCCTGTTTCAAAAGTAGTAAGCTGTTCAAGAGACAAAACTTTTTTCAAAGCATGCGCGCCAAAAGCACCTAATATGATAGCAAGCATTCCGAAAACTGCTCCTGTAGAAATTATTTTCTTGTCCATTTCGTTATTTTTTAATGATACAAAAGTATCTCTTTCCAGTCAAAGTCAACTCATTTTAACGATACTTTTTGTGTTTCAGATGTATTGATTTATGGTTTATACCGCGCATCATTTGTTATAAATACAACAATAGTATATATTTGTGTTAAATATATTCGAATATGAGAACAATTCTAATCATTGGAGCAGGAAGATCAGCTTCATCCTTAATTCAATATCTTTTAAACAAGTCGGTTGAGGAGGATTTGCATCTTATTATTGGCGATTTATCATTAGAATCAGCTAAAAATAAAATTAATAATCATCCAAATGCTACTGCAATTTCATTGGATATATTTGATCAAATTCAAAGAAAAGAAGCTATTCAAAACTCAGATATTGTGATTTCGATGTTGCCAGCGCATCTTCATATTGAGGTGGCTAGAGATTGTATTGTTTACAAAAAAAATATGGTTACGGCTTCGTACATCAGCGATGCAATGCAGGAATTGGATGTTTTGGCCAAAGAAAATAATTTGATTTTCATGAATGAAATTGGTCTTGATCCTGGAATCGATCATATGAGTGCAATGAAAGTGATCCATGAAATTAAGAATAAAGGCGGAAAAATGCTTTTGTTCGAGTCTTTTTGTGGTGGTCTTGTTGCTCCCGAATCTGATACGAATTTGTGGAATTATAAATTCACTTGGGCACCAAGAAACGTTGTTTTGGCTGGTCAAGGAGGTGCGGCAAAATTCATTCAGGAAGGAACTTATAAATACATTCCGTATTGCAATTTATTTCGCAGAACTGAATTTCTTGAGGTGGAAGGTTATGGTAAATTTGAAGCCTATTCGAACCGAGATTCCTTAAAATATTTGGATGTTTATGGACTGAACGATGTGCTGACTTTGTACCGAGGAACTATTCGCAGAGTGGGTTTTTCCAAAGCTTGGAATATGTTCGTCCAACTCGGAATGACTGATGACAGCTATGTTATGGAGGATTCCGAAAACATGAGTTACCGTCAATTTGTTAATTCATTTTTGCCTTATCATCCAACGGATTCTGTCGAAATCAAAATGCGGTTGATTTTAAAAATTGACCAAGACGATATAATGTGGGATAAATTATTGGAATTGGATTTGTTCAATCCTAATAAAATTGTGGGTTTAAAAAATGCTACTCCAGCCCAAATTCTCGAAAAGATCCTGACCGATAGTTGGACATTGCAACCTAATGACAAAGATATGATTGTGATGTATCATAAATTGGGTTACGAATTAAACGGCAAAAATTACCAAATCGATTCCAAGATGGTTTGCCTTGGCGAAGATCAAACTTATACCGCTATGGCAAAAACCGTTGGCCTGCCCGTTGCAATGGCAACCTTATTAATCCTAAACGGAAAGATTAAAACTCCCGGAGTACAACTTCCCATTAAAGAAGAAGTGTATCTGCCTATTTTGAAAGAATTAGAAGAATATGGAGTTGTTTTTAAGGAAGAAATTGTGCCTTATTTAGGGTATAATGCTTAAAAAATTCAAACACGAATTTCACAAATTTTCACAAATTTTAATTCGTGCCAATTTGTGAAATTCGTGTTTCTTTTTTATTTACTCAACTCCACAAAATACTTATAAAACAACGGAATCGTTTCAATTCCTTTCAGGTAATTAAAAATCCCGAAATGCTCGTTTGGTGAGTGAATCGCATCGCTATCTAAACCAAATCCCATTAGGATGGTTTTGCTTTTAAGTTCTTTTTCGAACAAAGCAACGATTGGAATACTTCCTCCAGAACGTACCGGAATGGCATGAACTCCAAAGGTTTCGGTGTAGGCTTTGTTGGCGGCTTTGTAGCCAATGCTGTCCGTTGGAGTTACATAACCTTGTCCGCCGTGATGCGGTTTTACTTTCACTTTCACTCCTGCTGGCGCAATGTTGATGAAATGTTTGGTAAATAATTCGGTAATTTCCTCCCAATCTTGATTTGGAACTAATCGCATCGATATTTTGGCAAAAGCTTGACTTGCAATAACGGTTTTAGCTCCTTCGCCTGTGTATCCGCCCCAAATTCCGTTGACGTCAAGTGTTGGGCGAATCGAATTTCTTTCGTTAGTTACATAGCCTTTTTCGCCATAAATATCATTCAAGTCTAATGCTTTTTTGTAGTTTTCTAGATTGAAAGGTGCTTTGGCCATTTCGGCTCTTTCTTCCAATGACAATTCTTCTACTTTATCATAAAAACCGGGAATGGTCACGTGATTGTTTTCGTCGTGAAGCGAAGCAATCATCTTTGCCAAAACATTGATCGGATTAGCAACTGCTCCACCGTAGAGCCCAGAATGTAAATCACGATTTGGTCCAGTAACTTCGACTTCTACATAACTCAAACCGCGCAAACCAGTTGTGATCGAAGGTTGTTGGTTAGAAATCATTCCGGTATCCGAAATTAAAATAACATCACATTTTAGTTTTTCTTGATTGCGTTCTACAAACCAACCTAAGCTTTTGGAACCAATCTCTTCTTCGCCTTCAATCATAAATTTGACGTTGCAAGGCAAAGTGTTCGATTGAATCATATATTCCAAAGCTTTTACGTGCATGTACATTTGGCCTTTGTCGTCGCAAGAACCACGAGCAAAAATGGCTCCATCAGGATGAATTTCGGTTTTTTTGATGATGGGTTCGAATGGAGGAGACGTCCATAATTCGATAGGATCGGCGGGTTGCACATCGTAGTGTCCGTAAACTAAAACTGTTGGCAAAGTTGGGTCAATGGTTTTTTCGCCATACACAATTGGGTTTCCGGGAGTGTCACAAATTTCGACAATATCGCAGCCTGCTTTTTCTAAACTAGCTTTAACAGCATTGGCTGTTGTAATAATATCTTGATGGTAAGCGGGATCAGCACTTACGGAAGGGATTTTTAGAAGTCCTATTAATTCGTTGATAAAACGGTCTTTGTGCTCTAGAACGTATGCTTTTAAGCTTTCCATAATTTAAATTTATTTATAGTTTCAAAAGTACAAAAAAGAGACTGAATATTTTTGAATAAATTCCTTTGAAAGTTAGAAGATATGATTATATTTGCACCCACAATTGAGCGGATATGGTGAAATTGGTAGACATGCCAGACTTAGGATCTGGTGCCGCAAGGCGTGTAGGTTCGAGTCCTATTATCCGCACAAAAAAGCTTCTCCAATCGAGAAGCTTTTTTTATGTAATTAAATTTCTAAATGCACAAGGGTTTTTTAAATAGGCTAAATTTTATTTTATTTTAATCTTCATATGGGTCAAATTTTCTATAATATTGGAAAATAAGGGTTTAAATAGAAAATTTTAATATATTTGTTTCCCCAACATTAAGTGGAATCTAAAAATTCTCCAACCATTTATTATAATGAAAAAAAAATCAGGTATGCTAATATTGATACTAGCACTTTTAGGATGTGTTTTGATAGGGTTTTCGATTTATTTCCTTTATGAGGGAAGCTTTATTGCAGGTGAAAATAATGAAGAAGCAGCAAAAGAACTAGAAGGAGTAAGTAAAAAAGTTGAAAATTTAAGTCAAGAATTGCGTCTTATGACTAAAAGCAATGGAGAAGAAAAAAATAATTCAATTGGAGCTTTTAGTAAATTAGCAAGTAATAATATTCCTATTGTACAGATTACATCTGTAGATCTTGGTGAAGATGTTGGATTTGAGGGCAATGGCAAGAAAACAAATCGATTAACGTACAGTCACGAGGTTAGATTTTTTATTTTAAATAACGGTAAAAGTGCATTAAAGGAAGTTATTTTTTCAATTAAGGATATTTATAACGAACCAAAATGGAGAAAAAAAAATAAAAAAGCTAAAGTTGAATATGATTGCTTTGGGCAAGTTATCAATAGCGCCGAGTTTGGTTCTTACAACAATATTGAGATCAATACATTAAACCTTAAATCCAAAAAAATAGCATACTCTAGCAATCTTCCTAGTAGTTTTGGTGATGGCGAATATTTTTTTGATATAATTCTAGAGTGGGAAAAAGGCTCGTATCAAATAAAGGTTGTTATTGTAGAAGCAGCAGGCAAATTAAACTTCAAATATGAATTTTATAATGTAAATGGAGAACCTATTGATTTGAAAAAGTTAACAAACGTAAACAGCAAATAAAAAAAGCTTCTCAATTTGAGAAGCTTTTTGTTTTAGTTTCAATAAAAAATTAAATTTTCATATTCGAAACTTTATACGATTTTCCGTCAGCTGTTGCTTCGACTACTTTGGTCAGTTTTTCAGGGTTTAAGACGGTTTTGTCAAAAGAAACTGTTGCCGATTCTTTTTCAAAATCTACAGTTGCTGTTTGTACTCCGTCAAGTCCGTTTAATTCTTCTTGAATTGTTTTGGCACAGCCTATTGCGCAGGTCATCCCTTTGATTGTAAAACTTGCTGTTTGTAAATTGGCTGCTGCAATTTCTTTCTTAACTTTTGGCGCTTGTGTTTCAGTTGCTGAATCTGAGACGGATTCGGTAGATTTTTCTTTACAACCCACAAATAAGAGGCTTGCAAGTAGTAGTGCTGATATAGATTTGATAAAATTCATTATTATAGGTATTTAAAGATTAAGCAATTAAAATATTAATAAACAAAATTAGTGAAAAAAGTACCGGTAATTCATAAAATAATTACAATTTTGAGCCAAAATTTACATATATGAATTCGAAACAGTTGAAATGGGTTTATCTGATAGCTTTAGCGTTTGTTTGGGGAAGCTCATTTATCTTGATTAAGAGAGGTTTGGTTGGGTTGACGCCTATTCAATTAGGTTCGTTACGCATTATTTTTGCAGCCATTTTTCTACTGCTAATTGGTTTCAAAAGTTTATCGAAAATTCTGCTTCGTCAATGGAAATACATTGCTTTGACGGCAACTTTGGGGACATTTATTCCAGCGTTTCTTTTTTCGATTGCACAAACACAAATCGACAGTTCGGTGAGTGCTATTTTGAATTCGCTTACACCTTTAAACACTATGATTTTGGGAGGTTTGGCTTTTGGATTGAGTTTTAAAAGGTCACAGGTTTTTGGGGTTATCATTGGGTTAATAGGAACATTTTTGTTAATTGTAAACGGCGCTATTCATCATCCAGAGCAAAATTATTATTATGCAATTTTGGTTATAATTGCTTCGATTTGTTATGCAACCAATGTCAATTTAATCAAGAAATATTTATCCGATTTGAGTCCGTTGAGTATTACTACTGGGAATTTTTTGGTTTTGTTGTTTCCCGCTTTGATTGTTTTGTTTTTCTCCGGCTTTTTTGAGGTAATAGCTGTCGAAAGTGTTCAGCATTCGGTTTTGTATATTGTCATTTTGGGAGTTGTAGGAACAGGAATAGCGAATATCATTTTCTTTAAAACCATACAAATTTCGTTACCAGTTTTTGCCACTTCGGTAACGTATTTAATTCCAGTAGTTGCTTTTTCTTGGGGATTATTGGATAACGAAATGCTTACTCCAATTCAGTTTTTGGGTGCTTTTATTATTTTGATAGGGGTTTATTTATCGGCTAAAAAATAGAAGCAGATTTCAGGTTACAGAACGTAAAACGTTAATATATTAAAAACGAAAACCTCTTGATTTCTCAGGAGGTTTTCGTTTTTTCTTTTGCTAACTGCAAATTTAATTATTGAAAATCAGCATCAGAAACACCTTCGTTGATTTTCACTTCAGACATTTTTATATCCAATTCAAAACCTACATTTTGGATGATGTTAAAAGGAACTTTCACCCCTTTCACTTCTTTATAATCTCCAAAATTAGTGGTTTGTGTCATCTTGTTTCCTCCTTGTTCTACAGTCTTGGATTCGGCAACTTTGAGTCCTGATTTTACATCAAAGTACAAAGTTGATTTGCCATTAGGAATGGCATAAGCATCATTTCCATTGATAGATTCGATTCCGCTAATTGTAAGTCCAGTTTTTTTAGCCAATTGCAGTTCTTCAAACGGTATTGAACCAGCTTTCATTTCGGCTAAATCGGCACCTTCAATGTTTTTTCTCTGCCCTTGTTGCATCACATAAGCGCTTTTTTCGTTTACGACTTGTTTCATTAAGCTCATAGGTCCCATAGCTAATTCTACCATTAATTTACCTCTGGAATCAACTTTGTTAGTAAATGCCAATGGTGATGGCGCTTGCGGAATGGTTGTAGATCCAATCATCGAAATTGTTTTTACTGAGGTAACTGCTTTTTCGCCACCAATGGCTTTGATGTAATTGTCCAAAACGGTTTTTGCCGTTATTCCAGATGGAACTTCTTTTTTGCTAACTGGTTTTTCTATTGGATTTCCGTATTTGTCAAAGTAAAATATTGGAATTTTTAGTTTTTCTAAACCCGGAAGTACATCAGTGCCTTTTCCAGTAATTACAATTCGAGTGTTATCGATAAGGAAGTATTTGTTGGCAGCTTGCATCACTTGTTCAGCAGTAACAGCATTTATATTTCTAATGTAATTTTCGTAAAAGTCTGTAGGAAGTTTTTCGGTTTCAATATTCAATGCATATCTAGCTACAGCTTGTGGTTTTTCGACTTGCATAACAAAACGACCGATGTAACCTGCCTTGACATTGTTAAGCAATTCGTCGGTTACTTTTTCGGTTCGAATTTTTTTAATTTCTTTTATAAATTCTACTACGGCACTATCTGTAGCTATGCTTCTTACTGCTGAAGCTGATTTTAATTTTGATACGTATTTGCCAGAACCAATAAAGGAATTAGCACCATACGTCCAACCATGTTTTTCTCTCAAATTCATATTCAAATAACTGTCGAAATTACCTCCCAAGATGTAAGTCGCAATAGCTGCTGGGAAAAAATCGGGATCACTCATCTTTAAATTAATGGTGTTTACCAATGCAATTTCAGATTGAACCGCATTGGGCATATCTATAAAATTGATTTGAGTGAAATCAACATTTTTTGGGTCGGCATAAGTCAATTTTGGAGTACTGCTTTTTTTCCAAGAGCTAAATAATTTTTCGATAACGGATTTTATTTTATTGTATTTGACATCCCCGATAACTACTAAATAGGCGTTTTCAGGCACAAAATAGTTTTGATAATTGGTTTGAACATCGGCAAGAGTCACGTTGTTCAATGATTCGATAGTTACAAATTCACCAGATGGATGTGATTTTCCAAAAGCCAAAGCATCGCCAACTCTGTCAGCAATTGCCGGAACACTTTTTTCTCCAGCTTTAATTCCTTCGAGCATTTTGGCCTTCTCTTTGTCGAATTCTACCTGGGTAAAGTTTGGATTTAGAGCGCCTTCGGCCATTAATTCTAATATTCGATTGGCATATTTAGAAAGTGAATTTGCAAAAGCACCTTGTGAACTAAAGTTGACATTGGCACCGAAAAATTCTATTTCTTCATTGAAAATGTCTTTGGCGATTTTTTTCGAACCATTTCCCATTAAACGACTAGTCAATTCGTCAACACCTTTTATTTTTCCTTCCGCAAAAGGAGCGTTATCTAAAGTTAGATTATAAGTTACTCGAGGTAATTTATGGTCTTCTACAATCATTACTTTTAAGCCATTAGCCAAAACAAAAGTTTGTGGTTTTTTGATGTTTACTATTGGGGCTTTTCCTGGTTTAGGTTGTGGACGGTCTTGTGCTTGCATCATTGCGGTTAAGAACAAAATGAATAATAATATACTTGTTTTTTTCATGATATAGGTCTTAGTTTTGAACTTTTTCAGTTGAAGGAACATAATCTAAAATCAATCTTTGATTTGGATTTAAATATTTTTTTGCCACTTCTCTAATTTCTTCACGAGTGATAGAGTGGTATAAATCAATTTCATTGTTTATCAAATTTACATCTCCATAAAGCATGTAGTATTTAGCCAAACTCTCAGCAATTCCTTCCACATTGGCATTGGCATTTACAAATTGATTATCAAAGGTGTTTTGCAATTTTTGGAAGTCTTTTTCAGAAATCAAATTCGTTTGAATTTTTACAATTTCCTCGTCAATTTCTTTGAGTAAATCTGCCGATGTAAAAGGAGTCATTGGCAAACCATAAATAATATACATTCCGTAATCTTCCTGACTTAACCCAAAAGCACCAATTTCCAATGCCGTTTTCTTTTCGTCAACTATTTTCTTGTACAATTTTGAACTTTTTCCTCCGCTTAGATAAGAAGAAATTAAATCTAAAACTCGGGCATCTCTAGTTTTCATCGATGGAGTTCTGAAAGCTGTTACAATTGCGGGAATCTGAATATTAGGATCTTGATAAGTTGCTTTTATAGTTTGAGTGATTGGTTCTTCGGTATAAGTTTGTTTTTTTAGGGTTTCACCTTTTGGAATTGATCCAAAATATTTCTGTATCCATTCTTTGGTTTGAGCCACATCAATTTGGCCTGCAACAACTAAAACAGCATTGTTTGGTGTGTAGAATTTTTTATTGAAAGCTTGAAATTCTTCTAGAGTAGCTGCGTCTAAATGCTCCATCGAACCAATAGGCATCCAGCGATAAGGATGGTTTTTAAATATATTTTCTTTTACAACCGTAAGGAAGTTACCGTAGGGTTGATTGTCCATACGTGTTCTTTTTTCCTCTTTTATAACTCCGTTTTGAGTATCAACTCCAATTTGGTTAATAATAGGATGCATCAATCTTTCGGATTCCATCCAAAGTCCAAGTTCTAGATTGTTAGAAGGGAATACTTCATAATAATAAGTTCTATCATCAGTTGTGTTTGCATTGTTTACACCTCCATTAGCTGTTACAATTTTAGACCATTCTCCTCGTTTAATATTTTGAGTTCCTTCGAATAATAAATGTTCGAAAAAGTGAGCAAAACCTGTTCTGTCTGGGTTTTCATCTTTTGCACCTACATGATACATCACAGAGGTTACAACCACCGGAGCGGAAGTGTCGTTGTGCAAAATAACGTGCATTCCGTTATCTAAATTGTATTCTTCGAAATCTACTTTTTGGGCAGAGGCAATTCCTCCCAACAAAAGTGCAGCACCTAACGCCATTATTGATTTTTTCATAAGGATTAATAACTTTATTTTTATTTACTATTGGTAAAACAATACCGATTATTGTTACACCAAAAATACTTTTTTTTAACATACAATGACTAATTTTTCCTACTTTGTGTAAAATTTAACAATTGAATTTAAAAAACAGCTAAAAATCATCTGAAACCCTTTGAAAACAAGGCTTTAGATAAAGAAATTATTTTTTTTGAGTAACTAATTGCAGAATAAATATTTAATTGTATATTTGCAACCTTAAAAATTTATAAAACAATTTGTTATGTATGCAATCGTAGAGATAGCAGGGCAACAATTCAAAGTTAGCAAAGACCTAAAGGTTTACGTTCACCGTTTGGCAAATGAAGAAGGAACTAAAGTTTCTTTCGACAAAGTTTATTTGTTAGATGATAACGGTACAATCACAATAGGCGCCCCAGCTATAGAAGGAGCTTCAGTAGAAGCCAAAGTGTTACAACACTTAAAAGGAGATAAAGTAATCGTTTTCAAAAAGAAAAGAAGAAAAGGTTACAAAAAGAGAAACGGTCACCGTCAGTATCTTACCCAAATTGTAATCGAAGGTATTTCAGTATCAGCTCCTAAGAAAGCCGCTGCTAAAAAAGAAACTGTTGAAGTAGCTGCTGAAGAAGTAGAAGCTCCAAAAGTAAAAAAAGCTCCAAAAGCTAAAAAAGAAGAGACACAAGAATAATAACAATATAAAACTAATACGTCATGGCTCACAAGAAAGGTGTCGGTAGTTCCAAGAATGGTAGAGAATCAGAATCAAAACGTTTAGGTGTTAAGATTTTTGGTGGACAAGCTGCTATTGCAGGGAACATCATCGTAAGACAAAGAGGTTCAAAACATAATCCAGGTGAAAACGTTTACATTAGTAAAGATCACACGCTACACGCAAGAGTAGATGGAGTTGTTCAGTTCCAAAAGAAAAGAGATAATAAATCATACGTTTCTATACTTCCATTCGAAGTTGAAGCATAATTGATTTTTTCAATTCATTAAAAAACCCGTTTCGTGAGAAACGGGTTTTTTGTTTTAAAAAAAAGCTTCCAGCCTTTCAAAGGCTGGAAGCTTTGTATTTTAAGGTTAAAACAAACCTTCGATAGATAAATATCTTTCGCCTGTATCATAATTAAAGGTTAGCACAACTGAACCGTCTGGGATAGTTGCTATTTTTTTGGCTACAGCTGCTAATGAAGCTCCTGTTGAAATCCCAACAAGAATTCCTTCTTCTTTGGCAATTCTTCTAGCATAATCAAAAGCATCATCTTTGCTTACTTGTATTACTTCGTCAATTAAATTGCTATTGTAGATTGATGGAACGAAACCAGCTCCAATGCCTTGCAAAGGATGAGGTCCAGGAGTTCCGCCACTTAATACTGGCGATAATTCCGGTTCCACCGCAATTATTTTAATGTTTGGAAAATGAGCTTTCAAAACTTTTGCAACGCCTGTAATGTGTCCGCCAGTTCCAACTCCTGTGATGACATAATCTAAACCATCAGGAAAATCGGCAATGATTTCTTGCGCCGTAGTTCTTTTGTGAACTTCAACATTGGCTGGATTGTCAAATTGTTTTGGCGACCAAGAATTTGGCGTTTCTAGAACTAATTCGGCAGCTTTTTCTATTGCGCCTTTCATTCCTTTTTCGCGAGGTGTAAGTACAAATTCGGCTCCGTAAATTTCCATTAATTTTCTGCGTTCGACACTCATAGAATCTGGCATTACCAGAATCACTTTGTAGCCTTTGACCGCAGCAACTAAGGCTAATCCAATTCCCGTGTTTCCAGAAGTAGGTTCGATAATTACGCTGTCAGCATTCAATAATCCTTTGCTTTCAGCATCTTCTATCATTGCCAAAGCGATTCTGTCCTTGATGCTGTTTCCAGGATTCGATCTTTCTAATTTAATCCAAACTTCTTTGCTGTTGCCATACAACTTGTTGATTTGAACCACTGGCGTGTTTCCAATGGTTTCTAAAATGCTTTTTGCTTTCATATTTATTTAAATTATGATTTGAATAGTTTGTTTTTACTTTTTAAGTAATGGCTAATTTACGTAAAAATATAGTTCGGATTGAATCGGTATGGAAACAAAAAACTTTTATGTTTTTTTGGTTTTGTTATTATAGCTAACAATCTAATTTTAGTTTTTAGCAAATTCTATCAATGGTTTGATGTTTCCTTTATCGGCTTCTTTTAGTGAAATCATGTATTTTTTTCTTGTTTCATCTGCGTTTACCATATTCGATTGTTGCCAATTAAACGGTTCATTACCAAAAACATATTCCATTATAATATCAGCCATCATTCTAGAATGCCTGCCGTTGCCATTTGGAAAACAATGAATGGAAACAATCCTGTGTTTGAACCGAATTGCAATTTCTTCTGGAGGATAGGTTTGATATTCTACCCAATATTTGGTGTCATCGATTAGTATTTTTAATTCTAATGCAATTTGGGTCCATTTTATTCCAATGTTTTTATCTGTTTTTCTGAAATTGCCTGCCCATTTCCAAACCTCTCCGTACATTTTTTTGTGCAAGTCTCGGATGAATTTTTCAGACAAAATTTTATCCATTTTTAAACGAGTTCCAATAGTCCATTCGATTGCTTTTTCGATATTGAGTTGCTCAAATTCGTCTAATTCTTTTTGTGTTGTTATGGTTTTTATCAAAAGACCTTCTTTTTCCTCTTCGTCCAAGGGAGTTTGTCCTTTTTTGTATTCTAAATTTATTCCCATAATGACTTTTTCATTTCTCTTTTGATTTCTGTTGCCAAGTCTGTAATAGATTGTTCTATTTTGTCATCACTTATTCCTTGGTCTTCCAATTTCATATTTTGATGGGTTCTCGATACGATTTTTTGAGCCAGCGTTTGAGCCTTCGCGTTAATTAAATTGTCGATTGTCCCATCATTTGGTACAAAGCCATAAACTAATTTTAAGTCCAACGCTTTGCCTACCTCTTTCAAAGAATTGATGGATATGGAGCCTTTTGATTCGCTTTCTTCTATTTTTTTAACGCCTTGTCTTGTTATATTTAACTTGTTACCAAGTTGTTCCATCGTCATATTTAGCGTTGTTCGGATAGCATTTATCCATCCTTTTTCGGGAACGAGTATAGTTGCTGTTTCCTGAAAAGGCTGTAGTTTTTGATCCAATTGCTCAATTAAAAGCTTTTTTTTATTTCTCATCTTACGTAGTTTTGTAAATCATTTTGATTAGAAACTTGACGTAAATGTAAACATAATTATTTGCAAAATATAAAAAAAGTAAATTAATATGTTTACAAAAAACACAATAAGGAAACAAAATGGTTTACTTATAATATTTTTTTTGCGTTTTTTTGGTTAAAAAAAAACTCCTAGACTTTTGGAAGAATAGGAGTTTTGAGGTTTATTTTGATTCGAAGTCGGGAGATTTCCAAGATCTTGGATTGTAAGCGAGAATTTTAAATATTAGCTGTAAAATTAATTAGTAATTTAATGACAATAGTATTCAATTTCTCTTGTGATTATTCTTGTTATAATATTGTCTGATAAATATGTTTTTTTTGTCCAGTTATTGAATTTATCGAGTATAATTTCAATGTTAATAGTTTGTGTGCTTTCTTTTTCCTTATTTACTTCACTATTCCAATTACCAATTTGACTATTTGGGGTAGTAATTGTTTTGTAATATCTACTTATTTCCCTCTTGTTGTTGTAATAAAAGATATTATTGGAAATGGAATCTTTTGATGTGTAAGTGAATGTGGATTTTTCAAAATAATTATTATCATATTCTTCCTTAATTTCAATAATAAAATTTTCGGATTTCAACTTTTTTGTAATTTCCTTATAGGTGTGTTTTGGGGTAAATTTTGTTTTTGTAATTACCATAGTGTCTTTAGACTTACTATAACCATAAGTTGTGTAGTCATTAGAGTTTAGAGTCTTTTCATCTTTACCTCCAGTAATGCTTTTGCCTATCACAATTCCCCATCCATTTTTAGTATTTATAAAAGATTCTATAAGGAGTCTGCTTTTTTTGTCATATTGATAAGTGTTGTAATGTCTTAAGGTATCTTGAGTGTAAAATTCTTGTTTGACTAAAAGTTTTCCATTGAAGGTATTTATATATTGTTCCGTTTTGCCCTTTTCTCCTCTATAAATATTTAAAGAATCTGGGTATTCAGAAAAATCATTGAAAAATTGTTCTGCAAACAATGAAATTTTGTCATTGTTTTTTCTAAAAATGGTTTTTATTCTGCCTTTATTGTCATATTCGATTGTTTGCCAAGGGTCTTCAATTGATTTTACACAGTTAAATTGTTTTGTTATTATTCCTTTTTTGTCGAATAGTATTTTATTTACTTCCTTGACAGTATCAATTATTTCCTTAGCTCTATTAATGGAATAATCATAAGCTGTAATGCTCTTTATGCAGTCTTTAAAATCAATATTTCTTGGTGGAATTATAAATCTATTAATTGGATCATCTTGTGCAAGTAGGAACATAAAGTTCATTAGAAAGAACAACAGTAGTATTATTTGCTTCATTTTGTTTTTTAAGAATTCGTTGTATTGAAATAATCCTAGATTATCCTTCAAATATATTAAATAATATACTACAAAACATAAAGTTGCTTGCTTTTAAAATATACTTTTTATTACTACCGCGTGAGGGATAGCATTGGAAATCCTTTTATGTAGCGTAGCGAAATAAAAGATTGCAACGAATAGCCCGACCCGTAGTTTTTACGAAGGGTCACGCCCAAAAACAAAAAACCCTCACATTTCTGCAAGGGTTCTATCTTAATTCTTAATACTAAAGTCTTAATACTAATATCTGTAATACTCCGGTTTGAACGGTCCTTCAACAGGAACTCCAATATATTCCGCTTGATCTACACGCAAAGTTTCTAGTTCAACACCTAGTTTAGCCAAGTGCAACATTGCTACTTTTTCGTCCAAATGTTTTGGCAACATATACACGTCATTGTTATAAGCCGCGCTGTTTTTCCACAATTCGATTTGAGCTAGAGTTTGGTTGGTAAAGGAGTTACTCATTACAAAACTTGGGTGACCTGTAGCACAACCAAGGTTTACCAAACGACCTTCGGCCAAAATGATAATATCTTTTCCAGCAATAGTATATTTGTCCACTTGTGGTTTGATTTCGATTTTAGATGCACCGTGGTTTTTGTTCAACCAAGCCATATCAATTTCGTTATCAAAGTGTCCGATGTTACAAACGATAGTTTTGTCTTTCATTTGTTCGAAATGAGAACCTAGAACGATGTCTTTATTTCCAGTAGTTGTGATAATGATATCAGCATTTCCAACAACAGTGTTTAATTTTTTCACTTCAAAACCGTCCATTGCAGCTTGTAAAGCACAAATTGGGTCAATTTCAGTAACTGTTACAATAGATCCAGCACCTCTAAAAGAAGCCGCAGTTCCTTTTCCAACATCACCGTATCCACAAACGATTACTCTTTTTCCGGCCAACATAATATCAGTAGCACGACGAACCGCATCAACAGCACTTTCTTTACAACCATATTTGTTATCAAATTTCGATTTAGTAACCGAGTCATTTACGTTAATGGCAGGCATTGGCAAAGTTCCAGCTTTTACTCTTTCATAAAGTCTGTGAACTCCAGTAGTAGTTTCTTCAGACAATCCTTTGATTCCAGCAACCAATTCTGGGAAACGGTCAATCACCATATTGGTCAAATCCCCACCATCATCAAGAATCATATTCAATGGTTTTCTATCTTCGCCAAAGAATAAAGTTTGCTCAATACACCAATCAAAATCCACTTCGTTCAAACCTTTCCAAGCATAAACCGAAATTCCAGCAGCAGCAATCGCAGCAGCAGCTTGATCTTGAGTTGAGAAAATGTTGCAAGAAGACCAAGTCACTTCAGCTCCAAGAGCAATTAAAGTTTCAATCAAAACTGCAGTTTGAATCGTCATATGCAAACATCCTGCAATACGAGCACCAGCAAGAGGTTGTTCGTCTTTGTATTCAGCACGAAGCGCCATTAAACCTGGCATTTCAGCTTCTGCTAGTTCAATTTCTTTTCTTCCCCAAGCCGCTAGAGAAATGTCTTTTACTTTGAAAGCCACATAAGGCATAGTCGATGTACTCATTTATAGTATATTTGTAATTATAAAATTTTTGCAAATTTACGCAATAACTTATAATTTAAAAAGCATTCGGGAACATTTATGAATTGTTTAATATCCTAATCTTTTGAATTATAATGAAATAATTATTTTAAGAAGCTAATCCTGCTGTACACTATATCTTTCCTGCCGAACCCCGGCAGCAAAGGATGCCGTTTCCATCAGGGCTAGGAAATCCGCTGTTACTATGCCACTTTACAAAACTATTAATTATAATTTCTCAACCCAAATCTTAGTTTGGGAAATAACCGAATCCTTCGAGGAATTATTGGGCAATGTGGTTTTAAAAGAAAAAACTCAGCTTCGGTTAAACAAAATGAAGTCTGAAATGCATCAACGCGCTTTCTTAAGCGTTCGAATGTTGTTGCAAGAATCTGGTTATACTGATTTCGATTTGCATTATGACGAATTCGGAAAACCTTATTTTCAAGATGGCAAGCACGTTTCTATCACACATTCACACCATTTTTCTGCTATTATTATAAGTGATGAAACCGTTGGTATCGACATCGAAATGCAGAGAGAAAAAATCATTCGCATTGCCGATAAATTCGTAAACGATAATGAATTGAATCGCCTGAAAAGTTTCGACACCGAAGATTACATCAAAAAACTAACCGTAAAATGGGGAGCTAAAGAAGCCATTTTCAAAATCCGAAACGAAAAGGGAATCAGTTTCAAAGATCATATTCAAGTCAATGCATTTGAAATCGAAGACCAAAAAACAACTGCAATTCTTGAATTCGAAAACATAAAACAACAATTTTCCATTTACTTTGAAGAATTCGAAGGGTTTAGTTTGGTTTATGCTTTCGAAAAAAAATAGTTTTTAAACTTTGTACTAACTTTGCGAATCTCTGTGAAATTCTTATGACAATCTACAACGACATTCTGCAATCTAAAATCAGCAATCAAAAATTATTGGCCATTCTCCTCGATCCCGACAAAATCGATTTGGATAATTCCGAGATTTTAATCGAAAAAATAAATCAATCGCCAGCAACTCATATTTTCATTGGCGGAAGCCTTGTCGAAAATAATATTATCGACGAATTAATTATAAAAATCAAAGAAAACTGCGATTTACCCATTGTTCTTTTCCCTGGCAATCCATCCCAAATTTCAGATCAAGCCGATGCTATTTTGTTCCTGTCTTTAATTTCTGGCAGAAATCCTGATTATTTGATCGAACACCAAGTCCAAGCTGTTCCAATCCTCAAACAAACTAATCTCGAAGTCATTTCCACAGGTTATATTTTAATAGAAAGTGGAACAGAAACCGCTGTAGAACGCGTAAGCAAAACAATTCCTTTAGCTAGAAATAATCCAGAATACATCTTGCAAACCGCACAAGCGGGGGAATTATTAGGTAATAAATTAATTTATCTTGAAGCAGGAAGCGGAGCTGATTATCCAATTCCTAGAGAAATGATTAAATTAGTTTCTCAAAACATCGAAATTCCGTTACTTGTTGGTGGAGGAATTGTAGATTTTCAAGGAATTCAAAAAGCATTCGATTCAGGTGCAGATTTGGTGGTCATTGGTACTGCTTTCGAAAAAGACATCAATTTTTTTAATTCAGATTCTTAATCCTAAAATATTATGTTAGATTACTTTTTTGCCCAATATAAAGGCTACCCAGTTCACGAAGTGTACCTAGAACTTATAGGAGTTTTTTTTGGATTGTGCAGTGTTTGGTTTGCTAAGAAGGATAATATTTGGGTTTTTCCAACAGGATTGATTAGTACATCTATATATGCTTATTTGCTATGGAAGTGGAGTTTGTTGGGCGATTCGATGATTAATGTATATTATTTTGTTATGAGTATTTATGGCTGGTATCATTGGACTCGAAAAAAGGATAATGCCGATGAATTTCCGATTTCTGCGATGAATGGTAAAGACAAGGTAATGGCCATTATTATTTTTGTATTAACCATCATTTTTGTAGTGGCAGTTTATTTTTATTTTGATAAATTTACCACTTGGTATTCCTATTTGGATACTTTATTGACCGCAATATTCTTTGTTGGTATGTGGCTAATGGCCAAAAGAAAGATTGAAAACTGGATTTTCTGGATAGTGGGAGATTTACTTTCAATACCTCTTTATTTTGCAAAAGGATATACCTTTACTTGTTTTCAATATATAGTATTTACAATCATTGCCGTGTACGGTTATTTAGAATGGAAAAGAATCTTAAACAACTCCAGAGAACAGGAGACTCAGAAATTATAAAAATTGCTCTTTTTGGCCCAGAATCTACGGGAAAAACAACGTTAGCAATGCAACTCGCAGACCATTTCAAAACGGCTTGGGTTCCTGAATTTGCCCGTGATTATCTTCAAGAAAAATGGAATAATACTGCAAAAATTTGTGATGTAAACGATATGCTTCCTATAGCTTATGGACAAATGCAATTAGAAAACGAGAAACTAACAATTGCTAATGATTTCCTTTTTTGTGATACGAATTTGATGGTGACCAAAGTTTTTTCGGAAGTATATTACAACTTTTGTGACCCTTCTTTGGACAAAGCAGCTAAAAAACACGAATACGATTTGTTTTTCCTCACTGATATTGATGTTCCTTGGGAAAAAGATGATTTAAGAGATAAACCCGAAGAAAGACAAACTGTTTTTGAAGCTTTTAAGCAAACTTTAATTGCTAATAATAAGCCATTCGTTTTGCTTTCTGGAGATAAAGAGGAACGTTTAAAAACAGCAATCGCAATCCTTGAAGATTTAGAAAAAGCCAAGAAAATGGGATTTTCTTCGAGAGATTTTCTTCAAATCAAAGAGTATGGAATTCCATTAAAAAAAATAAAACAGCAATTTAAATTTTATAATACGGGTATTGTCAAAACTGTTTTGGTCGAGCCAGCTGAGGTTTTCAATGGAATTGTAAAATTTACAGAAGATGAGATTAAGCAAAAAGCCAATTTTTATGATGACAATAAATCAAATTTAAAATTAATAAAATTTGTTCCAGCTTCTGGTGCTGCAAGCAGAATGTTTCAATTTTTGAATGAGTTTTTGAATGATTTTGATATTGAGAATGAAAGTATCAATGCCTACATCAACAGGAAAAAGGATATCGAATTGTCTATTTTTATTGTGGGCTTGGAAAAACTTCCTTTTTTTGATGCCGTTAATAAAAAGTTGAAAGAAATATATCCAAATTTCGACAATTTAGAAAGTGATTATAAAAATTTCTATTTTATTAAAACATTACTCTCCTCTGAATATTTTAATTACTCGAACAAACCTAAGGCTATACTTCCTTTTCATCGATACAAAACACATACCGCAACCCCAATAGAGGAACATTTATACGAATGTACAAAGTATGCGAGTTCGAATGGGAATTCTAATTTGCATTTTACAATATCTGAACTACATCAAGAAGCTTTTGAAAAAGTAATTGAAGATATAAAAACAAAAGTTGAGGTAGAAACCCAAACCAAAATAGACATACATTTTTCTTATCAAAATAAAGAAACAGATATTCTTGCTGTTGACAATAATAACAAACCATTTAGAGATAAAAGTGGTAAACTATTTTTTAGACCCGGAGGTCATGGTGCTTTGATAGAAAACTTAAAAAAGCTCGATGGTGATGTGATTTTTATAAAAAACATTGACAATGTAATTCAAAACCATAAAGAAATCAATGTTTTATACAAGAAAGCGTTAGCTGGAATTATGGTCGAATTACAAAATCAAATTTTTAACTATTTGCAAGCTATTGAAGAGGGTAAGGATGTAAATGTAAAAGAAATTATAGATTTTGTCAAACACAAATTGAATATAAAGGTTTCTAAAGATGTATTAAAATATACTTTTGAAAACCAAATTGCCCACTTTAAAAAAATTCTTGATAGACCAATTCGTGTTTGTGGAATGGTAAAAAATGAGGGGGATACTGGAGGAGGTCCATTTAGGGTTAGAGATTCAAAAGGAGCTGTTTCGTTGCAAATTGTAGAGACTTCACAAATAGATTTAACCAATCCAGAACAAATAAAAATTTTTTCACGTTCAACACATTTTAATCCGGTAGATTTAGTTTGTGGAATACACAATTATAAAGGGGATAAATTTTATTTACCTGATTTTGTTGATAATAATAGTGGTTTTATTGTGCAGAAAAATAAAGATGGGGAACAATTAAAAAGTTATGAATTGCCTGGTTTATGGAATGGAGCGATGGCAAAATGGATAACTATTTTTGTTGAAGTACCGTTAATCACCTTTAATCCA
>Ga0209480_10000219_pt1 | contig 50682 bp, 37 predicted proteins | sample JI61114C2DNA_FD_187501 | JGI IMG/M metagenome (GOLD analysis project Ga0209480, IMG submission 187501) | Wastewater effluent complex algal communities from Wisconsin, to seasonally profile nutrient transformation and Carbon sequestration -... | ecosystem: Engineered > WWTP > Effluent > Algae...
AAAGAGTAAATCTCAATTGCAAAAGGAGAAACAAGAGAATCTAGAGAAAATAAAAGAGACAGAAAAAATTCTTGCCGAAACAGGCGAAAAGAAAGAAAACTCGATGGGCGAGTTGGTAGCTCTCAACCAACGCATTTCTCAACAAGAGTCATTGATGAAAGGAATCAAAAGTGAAATTTCATTGCTTGATTACGACATCAGTGAAAACAATCAAATTATTGATGCGCTCGAGCGCGATGTAAAAAAATTAAAAGAAGAATATGCGTCCATGCTCTTTGCTGCACAAAAAGCTAGTGGCAAAGTAGATAAGCTTACGTTTCTTTTTTCAGCCCATTCGTTCGACCAGTTGATGATGCGCCTCAAGTACATGGAGCAATATGGCAAGGCAAGGCAAGATCAAGCAATAGCCATAGAAAAAGTGCAGCATATCTTAAAAGAACAGGTACGCGTAACCGAAGTAAAGCGTGGTGAAAAAACTAATTTGCTAAACGATGAAACAAAGGCGAACAACAAACTCGCTGATTTAAAGAAGAAGCAACGCACCATTGTACAATCATTAGAGAAACAAGAAAAACAGTTAAAGAAAGATATAGAGGTTACGCGCAAAGCCGTGGCCGAATTAGATAATCTGATTGCAAAAATTATTAAGGAAGAATTGGAGCGCGCGGCACGCGAAGCGCGCGACAGCAAGAAGAACACACGCGAGGCAACCGTGGCCTTGTCTACTTCTTTCGAAGACAATAAAAATAAATTCGCCTGGCCGGTATCAGGATTTGTGTCTCAAAAATTTGGCCGCCAACAACACCCAGTGTTAAAGGGTATTGTTATTCAAAATGATGGCGTAAACATTCAAACAAAACAAGGGGAAGGAGTTCACTCCATTTTCAATGGCGAAGTTAGCCGGGTTGCTTTTACACCCGGCATTGGTAGCACGGTGATTATAAAACACGGAGACTTTTTTACTGTGTACACCGGCTTAAAGGACATCTCGGTTAAGCAAGGTCAGAAGGTGAATACCAACCAGGAAATTGGTAATGTTCTCTCAAACGCAGAGGGTATTTCAGAACTTCGCTTTCAGATAAGGAAAAATTTTGATGCCCTTGATCCACAGGAGTGGTTAAGAAACTAGGCCGAACGGTAAAATCCTTGATTCTGACCTTATTTCAAGCCAAACAAAATCCTTTTCATTATTCGTTTTAGCATAATTCTTTATCTTTACAGTCTTAAATTTTTATTATGAGCGCAATATTTTTGATTGGAATGCCTGGCATGGGCGAGTGGGTGGTAATCGGTTTGTTCGTTCTGATTTTCTTTGGAGCAAAAAAAATACCTGAGTTTGCAAAAGGTTTAGGTAAAGGCTTTCGCGAATTCAAAGATGCCGTGAAAGATGTGAAGCAGGAAGTTGATGAAGCCGGAAAGGAAGTTCCGAAGATTGACGATAAATAAGCATTGAGTACGAATTCGAACTTAATAGATTTATCGAACAATCTTTTTGATGGAACTCTCTCTTGTGTTGAAAGAGTCAATAGGTTTCTCACCAACATCGATGCTAAGAAACACCTCAATGTTTTTTTGAGTGTTTACGGGCAAGAAGCACTTGCTCGAGCGGCCGAGGTTGATTTCAAAATCCAACATAAAAAAGCAGGGAAGTTAGCAGGTCTTGTTATAGGCCTGAAGGATGTACTTTGCTATAAAGATCATCCGCTGCAGGCAAGCAGCAAAATTCTGGATGGCTTTGAATCTCAATTTAATGCTACAGCCGTTCAACGTTTGTTGGATGAAGACGCAATTATTATTGGCCGGCAAAACTGTGATGAGTTTGCTATGGGTTCTTCAAACGAAAACTCAGCCTTTGGTGCGGTCTTAAATGATCTAGATAACTCGCGCGTACCCGGTGGATCTTCGGGTGGTTCGGCTGTTGCTGTAATGGCCGATCTGTGCGATGTTTCTATTGGATCGGATACCGGTGGATCGGTTCGCCAGCCTGCCGCTTTTTGTGGTATACTTGGGTTGAAGCCCACCTATTCGCGCATCTCGCGCCACGGCTTAATTGCCTACGGCTCTTCGTTTGATTGCATCGGCATTTTTTCAAAGAAGCTAACAGACATAGCGTTAGTACTTGAAGTTATTTCAGGTGCTGATGAGTTTGATAGCACGGTTTCCCGCAAGGAAGTACCTGCTTATCAATCAGATTTAACAACTGCAAAAAAATCCACTTTCAAGATTGCTTATTTGCGCGATGCCTTTGAATCGAAAGCACTGCAGCCGGAAATAAAAGAAGTAATGGCTGAAAAAATTCAACAGCTTAAAGCAGCGGGACATACCGTAGAGCCAATTGATTTTCCGTTAAGCGAATATATTTTACCAACCTATTATATTCTGGCCACTGCCGAAGCAAGTTCAAACTTATCGCGGTATGATGGCGTGCGGTATGGCTATCGAAGTGAGCAAGTAACAGATCTTCAATCGCTCTATAAAAAAACCCGCTCCCAAGGATTTGGCAAAGAAGTTCAACGAAGAATTTTGTTAGGAACATTTGTGTTAAGCGCGAGCTACTATGATGCTTACTACACCAAAGCACAAAAAGTAAGGCGATTGATTCGTGAAAAGACGAAAGCAATTTTTTCTGAATACGATTTTATACTATCGCCCACTACACCAACAACTGCCTTTAAGATTGGCGAGCATACAAACAACCCGATTGAAATGTACTTAGCTGATTTATTTTCCGTTCATGCTAATGTAGCCGGTGTGCCTGCTATTTCAGTGCCTTGTGGCTTTGATAAAGCGGGTTTGCCCATTGGGCTTCAATTAACTGCCGATGACTTCGAGGAGTCTAAACTCTTTCAGATGTCGCAAGTTATTATGAACTTAGCATAAATATTTTGCCATTATGGTTTAAATAAAATCAATGAAGTACTTAATTATATTTTTTGCCTTAATTTCAACGCTAGCTCATGGGCAAGATCTCGATACCCTTGCCCTTCCTGAACCAACAAACGATCTGGTTCCAACAGATTCTATTGCAGCGGAGTTAATTATTCTTCCAAACAATTTAGAATATATACCCGGTGATGATACTCCGGAAATGTTTGCCGACAGATTAAGTTGCATTGAAGGGCAAATACCGCTTACCTATAATAATACCGTGCATGGTTTTATTGATTACTTCACCGTGCGCAATCGCGATTACACCCGCATGATGCAGCGAAGAAAAGATTTGTACTTTCCTGTTTTTGAAAAATACTTACGTGAATATAATCTTCCGGATGAACTCAAATATTTATCCATCATAGAATCAGGATTAAATCCAAGGGCGGTATCAAAAGCCCGGGCTGTTGGGCTTTGGCAGTTTATGTCGGGCACAGGCAGGTACTTTGATTTGAAAACGGATTGGTATGTAGATGATCGCATGGATCCAGAAAAATCAACCGATGCGGCATGCCGTTACTTAGCTCAATTGTATAACATGTTTGGAAATTGGGAGTTAGCCTTAGCGGCCTACAACTCAGGACCAGGCACGGTGCGTAAAGCCGTTCGAAGATCAGGTTATAAAAAATCTTTTTGGGAAGTATATCCACACTTGCCAAGAGAAACGCGGGCGTATGTGCCGCAATTCATTGCGATCATCTATGCAATGAATTATACAGAACAACATAATCTTGTAGAAACCGCTCGCGAGAAAATTCCACAATACGATACGTTGGCCGTAAAACAATTTTTACACTTTGAAACATTAGCTAAATTAACCGGAACATGTTTGGAAGATTTGCAAAAACTAAACCCCGCTGTAATTCGCAGCGTACTCCCTGCCAATGGCAGATTTCCAATAATCAAAATGCCGCTTCATGCTAAGGTAGCCCTTGATTTAAATCGCGCCAGCATATTAGATTCCGCATCGCGTGTTGGAAAAAAAGAAAATGAGCTTTACGCAGCCAATCCTTCAGTTAATACAATCGGCCGAGAACGAATTACCTATAAGGTTGTGTCTGGTGATGTACTCGGATCAATCGCGATACAACATGGTGTGCGCATTGACGACATTAAAAGTTGGAATAATCTTTCGGGCAATACAATCCGTGCGGACCAACGATTAGTACTTTGGGTTTCGCCCTCTAAAGCCGTGGCATCCTCGCGCAGTGTTGCTGCTGACCCAATATTGCTATCGCCTGATACCAAAACATACATTGTTCAGCCGGGTGACACGTTGTGGGATATTTCAAAAAAACTTCCGGGTTTAACAGTTGAGAAAATAAAGACCCTCAATAATCTTAAGACTAATAATCTACAGCCAGGTCAAAAATTGATTGTAGGATAATTTAAAAATACCTGTGACGATTGTCGTCTTCGGGAATTATAGAGGCAGCTAATTTTATCATCGATTCATGAAGTACCTTTTCCCTTTATTTATTTCAGCTTTACTTGCCTTGGCTTCCTGTGCCGATCCTGACGGAAACAATTTACCTCAATCCACAGGAAAGTCGGGCGATATCTTTTTAGTAATGGATTCGCTTCAGTGGAAGGGTGAGTTAGGCCGCGTGATTGATTCTTTGTTTAATGCCGACATGAATGGTTTACCTCGAAAGGAAACTATTTTTCACATGCGGTGGATTGATCCCCGAAAAATGAATTATGTTTTAAAGCAAGGACGAAACCTGATTTATGCGGTAACCCTTGATCAGCGCTCGGTTGGTGCCAGCGTAATTAGAAGATCCTTTACTCCTGAATCGCTGGAAAAAATAAAAACAAATCCAGATCTATTTAGTCAGAATACAAAAAACTTATTCGCAAAAAATCAAGAAGTGTTATTTCTTTTTGGCAAAACTGAAACAGAGCTTCTGAAGAAAATTAGAAAGTACGGAGCAAAATTAGTGGAACACCTCAACGTAAGTGAGCGCGAGCGAATCGAAGGTTCACTCTTTAAATCCAAAGCATCAAAAGGTATTCCTGAAATTTTAAAAAAGAAATTTGCGTGCGAAATAAAAGTGCCCTTTGGCTTTCAGTTGGCGGCCAACGATTCAAATTTCTTTTGGCTCAGGCAAATCAATACGTATGATGATAAGGATATTTTTATTAGTCGAAAAAAATATACTTCGCAAGAGCAATTTAAACCCGATAGTTTAATTGCGTGGCGCGATCAGATTTGCCGATATAATATCTTTGAAGATCCTGAAAAAATTGAAACCTACTTAGTAACAGAAACCGGTATATCATATAAACCGATAATTACACGAGAGATTACTTTTAATAAAAAATTTGCCGTTGAAATGCGTGGTCTTTGGCGCACTAACAACCTGACAATGGGTGGCCCATTTATTTCTTTTGCGTTTGTTGATCAAGAGCTGGGTATGCTTTATTACATCGAAGGATTTACGTATAGCCCCAGCAAAGACCAGCGCGAAATTATTCGCGAGTTGGAAACTATCCTATATACATTTAGAACGAGTGGAGAACTTCCTCCTACAAGCAAGTAATATTGCCGGCAGGCAAGCCAATAATTTCTGCTTACAATTACTAATTCCTATCAGTTAGGTTGTAAATTGCTTACTCTTATTCCTAACAAGATTATTCTATGTCAATCAAAATCCGCAAACAAGACGCACTTAATTATCATACCCAAGGGCAACCCGGCAAAATTGAAGTAGTGCCTACTAAAATGTTAAGTACTCAATTTGATTTAGCATTGGCCTATTCGCCAGGTGTTGCTGAGCCATGCAAAGAGATTGCTGCTAATAAGGATGATGTTTATAAATACACTGCTAAAGGAAACCTAGTTGCCGTTATTTCTAACGGAACAGCTGTGTTGGGTCTTGGTAATATTGGCCCGGAAGCATCTAAACCTGTGATGGAAGGGAAAGCTGTTTTATTTAAAAAGTATGCCGGCATAGATAGTTTCGATATTGAGATTGACGAAACAGACCCCGATGAATTTATCAAAATTGTAAAATCACTCGAGCCAACCTTTGGTGGAATTAATCTTGAAGACATTAAAGCGCCTGAGTGCTTTAAGATTGAAACGGAGCTACGCAAAAAAATGAATATTCCAATCATGCATGATGATCAGCATGGCACGGCAATTATCTCAAGCGCAGCATTGCTTAATGCTTTACTCATAGTGAATAAAAAAATTGAAGAGATTGTGATGGTGGTGAATGGTGCCGGTGCTGCGGCCGTTTCATGTTCGCGGCTGTACATGGCCTTGGGGCTTAAGAAAGAGAACCTGATCATGTGCGATAGTAAAGGGGTGATCAATAAAGAGCGTGTCGGACTGGATGCAATCAAGTTAGAATTTGTTACCTCTAAAAAACTCACCACGCTTCAGGAAGCAATGAAAGGGTGCGATGTGTTTGTTGGATTATCAGTGGCGAATGCTATTACACAAGAGGATGTGATGAGCATGGCAAAAGATCCAATCGTATTTGCGTTGGCTAATCCCGATCCGGAAATTGCTTATGACCTAGCCATGAAAACACGACCTGATTTAATTATGGGCACAGGTCGTTCCGATCATCCTAATCAGGTTAACAATGTGCTTGGCTTTCCATACATCTTTCGGGGTGCGTTAGATGTGCGCGCAACTGAAATAAACGAAGCGATGAAGCTTGCGGCTGTGCAAGCACTTGCTGATCTGGCTAAAGAACCCGTACCTGATATTGTGTTTCAGGCGTATGGTATTGAACGCATTCAATTTGGTCGAGAGTATTTAATTCCAAAACCATTAGACCCACGATTGATCACGACCATATCGCCAGCTGTTGCCAAAGCTGCCATAGATTCGGGCATTGCGCGCTTACCCATTACCGATTGGGAAAAATATCAACAAGATTTATTGAAGCGCGTGGGTATCGATCAAAAACTTACTTCGCGCATCATTGATCTCGCAAAAAAGAAACCTAAACACATTGTATTCGCAGAAGCCGATCATCCTAAAATTTTAAAAGCCGCACAAATTCTTCAAGACGAAAAAATTGCCCACCCTATTTTATTAGGCAAACGAAAAGATATCGAACAATTAGTTCTGGAACATGGCCTCGATATTACCGGATGCAAAATCATTGACCCTAGCGAAGAAAAAGAACGCTCAGAAAAATACGCTCAGACTTATCACATCAAGCGGCAACGAAAAGGCATAACGCTTAAAGATGCCCACAGAGCAATGCGCGACCGCAATGCCTTTGGCGCTATGATGGTAGAGTTTGGAGAAGCCGATGCACTCATATCGGGTCTCACAAAAGATTATCCCAAAACCATTTTGCCATCGTTACAAATTATTGGCATGGCCGAAGGCGTAAAGCGCGTAGCCGGTATGTACATTATCTTAAATAAAAAAGGAACGTTTTTCTTTGCCGATTGCACGGTGAATGTAGATCCAAGTGCCGAAGAGTTAGTTGATATTATAGGATTAGCTGCACGCGGAGTAAAATTCTTTGATATTGAACCACGGGTGGCTATGCTTTCCTATTCAAACTTTGGGTCGAGCAAAGGTATAATTCCTGAAAAAGCATTGAAGGCTGTAAAATTGGCCAAAGAAAAATATCCTGATTTAATTTTAGATGGCGACATTCAAGCCAACGTTGCATTCGATACGGAAATCATGCGCGAGATGTATCCGTTTAGTGCACTTGCTAAAGAAGGGGCCAACACATTGATCTTCCCAAATCTTGCTTCTGGCAATATTGCATACAAGTTGCTGATTGAAATTGGGGGAGCTGAATCCATCGGGCCTATTTTAATGGGAATGAAAAAGCCCGTGCACGTTTTGCAAATTGGCAGCTCTATACGCGATATTGTTAACATGGCTGCAATTGCAGTGGTAGACGCACAACTGCATGAGCAGAATGATCATTTGTAAATAGTTAGAAAGCTCAACTTCGGATTTCCTTATGGACCACAAAAGATTTCAGTCTAAAAGAAAATAGCCTGAGATTTTTAAATTAAAACCGACTTGTACTTGTGCGGAGCCTTAAGAATATGCGTAACTCCTTTGCTAACGGCTAACAAAGGTTCCGAATCAATGTGAACCGGAAGACTGAATGTTTTCATCAGTCGTTCGCGAATGCCTGTTAGTTGCGCATTGCCTCCGGTAATATAAATTCCAGAGCGATAAATATCACCGGCCAATTCGGGGGGGCATCGTTGTAGCGATTGATGAATGCAATCTTCAATTTGTCCGAAGCATCTTTCCAATACCACAGCCAACTCGACTTGATTTATTGCGCGGCTCATTGGAATGCCTTCCATTAAGTCTTTACCCTTTACATGCGCAATAGTATTTTTATCTGCGATTGGTGAATACACACACCCAATTTGTTTTTTCAAATTCTCGGCAGTCTTTAATCCTATCGATAAATTATATTGTCTTCTGAAATAATCCTGTATCTCTTCATCAAGAGTATCTCCCGCCACGCGAATGGATTGAAAAGCAGCAATGCCCGATAAAGAAATCACCACCACTTCGGTGATACCGCCACCAATATCAACAATCAATTTTCCCTCCGGCTCTTTAATATCTAAACCCAAACCCAACGCAGCAGCTATTGGCTCATGCACTAAAAATGTGTGCTTGGAAGAAAATTGTTCTAGCGCATCGCGCAACGCACGCTTCTCTACAGGAGTTGTGTCATAAGGCACTCCTGAAAGCACATAGTTATAGCCCGAAGGAAACATAGATGGTTTTTGTACTTTATTCACAAGTTCCTTCAGCATTCTTTTAGCCGATTCGCCATCTGAAATTACTCCGCCTTTTAAAGGCTTAACAGACTTTAGGTTTGTGTGCGTTTTTTCCAACATCTCATAGGCCTGATCACCAACTGCCTCTACACGATTGTTTATTTCGTTGATAACCATAAACGAAGGTTGGCGAAGCAGCATAGACGACTGATCGGTTAGCAAGGTATTATTATTACCTAAATCGATAGCCAGATTTTTAGATGACGAAATTCCAAACATGATGCACCACTTTAATCTTGCAAAGATAGGTATAAGTCTTAAAATTGTGGTGTAATGCCGCGGCTAATGCGTAGTTAATCATTCAACTAATTTTGCACGCAAAGCTTCCAGGCGTTTTTTCCTGGCTAAATGCCAACCTCTATGTTCCCACCGGGCTAAGTAAATGGTGATTGCAAATAGTACAGTAATTACTAAAAGCACAGTGAATGATTTGTCTTCCGCCATGGCATTTAGAAACATCAGAACACCTATTCCTGCACAATAGAAAAGCATGCCATAGGAAAGTCTTGCTTGATAGGTTGCGTTTGAAATTGCATGATCAAGGGCCCCCAACATAGTGCGATCAAAACGGTTTTCATTTTTTAGTCGCCCATTTCGCTTAAAGAAAATATACACCGCTATGGCCCACATCAGTATACCCATAGCATTATTAAACAAATTTGCTGGGTGCTGAAAATTTATGCCAAGTACAATACTGCCTGAAAAAATGTTTACAACAATCAGCATAATTTCAATCTTACTAACTAAGGTGCTGCTTTTGCGTTTTTTCTCTTCAATGTTTTGTTGAAGACGTTTTTCATCAATTACAAACAAGTGTTCCTTGTTCTGTGCATCCCAAATCTTTTTCATTTCTTCAAATTTCATAGTGTTGATTCTTTTTTGATTGTTCAATCAGGTATTTTTTTATGCGATGAATTTTTATCGCGACATTACTTTCAGAGATGCCGAGCATATCGGCCATGTCTTTATAACTAAAATCATCGAGTAGCAATAAACAAAGCGATCGGTCAATTTCATTTAACCTACTAATTTCATCATATAACCAATCTAATCGTTCATTATCAGGTCTGCTTTCTGCTTGCAGCACTGGCATCAGCGTTAAATCTTCAGTAACGCGTTTTTTCTCATGACTCTTCCAACGCAATGCGGTGTTGAGCGCAATTCGATAAAGCCACGTAGTGACTGCCGACTCATGCCTAAAGTTGGGTATCGATCGCCATACTTGTAATGATATTTCCTGAAAAAGATCATCCCGATCATCGGCAGTTAGCGCATAGGCTCTCGCTATTTTAAATAATAGCGGTGAATGACTATCCAACCATTGCTTAAAGACATCTCGTTGATCGCTATCCTTCATTGAATTGCTTTTGTTCTATTAGTACTTCTACTAATCATTTTCTTACAAAAATGTAAATTAGTTAACGCTTACCAGTGGTCTGTGTCCACACAAAAAATTTCGGTCTGTAAGGATACGGACCGAAAGTTTAGGGACAGGCCAAGGACACCGCGCTTTTAAAGTATTACAGAATCAGAACTCGCAACAGTTGCTGGCATCTTTAAATACTTGTTTCCCTGCCTAAATCCTCGTAAACTGCATTCATTTTTTAAACTTTTATGATTGCATATCTTAAAGGCAAGCTCGTTCATAAAGAGCCCACTTTTGTAATACTGGATGTAAATGGGATTGGGTATCAGGTGAGCATATCACTGCACACTTTTTCAGAAATCAAGGACAAGGAAGACCTGAAACTTGTTACCTATTTGCATGTGCGCGAAGATGCCCACATCCTATACGGTTTTATTAATGAACTTGAAAAACAAATGTTTCAACACCTCATTTCAGTAAATGGTGTTGGCCCCAATACAGCATTGGTCGTGCTTTCCTATTTACCTCCCAACGAACTTCGGGCGGCAATTGTAAGTGAAAATGCTTCGGCCTTGCAAGCCGTGAAAGGCATTGGCGGAAAGACTGCGCAACGGGTAATACTTGAGCTGAAAGATAAGCTTCGAAAAGACGCGCCCGAGGATGGGGGGAAACCCGGCTTTGTGCACAATACCGCGCGACATGAGGCGTTAACAGCCTTAATGACGCTCGGCATCACCAAATTAGCAGCTGAAAAAAGCGTTGATTCGGTCCTGAAGAAGTCAGGGAATACCATTAGTTTAGAAGAGCTCGTAAAACAAGCCCTAAAAAACGCCTAAACCACGATTGATTATCGCTACACGGAAGATTCAGTTCATTCTAGGACTGGGCATTTGTCTCGCACTATGCTGGTCTACCCCTATGGCATATGGCCAGCAGAAGGATACTGCCGATACACTTCGTACTGAAAACAATCCCTATCGACCGATATTTAAAACCACCGATCGCTATGGCGATCCCTTTTCAAACTTCACCACCTTCTCGCCCCTATTTCTTAAAAATCCAAAAAGCCTGGGCACCGAGCTCCAAATAGACACGGGACTTCATTATAACATTTATGAAAAGCTTGGCCCCTTAAATTTCAGGCCGCCATCAACCATGACCTTTGAGGAGTTCTCCCGCCAACAGGATTTAACGCTCAAAAGAAATTATTGGCAATCGCGCAGTCGGGCATTAGATGGCGAAAGTGCCGTAAGCAGCCGCAACCTGATTCCAAAAATTTATGTAAGCCCCGTGCTCGACCGGATTTTTGGGGGCAGTTATGTTGAATTGGTGCCCCGTGGTTTTGTGAATTTAGATTTTGGAGCCCAATTTCAAAAAATTGAAAACCCATCCATCCCTATCCGCCAGCAACGCAATGGCGGATTTGAATTTGATCAGCAAATAAATTTAAGTGTAGTTGGTAAAGTAGGTGAAAAACTTTCGGTGACAACCAACTTTGATAACAACAACTCATTCGACTTTCAGAACAACATGAAGGTAGAATACACTGGCTTTAAAGAAGACATCTTAAAAAAGTTAGAGATCGGAAACGTGAGTTTGCCCCTTAACAATAGTTTGATAACAGGCTCACAGAATTTATTTGGCATAAAGGCGCAAATGCAGTTTGGAAAGTTATTTGTAACAACCATTGCCACCACCCAGCGTGGTAAACAATCATCCATTAAAGTACAAGGCAGTACAAATGGTGCTGCACAAGGAAGGCCGTTTGAAATTGTTGCCTCTAACTACGATGAAAATCGTCACTTCTTCTTAGGCCAATTCTTCCGCGATAATTTTGAAGGCTGGTTGGGCACGCTGCCACAAATTACATCGGGTGTTTACATTACACGCGTGGAAGTGTATTTGCTAAACAGACAAAATGATACGCAAACACTGCGCAACGTAGTAGGCTTAATGGATTTAGGTGAATCAGATAAACGCTATCGTAAAGACCCTATAATCAAATCAAATGTATCTGCCGGATTTCCTACTTCGAACACCGCAAATGAATTGTTTGATAAAGTGCGTGGACTTCCCGCTAACTCGGATGGAATCATCGAAAAACTAGAGGGAATTGATCTTGTTAATGGCACTGACTTTGAAAAAATTACTTCTGCCCGCAAGCTTGCTGCTACTGAATACACCTTTAACAAAGAACTTGGCTATTTAACACTACAACGTAAACTTCAAAATGATGAAGTATTGGCCGTTGCCTATGAGTATACCTACAACGGCCGAAATTATAAGGTTGGTGAAATGACGGAAGACTACGGCAACAAGCCCGAAGATGAAGTGGCCTTTTTAAAATTGCTTCGACCCAGAAAGATCAGCATCAAAGACGAGCAGGGAAAAATAATTCCTACCTGGAATTTGATGATGAAAAATATTTATAATCTAAACGTTACGCAACTCACACGCGATGGATTTCAACTGCGGGTAATCTATCGGGATGACCGCACAGGTATTGACAATCCGCAACTCCAGGAGGGCGACTATGCGCGCACCCAACAATTAATTCAAGTGCTTGGGCTTGATCGATTGAATCCCTACAACGATCCACAACCGGATGGTAATTTTGATTTTGTTGAAAAGGTTACAGTAAACACGGAGACCGGAGCAATCATATTTCCGTACCTCCACCCTTTTGACGAGGCCCTCAGAAAACTTTTTTCAAAAGAAACTAATGTGGCTTTGCGCGATCAATTAATTAACAAGTATGTGTATGATACCTTATATCGCACCACCAAAGCAGAAGCCGAACTGTTTGCCACTAAAAATAAATTTTATTTAACAGGTTCGTTCAAAGCCGGCTCGGGAAAAGAAATTATTATTCAGGGATTTAACATTTCGCCTAACTCGGTAAAAGTATATGCTGGCGGCACACCCTTGCGCGAAGGAACCGACTACACGGTTGATTATACGTTTGGTAAAGTAACCATTCTTAACGAAGGCATCCTAAGTTCTGGAAAAGATCTTGATATTACATACGAACAACAAGATCCATTTGCCTTTCAAACACGATCGTTGTTGGGCACGCGGTTCGATTACAAACTCAGTGACGACATTAACATTGGCTCTACGTTTTTATACTACAACGAGCGTCCTCTTATAAGCCGCAACCTTATTGGCAGTGAGCCGGCACGCAACCTGCAATACGGTTTAGATTTTAACATGCGCAAAAATTCAAGGCTAATCACAAAACTTGTTGACTTTCTGCCCTTCTTACAAACAAAGGAACAATCTACTGTTACCTTAAATGCGGAGTTCGCGCAACTTCTTCCGGGCACATCCAACATTGTGAATGGTGACGGCACCTCTTTTATTGATGATTTTGAAAACACCGCAACTCCATATAGTTTACTAAACCCACAGGCGTGGAAACTTGCTTCGGTACCAATAGATTTTGATGATACCAATGGTGCGCCAAATGACAGACGAGCTGGGTATAGACGCGCGAAACTCGCCTGGTATCAAGTGGACAATGTATTCTATCGCTCGGGCGGAAGATTTAAGCCTTCTTACATTGATGCCGATTACCTTGAAAATCATCATTATGAAAGACCCATTCCTCCAAAAGAGATTTTTAGGTTTTATGATCCACAGGTGGGTAATTTCTTTGAACCTGTTTTTGATATTGCCTATTACCCATCCGAACGAGGTCCATATAATTACAATCCTGATTTAAATTTAAATGAAACCTTAAAGAACCCGGCCAAAAATTGGGGCGGCATAACCTCTTCAATCCGCACCGAGGTGGACTTTGATAAAGCCAACGTTGAGTATATCGAGTTTTGGTTATTGGATCCTTTTATCAATAATCCAAAAGGGCAAATCAATGATGGAATCAATCCTCCAAAATCTAACACAACGGGTGGAAAATTAATATTCCACATGGGAAGTGTTTCGGAGGACATCATGCATGATGGTAAGCATGCCTTTGAAAACGGTCTTCCAGCCAATGGCGATACTACTGCGCTGAATGTTACTTCCAATGAATTGGGCTATGTAACCACAAAACAATATCTCAACAATGCCTTCGATAATAACCCAGCAGGACGACCTTTTCAAGATGTAGGATTAGATGGTGCTAATAATGCCTATGAAGCAAAGAAATTCTCTGGCTTTTTAAATTCAATTACCGACCCAACGCTAAGACAGAAAGTAGCAAAAGATCCATCGGCCGATGACTTCAAATATTTTTTAAACTCTGACTTTGATGTTAATGAAGCTAAAATCTTAGAACGCTATAAGAATTTTAATGGCCAGGAAAATAATACCCCGGTGCTCACAGGCTCCGATCTGTTGCCACAATCTAGCTACACCATCCCCGACAATGAGGATTTAAACCAGGATAATACGATAACCAATACTGAGGAATATTATTCTTACAGCATCGATTTAAAACCAAGCACGCTGAAGGTGGGCAGTAAATATGTTGTCGATGCCATTCAGTCAGATAAATTTCCTGATGCAACGTGGTACTTATTCCGAATTCCCATAAGGCAGTTTGATGAAAAAGTAGGAAACATAGAGGGGTTTAAATCCATTCGCTATGCGCGGATGATTCTAACGGATTTTACCGAACCAGTAGTTATGCGCATGGCAAAATTTAGAACTGTGGGTAATCGGTGGAGACGGTACACGGGCAACTTAGAAGAGTCGCGCTTTGGCGAAAAAATTGAACCCAATCTGGATAATTTCTCTGTATCTGTTGTAAACATTGAAGAGAACGGAGCGGGTAATAATATTAAGCCGGGCTATATTGAACCGTTGAGACGCGATCGAGATAACACATCATCGGTGCAGCGCAGGTTAAATGAACAATCGGTGCAGATGTGCGTAACCGAATTACCTGATGGCGATGCTCGCTCTATTTATAAAAATGTGACAATGGATTTTTTCAACTATGGGCGTATAAAAATGTTTCTAAGTGCATATAGCAGCAACGGAAAACCCATTCCTGATAATGGCCTAGTAGGCTTTCTTCGTCTGGGTACTGACTTTGATGAGAATTATTATGAAATCGAATTGCCATTAAAAATTACAAAGCCTACGGATGGAAGAACGATTGAGGCTGTATGGCCTGATCAAAATCAAATCGATCTCGATCTTAATGCACTCTATGCCCTTAAAGCCAAGCGCGATCGGGAGGGATATAATCTGGGCTTACTCTATCCACAAGCCGGGCCGGAGCCCGCAGGCAAACATGGCATCCGCATATTGGGTAGGCCCGATCTTAGTCAGGTGCGCTTGATGATGATTGGAGTTAGAAATCCGCGCAGCAGTGATGCTAAACCTTATGATGTTTGTATATGGGCAAACGAAATGCGGCTAACCGATTTTGATCGAACGGCAGGCTGGGCGACCAACGTGGTACTCAATACAAAACTTGCCGACTTAGGTACCGTTACCGGATCGTTGCGTCACATCAGTTTTGGATATGGAAATGTGCAGTCAAAAATTTCTGAGCGTGCACGTGGTGCAACAACCGCCTACGATGTATCGGCCAACATTAATGTAGATAAACTATTACCAACGTGGACCGGTTTGAAAATTCCGATGTTTATCAGTTATGAAAACACGACTATCAATCCCAACTACGATCCGGCCAACCCGGACTTGCGGCTAGCGGCCGCGTTGAAATCATTCAACACAGAAGGAGAGCAAGAGGCTTATCGCAAGTTAATTCAGGATAAGTCTGAAAGGCGGAGTTTGAATTTTACAAATGTGCGCAAAGTAAAAACTAACAAGGAAGCAAAGCCTCACCTTTATGATGTTGAAAATTTTTCGTTTACCTACGCCTATAGCGAAGCAACGCAAACTAATTTTAACCTGCAGGAAAACACCAGGCGAAATTATAAAGGAGCGGTCGTGTGGCAATACTCACCAACCTTCAAAGGCTTTGAGCCTTTCAAAGATGTAAAAGTATTGTCGTCACCCTTCTTGCAACTGATAAAGGATTTTAATTTCAATCCGCTGCCTTCTAATATCTCCGTACGCGGTGAGTTAGATCGTTCGTTTAGCAAAATTATTTATCGCAATGCAAACAAAGATGCCAGTAGTTCAATTCCCAACTTTCAAAAGTTTTTTATCTTCAACCGTTTTTATAATGTGCGATGGAGCTTAACCAAATCGTTGAGTCTTGACTATTCGTCTACTATAAATGCCATTATTGATGAGCCAAATGGTGACTTAACTAATAAAGACTCGTTAAGTATTGTAATCAAAAACCTAAAAAACTTTGGCCGTGCAAAAAACTTTAATCAAAACATAACCGCCAACTACACGCTGCCATTCGATAAATTTCCACTCACCAATTGGTTGGGAACAGAATACCGCTACAACGTTGGTTACAACTGGCGCGCTGGTCCGTTGGAGAAAGATGAAAGTTTGAAACTCGGAAACATTATTCAAAACACACAAGAGCAGGCGTTGAGTGGGCGCATTGATATGATTAAGCTGTATAACAAAATCGGATTCCTGAAAGGAATTAATACACCCAAAAGACCAACACCTCCGCCTACCGCTCAAAATAAACCAACGCAACCCGATACCGTAAGGCGACCACCTGATTTAAAATTGGTAAAAGGAGTTTTGCGACTTATTATGTCGCTGCGAAATATTACCGGAACCTATACAATTAATCAGGGAACAATTTTGCCAGGCTTTAAACCTGATCCTTATATGTTTGGGTTAGATAAAGGGTGGGGCGCACCTGGTTTTGGATTTGTTCTTGGTCAACAGAAAACAGATTTTCAAGTAAAGGCAGGAGAAAATGGTTGGCTATCCACCAGTAAAAAATTAACTACACCGTACACTCAAAATCAAATGAAAGATCTCGGGCTTCGGGCTTCGTTCGAACCATCTAACGATCTTAAAATTCAACTCGACATTAAAAAGAATTCCGTAACCTCCTTCCAAGAAATTTACAGAATAGATTCTACAGGTTCATTCTATGAGTCGTTAAGTCCAAGTCGGGTTGGATCATATAAAATTTCAACGCTCACTATTAACACTGCTTTCAAAAATAATGAGAGCCTTAACTCAACGGTATTTAAACAATTTGAAGAAAATATTTCCGTGCTTCAAGATCGGTTTACACGCGTTACCGGAAATTCGTATGAAACTAAATCGCAAGACATTTTAATTCCTGCTTTCGTTGCTGCCTACACGGGCAAGTCTGCAGAGACGGTTAACCTTTCACCATTCCCGCAAATACCAATCCCAAATTGGCGTTTTGATTACACCGGCTTAAGTAAAATAGAAGCGCTGAAAGATATCTTTCAATCCATCACCATAAACCATGCTTACAACTCTTCTTACTCAGTAGTTAATTATTCTAATTCGTTGGAATATAATAATGTTGGATTAGGCAATCCAATTGGCGATTATAACAACGGAATGTTTGCAACTAAAACAAACACCAGTGGCGAGCTAATTCCTGTTTATATAATCAGTCAGGTAATGATTAGCGAGCAGTTTGCACCCTTGGTGGGAATAAATTTCAGAACTAAAAAGAAATTGAATTTCAGATTTGAATATAAAACCAAGCGCGATCTGGCGCTCAACATTTCCAATGCGCAGATTACTGAACTTAACAGTAAAGATTGGTCGGTTGATTTTGGGTTCACAAAAAATAATATGAGAATGCCGTTCAAGAGCCAGGGCCGTGTAATTACTTTAAAGAATGATATTACTTTCCAGTTGAATATGAGCGTTACCAATAACCGAACTATCCAACGAAAAATTGAAGAGATAAATACTGTGACGAATGGAAACGTCAATTTCCAGTTACGCCCAAACATAAGCTACCTGGTTAATCAAAAACTGCGCGTGCAAGCCTATGTGGAGCGCAGCGTGAACGAACCTTTAGTTACCAATTCATTCCGTAGATCAACCACCCGCGGTGGCGTAAAGATTTTGTTTAATCTAGCACAGTAATTTATCCCGCAGATAACGCGGATTTAACAACGCAGATTTCAAATTTTTAAAGAATCTAAGCACTGTGATCTGAGTGTCTTTCAATCTCTGAAGTCAGCTGGAAAATAACTCCCGAAAAGGAATCAAAGCCTGCCCATCTTTCCTTATTTTTGGGGCAACTTATCTTACTAGTAATTATGAATATTCCTGCAGAGTTAAAGTACACAAAAGACCACGAGTGGGTTAAAATTGAAGGCGATCAGGCTACCATTGGCATTACCGACTTCGCTCAGGGCGAATTGGGCGATATTGTTTATGTGGACATTTCGAGCGTTGGTCAAAAGTTTAATCAACACGATGTGTTTGGAACCGTTGAAGCCGTGAAAACCGTTTCGGATTTATTTATGCCGATTAGTGGAACTGTAAAAGAATTTAATAAAGCTCTTGAAGCAGCACCCGAAAAAGTAAACAGCGATGCTTACGGTGAAGGTTGGATGGTGAAAGTTACCGTTTCAAATGCTAGCGAACTTGAAGGCTTGTTATCTGCAGATCAATACAAGGAACTTATTTAGTAAAAAGTCCATTGTCGATAGTATTTAGTCCATAGTTGTTTCGTCAAAGCTTAATGGATTATAGACTAAAGAATCTAGACTAACTACTCAAGACTATTCAATGATCGAACTACCCGTTATCTCAGCCGCTGAAACAAGAAAACGCAAGCCCGATTGGCTTCGCGTTAAGCTGCCCATTGGGCCTGAATATACTAAGGTGCGCAGGCTGGTAGATGAACATAAGCTTCACACCATCTGCGAAAGCGGTAATTGCCCAAACATGGGTGAGTGTTGGGGTGCTGGCACGGCCACCTTTATGATTTTAGGAAATGTGTGCACGCGCAGTTGCACGTTTTGCGCGGTAGCTACCGGCAGGCCAACTGAATATGATACGGAAGAGCCAGCGCGTGTTGCTGAAGCCATCAAACTAATGGGTGTAAAACATGCTGTAATCACTTCCGTTAACCGGGATGAATTGAAAGATCGCGGTGCCGAAATATGGTATCAAACTGTAGTTCAAACAAAAGCACTAAGCCCTGAAACAACTATTGAAACCTTGATACCCGACACTAAGGGAAATTGGGATGCACTCTATCGTATGATTGATGGCGGCCAGGAAGTAGTGTCGCACAATATGGAAACCGTTGGCCGACTTTATAGAATGGTAAGACCGCAAGCAAAATACGAGCGTAGTCTTGAAGAGCTAAAACGAATTCGAGAAGCAGGCAAACGAACCAAGTCAGGCATTATGCTCGGCATTGGCGAAACTCATGAAGAAGTTTTTAAAGCCATGGATGATTTGGCTGAAAACGGATTGATGATTTTAACGCTCGGTCAATACCTGCAACCCACCAAAATGCATTTGGAGGTTGCAGAGTTTATTCACCCCGATACATTTGCCATGTATAAAGAAGAGGGACTTAAGCGCGGCTTAAAATATGTTGAGTCTGGACCGCTGGTTCGCTCAAGCTATCATGCGGAACGGCACGTGAATGTGCCGTTTTAATCTGAGGGCAAAGCCTCCCAACTCATTTCTATCATTACATTCCCTTGCACTGTGTCTTCAATGATCAGTCTTTTGCTTTTGCGTTCTGTGACCGACACAAAACAGAGTTGATGAGGTTATTCTAACTCTCCCTTTTCAAAAAGTTTTCTTAGATGTTCTATATCACCGAGGTCTTTAGGTCGGTTAGTGGCTTCTTTTTCTTTTAAAAGATCAAGCCCATGTATTACCTGAAATTTTATTCCTTTAAACTCTCCGGGTTTTGCTCGTTTGTAGCATTGATCAAAATCGAATGAACTAAATATCTTTAGATCAACAACAAATCCGGAATTGCCCACTTTAAATTCTGTAAAGCCAGCAACCAATTGAAGTTCTTTAACTTGATCCATACCATGGACGCCACTTTTCTCAAAAACCCGTTTCAGTTTTTCAAGATTGGAAGGCTCGTCTTTTATCCATAAGTCAAGATCGTGTGTAGCACGAACATAGCCATGAAACGCCATGGCAAAACCACCCACTAACATGTATTGCACATTTTCTGTTTGGAGGTTCTCAAAGAAGTTATAGATGTCATCATCCCTGAAATCGATAGCTGTCAATTTCTGCATGGCTGTGTTTGCATTGTTAAATGATACTGCCAGTTCATTTACTTTGGAAAAGAGTTCAATCCGTTCCTGATAATCTTTGGGAGTATTCTTTTGCACAATCAAAGATAGGATAAATTCATACTATGCTTTCTTGATCTACATCCTAAAAAATTGATTTCTAAAGATTGTTAATCAGGCACCTATAATGGCAAGTTTCATTGCTCTGTATTGTTACAGTACAATTTTTTGTGTTCTGTGAGGACTCATAAGCTACAACCGCAATTCTAAATCACGAAATTATCTTACCCCAAAAAAAAGACTGATCCAAAAAATGAATCAGTCTTTTGTGTACTGTGAGGCCACGGTTTAGGCCATCGCAAACTATTTCTTATTCTCCACTTTCTTATCTACTACCAATCTATTTTCGCGATTGGCAATTTCCCAGGCTGTGTAAAATACATTTTTCGCGCGCATGGCTAAAAGATCAAACTCAATCTTATCTACTTCATCACTTGGCTTGTGGTAGTCTTCATGAATGCCATCAAAATAAAAAATGATTGGAATGTTTTTCTTAGCGAAGTTCCAATGATCGGAACGATAATAGATTTTGTCCGGATGATCTTCGGCATTGTATAAATAATCATATACAAGGTTTGAATACGTCTTGTTTGTTTTTTCACTTAACGTATGCAACTCACTAGATAAGCGATCGCTACCAATAACATATACATACGGTGGGCTATCTTTATGTGCCGGATCTCTGCGGCCAATCATATCAATATTTAAATCAACAACCGTTTTCTCAAGTGGAAAAATCGGATGTTCTGAATAATATTCTGAACCGAGCAATCCCTTCTCTTCACCCGTTACTGTCATAAACAAAATACTTCTGCGTGGGCCATTCCCTTCTTTCTTAGCCTGGCTAAATGCTTTGGCCATAGCCAACACTGCAACTGTTCCTGATCCATCATCATCGGCACCATTATTAATTTTATCACCTTCGGCCCGGGCAGAAATTCCAACATGATCGTAATGTGCTGTAACAACTACTACCTCATCTTTTTTATCAGTACCCTCTAAAAATCCTAGCATGTTTTCGGAACGAACCTCTGAAACCTCCACAGAGACTGAGTAGGTTAGTGTTGAAGGCTTAACCTTGCTGGTTTTCTTGCTGTCGGCTGCTTTCTTCAGTTTATCAAAAGTTGTGTTAAAGAATTTTCCGGCTGCTTCTGCCGATACGATAACGGATCCTGAAATTTTTCCACTCTCAGGTTTATTCAAACTTAGGCGGCCGCCTGAAAAGCGCCTCATCATTCCAGACATACGCGTAAACTCTTCACTCTTTTCAACGGCTACAAAAAGTAATGCGGCTCCTTTCTTGCGCAAATTTGCCAACACCGGATTATTCATGACCGAAGCCCCTGACTCCAGCAAAACCATTACTGCTTTTCCGTTTAAATCTAATTTTTCAAGGTCAGCATCAGAACCCTTACCCGCAAAAACTAGTGGCAAATTCATATCGCCATCGGTTTGGCCAGAGCCAAGAAGCACATACGAATCAGATGAGATTACTGTTGCTCCAACCTTCATGGCTAACACCGGAGCAGAAGTAGTATATAATGGCACGGGCTGGTAATGACTACCTGAAACCGGACCTTTCAAACCAAGGTCATCAAAATAGGCAGCAATAAAAGCTGCAGCCATTTTTTGTCCACGCTTGCCAGTCTCGCGACCTTCCATAGCATCGGAGGCAATAATGGATAAATTTTCTTTTAGGTCAGCTTCTGTAATTGTTGCTGCATACTTCTGTACTGTTGGATTGGGTTGCCCAAAACCAAAGTTTAGAATTAATAGTGTGCAACAAAAAATAATAACTCTTTTCATATTAAGTGGGTTAATTAAAAATGTTTAAGCCTCAAGGTTCTAATACATAAGTGAATACTTAAATAAGCTACTTCTCAGTGTCTTTGTGGCCTGGTGGCTAATTAGGAACCAAGATGTAAAAAAAAATTAAAACGTTTCAGTAATACTATTTAAAAGGTAATACAGATTATGGGCGTGGGCTTTATTTTATTCGGATACAAGGTGTCTTCAAGTATAGGATAGAACCATCTGAAAAAAACATTCAGCAGCATAAACAAGTTTTACTGCCTGATGCTTGCATAAATGACTGATTCAAGGAGTTAATTACATCCTAGAATAAATCAGGTAAGATATTGGCATACAACGCTAATTTTCATTCTGCAATCAGCCGATACTTGAGTCTGTCAAACTAAAGTGATTAATGCGCGCCCTTGGCTGCTTCCAAGTTAGGTTTTGATGGTTTTAGGATTAACACGAAGGGAATGCATAGCAGAAAAAATATTCCGATGTAAAGAAAAACATCCATATAAGTAAGAAGTGCAGCTTGTTTGCTCACCATCACATCCATCAACTTGTTTGCTTTCATGGTTGCTTCCTCCATGCCAAATCCTTGTGACATAAAAGTTGCTTTCATCCCGGCAAGGCGTTGTTGCACATCCGGATCGTAAGGTGAAATGTGACTGATCATGTCGCCACGATGTTGCACATTACCCCGACTGATAAATGTACTGATCAATGCAATACCAAAAGAACCACCAAGTTGGCGAACCATTCCCGTAAAGGCTGCGCCTTGCCCAATCTCTTTTCCCTTTAAGGATGACAGCGCTAATGTTGTAACCGGTACAAATAAAAGTCCGAGCCCAACACCACGCACCATCAACAAAACAAAAAAGTCACTTTCGCCAGAGAATGGAGTTATGATTGTATAAGCCCACAAACTGTATCCAAAGAAAATTGAAAACCCAAGGGCTATCAGATATTTTTGAGGCATGCCACCCTGAAGCACTTTGCCAACAATGGGCATCATGAGGCCGGTAGCAATTGAACTTGGAACTAATAAAAGTCCCGATTGCAGCGCAGTCCATCCCAATGAGTTTTGAGTAAACAATGGTATTACGAATGTTGAACCATAAAGGCCAAACCCTAAAATAAATGACAGCACTGTTCCAATCGCAAGGTTTCTATCCTTAAGCACTCTCAGATCTACCACGGGATTTGTTGCTACTAACTCGCGCCAGATAAAAAGATAAATTCCCATAAAGGCGAGTACTGCAAAGCCAATAATTGCTCCATCCTGAAACCAATCATGTTCTTGTCCCTTTTCTAAAACAAATTGAAGTGAGCCAACCGCTAGTATCAAAAAGAAAATTCCCCACCAATCTACATCTCCGATGGAGCGCTTGCCTCCATAGTTAGGACTCTTAACGTATCGTATAGTAAGCAACGTAGCAATAACGCCTATCGGTAAGTTGATATAGAAAATATAAGGCCAGCTAAAATTATCAACAATGTAACCGCCCAGGGGTGGCCCCAACGTTGGTCCAACTATTACACCCATACCATATAGCGCTTGCGCCATTCCTCTTTTTTCAGGAGGATAAACTTCTGTAATAATTGTTTGTGAAGTCACTAATAATGCCCCGCCACCAAGCCCTTGAATAAACCGGAAGAATACGAGTTCCCAAATATTTGTGGCATTGCCACATAAAAAAGAGGCTACAGTAAAAAGTATAATCGATGCCGCAAAATAATTGCGCCTTCCAAATTGTTGCGAGAGCCAACTGGTGAGCGGAACAATAATTACGTTGGCAATTGCATACGCAGTAATCACCCAACTTACATCGTTTAACGTGGCGCCAAGGTTTCCCTTCATCTCGTTAAGAGCCACATTAACAATAGTGGTATCAATTATTTCCAACAAGGCACACAAGATGGCCGTGATGGTAATAATGGCTCTGTTAAATCCGTATTCTACAAGTGAGTCTTGCTGAAGCATATCAGTTAACCTGCACGTCTACAATTACATTCATTCCTGCTCTTAACTTCGCTGCATTCTCATTATTGTCAAGAACAATTTTTACCGGAATGCGCTGCACCACTTTCACAAAATTGCCCGATGCATTATCCGCAGGCAGTAAGGCAAACTTAGCACCCGTTGCCGGGGAAATTGATTCTACTGTCCCTTTGAAGGTATCATCCGGATAGGCATCAACAGTAATTTCAACAGACTGACCCGGTTTCATTTTTTCCAATTGGGTCTCTTTAAAATTTGCTACTACCCACATTTTGTTTTTACTAACTAATGCAAATAAGGATTGACCCGCTTGCACCAATTGACCAGGCTGAACTGACTTTCTTGAAATTATTCCCGAGGCTGGCGCAATTACATACGCATAAGATAATTGCAGATTCGCAAATTCAAGATCAGCTTCGCGCTCTTTAACAACAGTTCTAGCAAGTGAAATATTTTTTTCGCTTACGTTACTTTGCGCTTTGCGCGAAGCGGTCTCACGAAACACAGATTCCTTTTGTTTCTTCGCTACTTCTAATTGTCTTGTTGCAGATTCTAAGTCTGCTTCGGCTTGTTCAAATTGCTGCTGAGTAACTGAATTACTTGCAATCAAATTTTTATAGCGTTCAAAATCCTGACCTGCTCTTTTCTTGCGCACCTCAGCCAACTCAATACTGGCTTCATAAGCAGAAAGATTTGATTGAGACCCCAACACATTTTCGCGCGTAGTGATATAGCCAGCTTCGGCCGAAGCCAGGTTAGCCTTCGCATTTTCTAAAGCTGCCTGCGCTTGCAGCACTCTAATTTTTAGATCGCGATCGTCTAACGTTACCAACGTATCGCCTGCTTTCACCAATTGGTTGTCGTCAACATTCAGGTTATCAACAAAGCCCGATACTTTCGGGATAATAGGATTGATGTCTGCCTCAACTTGCGCATCCTCTGTTTCTTCGTGCGATAATCCATGAATGTATTTGCCTATGCCAAATATCAAACCCAGGGTAACTAAAACGCCTAATACTAAAGCAAAAGCTTTATTCTTTTTACTACTTTTTTTGGTTGGTTCCATAAACGTTAAGCACTAATTTTTTACTTATTAAGATTTCCCACTGATTCTTGTAACTCGTAATACGCCACCATTACCTCAGAGCGTGTGGTGGCATAATTTATTTTGCTTAGCAGCAATAAAGAATTTGCCTCTAAATAATCTGAAAGCAACAGCAAGCCATTTTTATATTTATTTTCTGCTATGGTAAAATTTTCTTGTGCTTGCTCAATGGCGCGGCTATTTATTTCGAGTTTATCTTGCTTGTGCTGATACTCCAGAAATTTCTTTTTTATTTCCATACGCACACCATTCTCAACTTCCTTTTGGGCAGCATCTACTTGATCCATGCGCGCTTTGGCTTCTTTCATTTTATGCGAGGAATGAATAGCTCCGGTAATGCTATACTTTAATGAAAGGCCTGCATTGAGCGCATTAGTAACTGTTAAGAGATTAGGAATGTAAGCATTGACATAGCCCGCACTTAATCCCAACGAGGGAAGGCGATCTGCCTTAGCAATGTTGTAGTTCATTGAACTCGCTTTTGCCTGCAACCCTATTGATTTTAATTCATTTCTATTCTGCAATCCTTTATCCAGTGATGCCTGCCAGGTATCAATAGCAGTAACCTCAAACATACCGGTAGTATCTAATTCCAATTTGCTGTCCTCTGCAAACCCCAGCAGAATAATTAAATTATATTCAGCCAATTGTAAATTATTATTCACTTCGGTTAACCCTAATTCAATTGTGTTAGCCTGAAGCTCTGCTCGCAACCGATCATTTCTTGGTAGCAATCCATTCTTCTCCAAATTTGTAAATTCACCTACTCGCTGCTTGGCCTGTTTTAGATTTTCCTCTACCACCTTTCTGGTTTCCAATAGTTCGTAATATTGATACACCGCCTTCAGCGTGTTCAATGCCACCTTGCTTTTGGTAGTAGCTACATCATAATTGGCCGCTTGTTCCAGATATTCACTCATGTTTTTTGTGTTACGAATTTTAAATCCGTTAAAGATTGGCTCAGAGGCTGTGACTTGAAGCAGAGCCAAAGAATGCAAATTAGAGAGTGCTGAAAGTGGTGAGCCCGATCCGCCTCCAGAATTATCGTCATTCATACTCACGTTGGGAGTATTTATTCGCATATAGGTTCCACTAACTCCTACATCAGGTAGAAAGTGATCGCGCGCTTCTATCAACTTAGCTTGTGCTTCCTTTAACTTTGCATTAGAGGTCATAAGTTGTGTGCTGTTTTCAATACCCAATGCAACGGCCGATTGCATGGTTATTTTTTGTGCTTGCTGCGCATAACCATCTCCTGCATAGGAGACTACAAATAGCAGTAAAATAAAATAGTTCTTCTTCATACGCTTACTTAACTATATAACTTTTTAATAATGCCCACAGATACTTTTTAACTCGCAGTTTAAAACCTTCTGCATCTTCAGTGCACTTGATTATTTTTTCTCTAAATCCTGAATGTGTAGTCTGATACATCAACCCAAAAATGGTACTTATCACTAAATCCTGATCAATATCTTTCTTAAAGACTTTCTTTTGCTGGCCCTCCTCCAATAGTTTCTTGATTTCGTCTTTGTTGCGTTTTAATGTTGCCGACAAAGAGTCGTGTAGTTCCGGACGAAGCAGGCGCGTGGATAGCTCGCGATGAATCATTTGGTAATATTCACTATTGGAGTGAAGTCTATCTACATACAATTCAATTACTTGCTCAAGTTTTTCAGCGGGGCCAAGTGGCGAGTTATGTATGCCGGTAAGTTTTAATCGAGTCTCACTGGTCATCTCTTCAACAATGGCCGCCAATAAATTTTCTTTCGAACCAAAGTGGTAGTTAATCAACGCCACATTGGCTTCGGCTTTAGCCGCTACTTCCCTTACGGTTGTTCTATCAAAACCCTTTTCTTCAAAAAGTTCTTTAGCGGCTAAAAGTATTCTCGACTTAGTCATTTTTTTTAAGCGGGCGCAAATTAAACGCTTGTTTAAAAATTAAACAAGCGTTTAATTCCTATTTATTTGAGATCAGCAGGCTGCCTATTGAGCGTCTCTAATGGTATAAGTTCACGCAATGGTTTGCATTAGGCAAAAAAGCGTTTAGCCGGCTAAGATTTTATTGCAGATTTTTTTCAAAAAAGTTGAAATTATTTTTGCGAGAAGTAAGATTTAATCTTTACCAAAGTTTAACCGGATATATGCCTGCCTTTACAAGCTCCCTGATCTTTTGAGAAACCTCCTCTTTGTCTTCTTTGTAGGTTACGCCAAACCAGGTTTTGCCACCGGGTAAAATATGAACTTTACCTAAGCCTCTGTTGATAAGTTCGCTTACCATCAGCGCGATGTAAAACTCGGCTGTAGGGTTAGTATGATTTTTGGCCACAAACTCAGCAAACATTCTTTCGGTGAGGTCGAATGCTCCGGCTTGAAATCCCCAGCAGTTCATAGAAACTTGGGTGTTCTCATTTAACTCTTCATCACCATCCTTCCAGCGCGAAATTATTTTATCGCCTTCACGTAAAATGGTGGTGTGTTCTTTCATGCTCAACAAAAAACCATTTGCATCGGGTGTGGCCACACCTCGCGAAACACTCCCATAGGTCGACATTACATTTTTTAACGTGTAGCCTACCATGGCATGATGATCGGCTGGTGCTGTAGCAAAAAAATCGGCTAGCGATTGAAAAGCTTCTTTGCCATAAAAATCATCGGCATTAATTACGGCAAACGGCCCATCAATAACTTCTTTACCGCACAGCATGGCATGTGTGGTGCCCCACGGTTTCTTCCGTTCAATGGGCTGAAATTCTGCCGGCACATACTTATCCAAAGACTGCACAATAAAATGAACTTCTGCTTTGCCTTCTAGTTTAGGAAGAAACATTTCTTTTACTGTCTCTTTAATTTCCTCACGTACAATAAATACAACCTGGTTAAAACCAGCGCGCAAGGCATCATAAAGGGAATAGTCCATAATGGTTTCGCCACTTGGGCCAAAGCCATCTATCTGCTTAATACCCCCATAGCGGCTACCCATGCCAGCTGCCATTACTAATAAAGAAAGTTTTTGGTCTGTTTTCAATTTGCTTGAATAAATTAAAAGTGAGTAATTACCTGAATATTTATACTTGTGCAAAAATAGAAGTTTACCCCTTAAAGCCTAACCTACCTACCATGACTCAAACAAAACCTTCCAGTTACCTGATGTCAATCACCATCATTGGCATTCTCTTCTTCATTTTTGGTTTTGTAACGTGGATTAATGGACCCCTGATTACGTTTGTCAAATTAGCCTTTTCATTAGATACTGACTCAAAGGCATTTTTAGTTACAACCGCTTTTTATTTAGCCTACTTTTTCCTGGCACTTCCGTCATCCTGGATTTTAGAAAAGACAGGAATGAAAAGAGGGATGGCCATTGGTCTGTTTGTAATGGCCCTTGGCGTTTTTTTGTTTGGAACATTTGCCACGGAACGTAACTATACCATTTCGTTAGTAGGTCTCTTTATTATCGGGTCAGGTCTATCCCTTCTTCAAACCGCTTCCAATCCTTATGTAAGTATTCTAGGGCCTATTGAAAGTGCGGCTAAACGAATTAGCATTGTAGGTATTTGCAATAAAGTTGCGGGTATTCTTAGCCCAATCATCCTAAGTGCCTTTGTTCTTCAGGGTATTGATAAACTTGAGGAAACCGTAAACAAAACCACAGACCCAGCTGCTAAAGAATTGATTTTAAAAGAATTTGCTTCCAAAATTTACATGCCTTACATGATCATGGCCGTGGTTCTTGTGATCACCGGGTTTTGGATCATGCGTTCTGCATTGCCCGAATTAAAAGCATCGGAGGTAAATGAAAACCCTGCTGAGAGCAAACTGTCTAAAGTAAAAAATAGTGTTCTTCAATTTCCACATTTGCTCTTAGGTGCTTTATGCATATTTGTTTATGTGGGTGCCGAAGTAATGGCCGGTGATGCCATAGGCACTTATGGTAAAGGATTTGGTTTACCATCGGACGAGACAAAATACTTTACCTCATTTACCCTAGTTGCCATGTTAGTCGGTTATCTGATTGGTCTAGCAACTATTCCAAAAATTATTTCCCAGCAAGTCGCTTTAAAATTTTCTGCCTTGGCGGGACTCGTCTTTACAACCGCTGCGCTTTTTACAACTGGTTATGTATCTGTAGGTTTTGTAGCTGCGCTGGGTTTAGCCAACGCGTTGATGTGGCCTTCCATTTTTCCATTAGCAATTAATGGATTAGGAAAGTTTACCGAAAAAGGTTCTGCCATTCTTATCATGGGTATTGCAGGTGGTGCTATAATCCCCAAAATCTTTGCGTCACTAAAAGAAGAATACAATTTTCAATACGTGTTTTTCTTTCTCATGCTTCCGTGTTACCTCTACATTTTATTCTACGCGCTGAAGGGACATAAAGTCGGTAAGCCTTCATGAAAAAAGAAATCCTTACCGTTGTTTTCATTTTAACATTGTTGAAAGGTTATGCCCAGCCTTATGTAGCTCGTGATTTAACGGCCGAAAATTTATTCTCTGAAAACATAGAAGGCCCCAACGTAAGCAAGGCCGGAAATCTTTTTGTAGTAAACTATCAGAAAGACGGAACCATTGGTCTTGTTCGCCCTTCCGGGGAAGTAGTCTTGTACGTATCACTCCCCGAAGGAAGCATTGCAAACGCCATCATGTTCGATAAAAAAGAAAACATGCTACTGGCCGATTGGAAGGGTCATAATGTATTGAAGGTGGATGCAAAGACAAAGGCAGTGAGTGTTTATGTTCATAATGATAACTTCAATCAACCTAACGATCTTTGCATCAATAAAAAAGGTCAGCTCTTTGCCTCCGACCCAAATTGGAAAGATGGCACCGGAAAATTGTGGCGTATCGATGGGCCAGAAAAATCAGTGCTGCTAGCCGACAACATGGGCACCACCAATGGTATTGAGCTAAGCCCCAATGAAAAAAAATTATATGTAAACGAAAGTGTGCAACGAATAATTTGGGTGTTTGACGTAAATAAAAAAGGAGATATTTCTAATAAGAAATCTTTTTATCAGTTCGATGATTTTGGCATGGACGGTATGAAGTGCGATAAGCAAGGTAATCTCTATGTTGCCCGTCATGGTAAAGGAGTGATTGCCATTCTTTCACCCGATAGTAAGTTGATTCGCGAAGTAGAAATGAAAGGCAAACTGACCAGCAACATTACATTCGGTGGGCCGGATGGAAAAACCTGCTTCGTCACGTTGCAAGACCGAAAGTGTGTGGAGATGTTTGAGAGTACAATTGCCGGCAAGAGTTACTAATTCTCTAACAGTCTGTCGATCCAATTCATTAATTGCGCTTCTCGGGCTTCATAATTACCTCTTACTAGTTCGAAAGGAATGTTTCTTTTGATTAGTTCATCGCGAAAAACCCCAAACATCTCCATTCTTCTTTCGCCTAAATCCCGAAGGCCATCGTTTACCCAGGGCACATCAATATCAAACAAAAAATAGTGATCGTATGTGATTTCCTTTTCCAACTTAAATAAGATTTCAGGCACCACACCTAAGTAATGTCGGCAATAAATTTGGGTGGTGATTAAGTCGGAATCACAGAATAGAATTCTGTTTGCTGTTTTTGTTTTATCCAAAACCCGTTGTGTTTGAGCGTTACCAATTTTTATAATGTCTTCAACGGTAAACTCATTTGAGTCCACTAGTTCGCGCGATACTTCGGGCACCCATTCCGTATGGTAATAGGCCGCTAACTTTTCAGCCATAAAAGACTTACCAGTACTTTCTGGGCCATAGAAGCAAATCTTCTTTACAAAATAAGGCCGCACAACCTCTGGTATAAATTCCCAATGCGTAAATGGTTTTTGCCGAATGAGGGTGGCCGATACTGGAATCTGTTTTCTGTGCAGGTCAAACGAAATATGCTTGCATGAAAGGTGATCCGCTAATAGTGGCCCATAATCTTCTGAACTTATTATTACATCTATAGCTCCATATTGCTTTCTTAAAAAAGAAGCCCAAAGATTTGTTCGCTCTGGCCAAGCAAGAGTTTCATTATCAAAATCATCCTTCACCAAGTTAAGTTTGATAGTAGAATCATCTTTAAAAATTTCGTTCAGCCAGCTAAATCGTAAGTTGCCAGCAATCGAATCATCATCCTTATAACTCATGGATACAATCAGCTCATCGCATTGCGTAGCTGCAAACCGAATAAGTGCAAGATGACCTGCATGCACAGGCATAAATTTACCAATCACTATACCACGCGTCATACAGTCTTTGAGTAGCTTTTATATTCTTTCATCCAATTCCATAAAGCGAATGTGGCAATTAGCGTAAAGATGAAATACTCAACTCCAAAAAACTTTGCCCCTTTTAAAAAATAGAGATAGGTTGCTACCACATCAATCACAATCCAGATAATCCAGCACTCTACTTTCTTTTGAATCATGAGAAAGGTAGTGATCACACTCATCACCAGAATAAAGGAATCAACAAACGGATACGCACTAGGTAAGTTGAAAAGAAGTGGCAACCAGTCGTGCAGTTTACTGGCTAGGGTACCAATAAGAAAAGTGCCCGCTAATCCTGCCAGGCAAAGAAAAACAAATTGTTTGCGATCCATAAAACTCACCTTCAATTCCTTTTTCTTGTCTTCCTCTTCAGGTTTAGGATTAGCCCATCGCCACCAGCCCATTAGGTTGGTTACAAAGAAAAAAAACATTAGAAACATGTCGGGATAAAGCTGAATTTGATAATAGAAGAAGGCCGATAAAACCACATTGATAATACCAATTGGCCAGCTCCAGAGATTCGCTTTCGCGGAAAGCGCCACGGCTATAAGTCCAGCGACAACCGCAAAAAATTCCACATAGCTCATGGGGTAGCCAAGAATTGTGAAGAAGACGTTTTCAATATCGAACATGCTCATAAGATTTCAGCTACGCAAAATAATCGATTATTACCTTACCCAACCAGATCATTTAAAAGTTGTTTTTAAATGTCGTAATAAATTGCTGAAAGGAATTTATACATTTATCGAACAAACCTACCCCTATGGATTCCCTTAATCAAGATCGAATTGTTGTCTTTTCTTATCCGGAAAAAATTATTAGAAAAATTCCATTGGCTCCTTGGTTAGCCTGGGTAATCTTTTGGCAGTTACTTTTTTTCATCGACTATCTAATAAGCTGGCGAGTTGCTGAGCAAGAGGCACATTCAACAGTATTTGCATTTATGATTCTTTTCTTGATTTCGATTTGTATTGTTACCATCTATTGCTCCCAGGTTCTAGCAAAACTATTCCCGCAGCTCATCAGATTTATAGAAGAAGATCGGGTGACTTTACGTGATTGGTATGAGGGAAAGTTAAAATCATGTTACGAGGGCGCTTGGCCCATACTTAGTGGGCTTACCATTTCATTAATTGCTGTCGTTTCAATTTTTCCATTAATTCTACAACTTACTCCAGCCAATAATTTTCTTCTTTATTTTCGGGTGAGCTATCTGGCGTTGGGCTTTTTATTTTTGGGAATTTCCCTTTGGGCCTTAATAAAAGTTGCATTAATCCCAATGGAATTTACCCGAATGAAAGTTAAAGTGAGCATCAATCAGTTTTCAGGAAATGGATTGCAGGCGCTTGGATCTACCTTTCTTAAAATGTCTTTATCGATTACAGTAAGTTACATGTTTATTGTGGGCGCATTTATTTTTTCTCCCTTTGAAACAAATATGACTGTGTTGATTTGGTTAGGATTAGCAGCCCTATTGATTTTTGGCTTTTTCTTACTCCCCCAAATGGGTATCCATCGCATAATGGTGAATGAAAAGACAAACCGAATGTCAAATTTTACTCATCATCTGGAAGAAGCCATGGATCAAACTTTAAAAGATCCTTCGGTTGAAAATATGCAGCGATTAAAAGAATTATTTGAAGTACAGAATCATTTGAAGAGTATGAACGATTGGCCTTTCAACCTAAATTCAATTTGGCAATTGTTAACCGCTTTAATTATTCCAATAATTCTTGCTGCCATGGAAATTATATTTAAAGCTTAGTACAAACATTTTTAATTGCAGTAAAAAACCGCAACGCTCAAGTTACCACCACCCGATTTAAATGAATAATTACCCTACCTATAAACAATCCTTTTATCTAATACTTCACTGGTTCTTTTTCACAGTTATTGTAGCCCTGCCTTTTATCATTTTCGATTATAAAATTGAAACCGGACTACCGTTATTGATCTGTTATGCCATACCGCTGGCCTTAACTATAGGTCGTGGTTTCCATCTTAGACAAAACTGGAGTTTAAATTTTACTACGCACCACAAAATTTTACTACTTGCCGGGCCGGTTCTTCTTGTTTGTGTTGAATTTGTTATTGAGCCCATCATCGCACTTCTACCCATTGGCGAATCGTTATTCGATTTAATGAAGGATATAAAAGATATGCCTGTAACATTTTTCTTCTTAGCCGTTGTTGCAGCGCCCGTTCTTGAAGAACTCATGTTTAGGGGCATCATCTTGGAAGGGTATCTAAAAAATTATAAGCCATGGACAGCAATCCTGGTTTCAGCCTTTATATTCGGTCTGATTCACGGAAACTTAGCGCAAGGCGCTAATGCTTTTGCTTTGGGTATTTTATTTGGATGGATCTATTGGAAAACCCGATCAATCTTAATAGTTATTCTGTTACACTTTGTTAATAATGCCATTGCCTTTGTTTCAAGTCTCAGCACCCCGCTGGAAGACATTGATAAATCTTCGCGCCAATTAATAGATAATGATATTCTTTACGCGTGTCTGTATTTAATAAGCGTAGGAGTTTGTGTTTGGCTGCTCACGCTGATGCAAAAAAAGTATTTTCAAACTACGGCAAGTACGCTTGCCACGATAGAGGAATCCACTACAACGTCTGAAAATTAAAGCTTTATACAAACATTCTTCGTCTCGGTAAAAAAATGTAACGCTTCCCAGCCACCTTCGCGCCCAACACCTGATTGCTTCATCCCGCCAAACGGTGTGCGCAAGTCGCGTAGCAGCCAGCAGTTAATCCAAATGATTCCACTCTTAATTTGATGCGCTACACGATGAGCGCGTTTCAGATTTTCTGTCCAGATTGTAGCGCTTAAGCCATAAGCATTAGAGTTCGAATAACTAACTGCTTCTTCTTCTGTATCAAACGGCATTATGCTAACTACCGGACCAAAAATTTCTTCCTGATTTGTTCTACAATTTTGATCTAAGCCTACAATAATGGTTGGCTCTATAAAATAACCAGCTGCACATCGTCCCGATAACGAAACTCGTTCTCCTCCACAGATAATTTCACCACCTTCCTTTTTCGCCAACTCAATATAGCTAAGCACTTTACTCATGTGCGCTTCCGATACCATTGCCCCTATCCGGGTTTTATCTTCTAATGGATCGCCAACAACAAGTTCTTTCGTTCGCTTCACAAACTCGGCAACAAATTTTTCATATACACTTCGCTCAACTAAAACTCGAGAACCACATAAGCAAATCTCACCTTGATTGGAAAATGAAGAATGAATAGACGTGCTAACGGCTTGTTCAAAATCGCAATCGGCAAAAATAATATTGGGATTTTTTCCACCAAGTTCAAGCGAAAGTTTTTTAAACATGGGCGCAGCTGTGGATGCAATTTTCTTTCCGGTTACCGTTCCACCCGTAAATGAAATCACTGATACTTCGGGATGCTCTACAATAGCCTGTCCTACTTTACTTCCCAACCCATGAACAATATTTAAAACTCCTGCCGGCAATCCCGCCTCTATACAAAGTTTAGAAAATAAAAATGCTGTCATGGGTGTAAGCTCCGAGGGCTTGGCTACAACCGTGCAACCCGCTGCCAAGGCCGGAGCAATTTTCCATGTAAATAAATAGAGCGGTAAATTCCAAGGTGAGATGCAACCCGCTACGCCAATGGGAGTTTGTGTTGTATAATTAATTGCTTCGCCCTCCATCAAGTGCGATTCGGAACTAACATGCATGGATGCCGTTGCATAAAACCTGAGATTAGCCGAAGCTCGTGGAATGTCCACCAACCTTGCAAGTTTAAGTGGCTTACCCTGATCAATACTTTCTGCCAACGCTAACTTATCTAAGTCGCGATCAATTAATTCAGCAATTTTTAAAAGAATGTCAGCGCGCTTTGAAGCCGGCATTGTTGACCATGATACGAATGCGTTACTCGCAGCATCTACTGCTTTTTGCACATCGTTGAAATCAGAATCCGGTAACGAACTATAAACCTTTCCTTCGGCCGGATTTATGTTATCCAGATAGTTACCAGAAATAGGCTTTTGAAGTTTGCCCGCTATATAATTTAGAATTTGATCCATCGTAAATCAAAAGTAAGCAATCACTTTCTGGTAATCGTTACTTCTACTCTTCGGTTTCGTTGGCGGTTTTCATTCGTATCATTTGGTGCGATTGGTCTCGACCCGCCATAACCTCGGCCTGAGATTCTTCCTTTTTTAATTCCCTTCTCTTCCAAATAAACTTTTACAGCCGCCACCCGATCGTCAGAAAGTTTAACCAAAGCATCTCGATTCCCTACATTATCGGTATGGCCACCCAATTCGATACCAATTGATGGGTTTTCGTTCATGATTTCTACTAAGCGATCGAGTTCAGGAAAGGATTCCGGTTTCAATATTGCGCGACTTTGTTGAAAGAATACATTGTTCAATGCAATACTTTCACCGGCTTCAATCGGAATCAAAAACAAATCTTTTTCAATTTCCTTGTATTGAGTCACCGAAGCTAATTCCAAATTCTCATTCACTGATAAGTAGCCTTTTACTTGAGCGCGAATTCCATAATTTTTTCCATTGGGCAAGGCAATTCTATACGAACCCGTTTTAGGATCTGAAATAGCTACGCCTATTTCTTTTTGTGCCGATAAATCTTCAAAAACAATTTCAGTCTTTATGGGCTCTTTCGTTTTTGCATTTAGCGTGTGCCCCAACAATAAGACTACCGGATCAGGTTTAATTTCTTCTGGTAGCTTAACTCTTACTAAATCCGACAAGCCGATAGAATTTCTATCGCTCACCATATAGGCATAATCGGCTGCTGCTGATAATGTATAATAAGCATCAAAACCGGTAGTATTAATTTCAGGCCCCAGATTAATGGGTTCGCTCCAATCTGTCCACGAGCTGCCATTGCGTTTACTCATATAAATATCGTAGCTGCCATAACCCGGCCTGCCATTGGAGGCAAAATACAACGTGCGATCATCGGCTGCCATAAAGGGAGAAATCTCATCCCCATCGGTATTAATTTTTGCACCCAGGTTAACAGGCGCACTCCAATTACCTTTGTCATCGCGCACCGTTACATAAATATCCTTCTCTTTATTTTCTGCTTCCGGATTATAAAATAAGTTTTGGTTCAACTTAGACGTAAATAAAATTGCTTTCCCATCGGGCGATAAATTGCCTTCCATATTTTTAGATTCGTTTTTAAATTTTACATTCAAATAAGTTGGCTCCGACCAGCCCTCCGCCTCTTTATTCCTAATTTGAAATCCATCTGTTTTACAGAAGAGAAGCATATTATTGTCTGCACTGATGGCTGCCAGATTATTCGAACTCTTATCATTAATCGCACTGCCCATGTTTTCACTCTTCGACCAAGTAACTCCATCTTGGGTTGTTGACATCCAAATGTCTTCGCCATCTTCTTTTCCGCCCAGGTTATCGGGCGAATGCTCCCTGCCAAACAAAAGCATTTTTCCATCAGCAGAAATGTGCGGACCCAAATCATCATACACCGTATTTACATTTGCTCCTAAATTCTCTTTTACTATTCCGGCAGTTAAATTGACTGGCAAATTAATTTTCACATCCTGCCGAAAAATAAAATCATCAACCTCCAATACCATATCGGTATAATTAACAATCCCCATTCTGTTTCCATAAATTGGAAGTTGAGCTACCGTGGCAACCTCTTCACTATTAATAAAGAAATGTAATTTGCCCTTTCGCTGCTCTACACGTAAGTGGTTGAGCTGCCCCAATGGATTCACTTTTTTATAGGCTACCCATTCGTTAATCTTCTCAATTTTTTCCGGGCTCCTTATTTTATAATATCCGTTTGATGTAATAATAAACTCCTGGTACTTTCCATCGCCATTATTTCCCCAAAGTAAACCAAGCCCGTTATTCTCGCTCCCCGATTTTTGTATAAACGTAGCTTCAATAGAAAAATCCTTCTTCTTATCTACAAATGGACTAATGGTTACAAACCGGCCCTTATCTTTTACTGTTGTGGTGATAACATATTTATTGTTTTCCAATTTCATTGAATAGTTATCGCCATTGCCTGTCCACCATCCATTGATGTTGGAACTAAAATCATCCTTAATGAAGATAGGTGGCTGAGCCAGCACGTTAATAGAAAAGAAAAAAAGAAGACCAACCAGAACCTTAAGCATAGACAAATAATTTGGGCATTAAATTTACAAACTTCCAGTTCTTCCGCCATCAACAGGAACATTTATTCCCGTAATATATCCCGCAGCCGGGCTTGCTAAAAATGCTACGGCAGCAGCCACTTCATCCGGTTCGGAAATTCTCCCGGCAGGCACTTCAGCAATCATCTCATTTTTTATTTCATCATAACTCTTTCCCAATTTCTCGGCCTTGTTTTTAATGATGGAGTCCAATCGCCCTGTCATGGTAGTACCCGGCAGCACATTATTAACGGTAATACCAAAAGGCGCCAACTCCGTTGCAATTGTTTTGGCCCAGTTAGCCACGGCACCACGGGTAGTGTTTGATACCCCTAACCCTTTAATTGGAATTTTAACGGATGTTGAAATTACATTAATAATTCTTCCATAACCCGATTGCTTCATGGCGGGCACAACCGCTTGTACTAAAATCTGATTGCAGATTAAATGAGCCGTAAATGCTTTTATAAATTCATCGGGAGTGGCATCAATAGCTGGGCCGGCCGGTGGACCGCCTGTGTTATTGATTAAAATTTCAATAGCATTTGCTTTCACAAATTTTTCAACAACTGTTTTTAACTGATCAGGAAAATTAAAATCTGCAACCAAATAATTATGTTTTTGACCCAAGTGAGTTGGTAATTCTTTTAGAACCTTCTTCAGTACCTCTTCATTTCGTGCAAGCAACGTAATATCAGCTCCTAATTGAGCCAACTCGATAGCAGTTGCCTTGCCAATTCCTTGTGTGCTGCCGCCAACAAGCGCTCTTTTTCCTTTTAAATCCAGATTCATCGATTTGATTTTTTGTAAAGATAAAAGAACATTAACTTTCCTTTATAATGGAGTTACGCAAAACATTAGTCTGTCGGTTTAAGCCTGTCGAAAACTGTTAGTTCAAGCTTTAAATAGGCTTCGATAAACTCAGCCTGACATTAGAAGTATTGTTTTGCGCTCAATTTATAAATCGAAGCAATATATGGAAGCGCACTACAAAAACTGTCAAAGTTGCGGCATGCCTTTGAAGCGCGATGCAAAAGGCGGTGGCACCGAAGCTGATGGATCTAAGTCTTTGCTATACTGCAGTCATTGTTATCAGAATGGAAAATTCACCCAACCTGAGATAACATTGGATGAAATGAAGTTACTGGTAAAGGGTAAACTTAAAGAGATGCACATTCCGGGCATTATGAGTGGCATCTTTACTCGAAACATTCCTAAACTTGTACGTTGGAAATCGCATTCCTAATCAATTAAAATATTTATGACTATCCGCAGACCTTTCAACTTAAAAAACTGGATTACTGAAAATCGGGATTTACTAAAACCTCCCGTAGGTAATAAAAATTTATATGCTGATGCAGGCGACTATATTGTGATGATTGTAGGTGGCCCAAATGCCCGCAAAGATTATCACTTTAATGAAACCGAAGAATTGTTTTATCAATTAGAAGGCGACATCAATGTTCGCATTCAAGAAAATGATAAGGCTGTTGATATTCCGATTAAAGAAGGCGAAATGTTCTTACTGCCGGCCCGTGTGCCACATCGGCCTGAGCGACCTGCTGGCTCTGTTGGTTTGGTAATAGAGTGTAAGCGACTAGAACAAGAAACATTGGATGGACTTATCTGGTTTTGTGAAAACTGCAATACAAAACTTCATGAATACCGATTTCATCTGGATAATATTGAAAAAGATTTTCTTCCACGCTTCCGCGAATTCTATGGGTCGAAAGAATTACGAACTTGTAAAAAATGTGGCACGGTGATGGAAACTGATCCGCGCTTTGTCTGATATAAGTAATACGCTTTTCGTATCTTTGTTATGTGAGGAAACGGCCAAATTACCGGATACGAATTGAAATTGATGGGTTAACCAACAGCATTGTCAATACTATTTCTGGTGACAGCTTTCCAACTGATGTGCATCTTGTATCCAAGTCGGATTTTAAAACTATAAGCAAAAAGAAAGGGTGGCTCTTCAACTGGGCTAACGAATACAAATTGCATGATAGGCAGGTTTTTAAACTTACAATCCGAAATAATCCTGATATTATTCAAGGACTGTTGAGCATTAGTGATTATGCCGATCATTACTATTTACATCTTGTTGAAAGTGCTCCGTTCAATTTAGGAAAGAATAAAATTTATGAAGGTGTGCCGGGAAATCTGTTCGCATTTACTTGCAAGGTTTCTTGGGATAAGGGATATCAGGGATTTGTTTCTTTTGCCTCAAAGACTAAGTTAATTGAGCATTACGAAAAAGCGTTAGGGGCTACTCCTGTGGGCGGACAAAAGATGGTGATCTTTCCGCAAGAGGCGCTTCAATTGATTAGAAAATATTTTTCAACTTAAATCTTAAAGAAATGGGATATATTAAAGAACCCGAAGGAATTGACTTATTAGTAGAACCTTCACTATTAACAGGCCATGAGAGAAAAAGGATAAGCGAGATAATTGCTCATTTCAAAGCAACAGGGAAAAAAATGGCTTTTCAAAAAACCAGGGTCATTCAGCGCGCGCAGAAGAAAGATACTTTTGTTAAAAAAACTTTAAAAAACATAGAGTGACCTTGCAAAATGAAATTTGAAAATACGCTGGCCTTCGCCAAAAATCTGGATAAGCAAGATTCCTTAAAATCATTTCGCAATCAATTTTATATTCCGAAAGTAAAAAGCAAACCAAGCCTCTACTTTACCGGTAACTCATTGGGGTTGCAACCAAAGTCGGTAAAAGTTTCTATTAATCATGAACTCGATGCGTGGGCAAAGTTGGGTGTTGAAGGGCATGTACATGCCAAACGGCCTTGGCTTTATTACCATAAGTTTAGTAAGAAAACGCTTTCGAAATTAGTTGGCGCAAAACAGATTGAAGTTGTTTCCATGAATCAACTTACGGTGAACCTTCACCTGATGATGGCTTCCTTTTATCGGCCAACAAAAAATCGATTTAAAATTTTAACCGAAGCCGGAGCCTTTTCTTCCGATCAATATGCGTTCGAGTCGCAACTTAAGTTTCACAACATTGACCCAAAGGAAGGACTTATTGAATTATCCCCGCGGACCGGAGAATTTACCCTGCGCACTGAAGATATTTTAAAAGCTATTGACGAAAACAAAAACGAGTTGGCGTTGGTAATTTTTGGTGCAGTGCAATATTATTCGGGTCAGTTTTTTAACATCAAAGCAATTACAAAGGCTGCACATCAAGCGGGTGCTTATGCAGGTTTCGATTTAGCCCACGCTATTGGAAACGTTCCGCTGGCATTGCATGCTGATGAGGTTGATTTTGCAGTCTGGTGCAGTTATAAATACCTAAACTCAAGCCCAGGCGGAATAGCCGGAGCGTTTGTTCACGAACAACATTCACACAACAAAAACCTTCCGCGGTTTTCCGGATGGTGGGGTCATGATGAAGAGGTTCGCTTTCAGATGAAGAAAGGATTTAACCCCATGCCGGGTGTGGATGGGTGGCAACTTTCAAATTTCCCTGTACTATCAGGCGCTGCACAACTTGCGTCATTAGAAATCTTTGACAAAGCCGGTATTAAAAATCTTCGAAAGAAAAGTATTCTACTAACAGGGTTTCTTGAATACCTGTTAAAGTCGATCGACAACTATTCACAACATTTTATAATTCTAACACCTTATAGAGCCAGTGAACGCGGATGCCAACTTTCAATTTTGATGAAGAAGGATGGCAAAAAAGTTTTTAACAAAATCACCAAAGCCGGTGTTATTGCCGACTGGCGCGAGCCGGATGTAATTCGCATTGCACCCGTGCCGCTCTACAATACCTATCAAGAAGTATTTAGGTTTTATGAGATTTTAAAACACTCTATAAAATAATGAACAGCGAAAAAAAAATAGCAATAATTGGCGCTGGCTTAGTAGGATCTTTACTTTCCATCTACCTCGCCAAACGTGGTTACAAAATTTCCGTGTTTGAACGCAGAGGCGACATGCGTGCTGTCGGTTTTGTGGGTGGACGATCTATTAATCTTGCCCTTAGCAATCGTGGCCTGCGCGCACTCGATGAAGTTGGTTTAGCAGACGCAATAAAATCGGTGGCTATACCCATGCACCGAAGAGTGATGCACGATCGTGAATCAAACTTAACCTTTCAACCTTACGGGAAAGAAGGACAGTTTATTAACTCAGTTTCGCGCAGTGCATTGAATATTGTATTGATGAACAAAGCCGAGCAACTCGGTGTTGACTTTCATTTTGATCAACGGATTACTCATATCGATCTTGATAAAACAACGGTCGACTGTCGACCTTCAACAGTAGACAATAAGTTCGACTATATTATAGGAGCCGATGGTGCCTTCTCGGTTGTGCGCGGAGCCATGCAGATTACGGACAGGTTTGATTATTCTCAAGACTACACCGATCATGGTTATAAAGAGTTGCATATTCCGCCAGGCATGGCCGGTTCCTTTAAGTTAGAAAAAAATGCCTTGCACATTTGGCCACGCGAAAGTTTTATGATGATCGCACTTCCTAATCCGGATGGAAGTTTTACATGTACTTTATTTTTCCCGTTTAACGGAACACCTTCGTTTGACAAATTAAAGACCGATGCCGAGGTAAGTATGTTTTTTGAAACCACGTTTCCAGATGCCGTGGATTTGATGCCTAGCTTGTTGGAAGACTATAATTCAAATCCAACTTCTTCGCTCGTTACCATTCGTTGTTATCCTTGGGTAAAAAATAAAACCTTACTCATTGGTGATGCCGCACATGCCATGGTTCCCTTCTATGGCCAAGGAATGAATGCCGGATTTGAAGATTGTAGAATCTTAAATCAAATGCTGAACAATCATAATGACGATTGGACTACCGTACTTTCCTTGTTTGAGCAAACTAGAAAAAAAGATGCTGATGCTATCGCTCAGCTTGCGCTTGACAATTTTATTGAAATGCGCGACCTGGTTGCCGATGCTGATTTTCTATTGAGAAAAAAAATTGAAGCCCGGTTACATCAACTATTTCCAACGCGTTGGATTCCGCTTTACTCGATGGTAACATTTTATGATGATATGCCCTACTCCGTTGCACTTGAAACGGGCGCAAAACAAAGAAAGATTATGGATGAAGTGATGAAAGCCAAGGACCTTGAAGCGAATTGGGAACTGCTTGACTTCAAAAAGATTATTGAAACCCTTAAGTGAGGCGTCAGAACGATACACGCACCAGCAGAAAGCGGTCAGACGCCTTACTAAGCAACAATCAGCAACTTATATTCCTCATAGCGCTGTAGCACTTCCTTCACATAGCGAATGGGGCCATCGCAGCGGCAATAACCAACCTTCACAATAGGATCACGAAAATATTTTGGATCTGATTTTTGTGAAAGGTAATATTCAACATTGTTATCCCACGCAGTTGGGTCTTTGCCATATTTCTGCGTAAGCTTTTGGGCATCTTTAACATGCGTAAGCCCTACGTTGTAGGATGCCAAAACAAATTTCATGCGTTCGGTTTCGTCAGGCACAGATTCAATCCACTGCTTATCTAAAAATTTCAAAAAACTGATTCCGGCTTTTATATTTTGATCCGGATCCCAAAGATTTTTTACTTTAAAATAGTTTCCGGTTTCGGGCATCAGTTGCATTAACCCAATGGCACCCGACCACGATTTTACTTTTGGGTTAAAGTTTGATTCCTGATACGCTACCGATGCAATCAAGCGCCAATCCCATCCAATTTGTTCGGCCCCTTTTTTCATTTGCTCATCGAATGGCGAAAGGCTAGCGCCCGCCAAGGAAGAGTATTCACTCTTTATCCGCGCAAGCGAAAGCCGCGGACTATCAAAATATTTAGCATAGATTACTTTATGCACACCACTTCTTTTTACATCTTTTAGCCAGCTATTGATAGCTAGAAGTAACTGCGGAGAATTTTTGCGAACACCCCAGGCAATTTGCTGTGGTAAACTTACCACCGTGCTTATATCTAAGTTGGGATAATACAAAGCATTAACCATAGCAATAGTTTGGTCCGTAACCGTGTATTTAATTTCACCGGTAGCCACATTGCGTATCAGCGATTCGGTTTCCGCACTAGCGCTATCTTCAATAATTTTTATCTGGCCACCAATCTCATTCGAAAGATTAACCATACGTTCTTTGAACGATGAGCCTTTAATTACATGCACTTCCTTGCCAATCAATTGAACCGGATTTCGGATTAGTTTTTTTTCAACAAGATCGGGCGGTTGCATGCGCCAGTTTGCCGGTTTCTTTTGCACCAGCACCTGATAGGTATCAAACTGACTATCTGTAAAACTCAGGTATTGCGCCCGCTCTTCGGTAATGGTAAGCGGAAAAGCGAGCACATCACCCTCCCCTTTGTTCAGCATATCAATGGCTTGCTCAATGCCACTCACTAATTTTATTTTCAATTCTACGTTAAGGGTTTTGGCGAGGCGCCTGAGCAGCTCATACTCATAACCCATGGGGCGACCCTTATAAATAAAATAGCTGATGGAATTATTATCGACCAAGGCAACGAGATTGCCGCGCTTGCTAATGGCATCTAAATCAAGTTGCACCTGCGGTTCTTTCGCAAACCCATCCTGGTTAACCCTTGTTTGGCAACTAACTAGACAAGAAAATGCAAAAAGAAGCGAAACAAACAATCCGCATCGTTGGGTCATAAAATGAAGATACCCATTTGTCTTAAATAAAAAAAGGAGACCCGAAGGCCTCCTTTTAATTACAAATTGAGTTTACGATTAGTTAAAGATATAACGTAAGCCAAACTGCATATAATAAGTTGAATTAATGCTGTTGTCAACGCGATACGTTTCTGTTACCGGGTTTCCTCTGTCAGTTTGTAATCTGAATGTAGGAGCCGTAGTACCACCAGGCGTTACAGAGCCAAGGTTTGTAGGAACGAGTAAAGCACTTGCATTAACTTGCTTAAAAACTCCCCAATCTTTATTAATGAAATTACCTAGGTTGAAAATATCAATTGTGAACTGCAGCGTATTACGATGTTTTCCAACGTTTACAAAAACGTCTTGCGCTAATCTAAAGTCAATTTGATTTCTCCAAGGAAACTTAGCGCCATTTCGCTCTGCATAACCACCCTTATTATTTTTTAGGTAGTCATCTTGGGCAATGTATTTAAAGAAAAGATCGCTTTGCTGTTGGGCTGTTACTACATTCGGATTAGCACCTGTTCCATAATTGAAATCTGTAAAGGTAATTTCAGAAGCATCTTTAGGTATATAAATCAAATCATTAGTTTGACCATCTCTGTTAAAATCAGATGAGTATGTGTAGGAGAATCTTCCTTGGATTGATCCTTCATAGAAAACTGAAACTGATGTGGCCAATTTTTTCAAATACTCTTTGCGATACGTTAATGAAGCTATTACACGACTTGGCACCACATAATTTGAGTAGCTTAATCCAGGATTATTAGCTGATCCAACAATTGGTGTTCCTGACCATGTGTTAATTAATTGATCACCCGAACCATCATAAAGATTTTTTGAGTTGCTATAAACATAGGCTAACATAGCTGAGAACCCACTTCTAAATTGTTTCTCTAATTTTCCTGAAAGCGAGAAATAATAACCTTTAGATCCATTTGAAAGTACAATTGGATTAAAAGCACCAGTACCCGTAGCATCTCCATTTGCTACTGCTTGACCAGCATTAGTTAACGGATTAATGAATTTATCTTTATTAGCTAATGGATAAATTCCACGAGTATCAGGATAACCTGCTGCATTCAACGCGGTTGGAGCAACAAGATTCACATTCTTTCCAAAGGCAACATTAAGATCCTTGTTCAAAATACCCTCTACAGAGCCTACTATTCCAAAAGGAAGTTTTGAATCAAGTGCTAAACTAGTCTTCCATGTTTGTGGAAATCTAAAGTTAGGGTCTGTTGTACTTACTGAACTCGGTATTACCTGGCCTGGGGCAGGTTGAGTTACAGGAAGATAGGCGTTTGGATCTGGATTAAATGGCATGCTAGCAAAAGGCAAGTTAGCTGCACCCTGAAAGGCTTGTGTAACCTGCAAAAGACCTGCATCACCCGACTGAGCAACTATCCAAACGGTAGGAACCCTACCTGTGAAAACTCCTGTGCCACCGCGCATTTGAAGCGAGCGGTCTCCGTTTACATCCCAATTAAATCCAACCCGTGGAGAAATCATAATTCTATTTTTTGGTAGAACTCCAGTATCAACCTTCTTTCCGTTTTCGAAAGAAAGACCAGCAACAAGTGGGTGAGATTGTATCTCTTGAACGTTAACATAAGTTGGCATATCTAATCTTAAACCTGCCGTTAACTTAAAGTTGTCATTAATTGCCATCTCATCCTGTCCATAAGCTGAGTATTGCGCAAATTTAAAACTAGGGAAAGCCTGCTTATAACCTGGAAGTAAGGAATAGGTATAGGCAAAGTCACGTGGGTTAGCTCCATTAACAAAATCATCCCATGAATTGAACGTATAGTAACTTGTTGCAAATCTTTGAAAACCATTTTTTGTGGTTTGCATATCAGCCTGGATACCTGCTGTAAAATTATGGATGCCCGATCTCCATGTAACATAGTCAACCAATGAATACGATTTTACATCTCTCAAGTTTCCAAAGGTAAAGGGTTCGTAACCGAAGGAAGTAAATGGCGTACCGCCTTCAAGAATATCAACAAATGGAAATGGTGAGCTATCAGAACTACGAGGATCGTTTTGATGAGTGAACGAGAAACGTAATGTATTCGCAAAACGTCCACCAAACAAAGAGTTCAATTCAGCTGCCAATGAATAAAAGTTGGCATCCTGGTAGTAGTTCGAATTCTTAAACCACAAGGCATTGTTAGATGTGCGACCTGCGCTTCCTGCGTAGTTAGTCATTGGGCTTCGTGAAGTACTCACAAAACTTGGTGACTTGCTTTCCACTTGACTGTAACGAATATTGAAACGATGGTTTTGGTTAATGTTCCAATCTACGCGTGCTACAAATCTCGTGTTATTACTTTCGCGATCGTAGTTCTGATACGCTCCTGTTTCATAATTATAAGTATTCTTTAAGAAGGTACTAATAACATCCAATTCTGAAGCTAACGGCCTAGAAACATTTGGCGAACTTCCGAAGGGTGCCGCTGGTGTGGCCGCCACATTTAATTGACCAGGTCTAACTTCTTTTCCACTTTCTGCATTTACAAAAAAGAAAAGTTTGTTCTTAATAATCGGGCCACCTAATCTGAAACCGTAAGTGTTGATCTGCAAAGGTTGTCTCACCAAAGGATCATTGTCGCCCACTTTATTTCCTTGCTGATTTTCATTTCTGAAAAAAGTATATGCCGAGCCAGAAAATGAATTTGTGCCTGAGCGCGTAACCGCATTAATAGCGCTACCTGTAAAGCCAGATTGCTTCACATCATAAGGCGTTACGTTAATCGAAATTTCTTCCAATGCATCTAAAGAAATAGGTGATCCGTTTGCTGGCAAGTTGCCACCAATACCAAACGTATTGTTAAAATCAGAACCATCCACCGTAATGTAATTCTGTCGATAATTACCACCACCTATTGCGCCAGTGCTGGTTGAAGATGCTTGTGGCGTCATTCTTATCATGTCATTCATGCTTCTGCCAATTGATGGCATTGTCAAAATTTGCTTTGAACCAATATTCGTCAAAGCACCATTGCGGGTGCTATTCATTAGCGCATCCTCAGCACTCGTAACAATAATTTCATCCAATTGTGTGCCTTGCTCATTCATTATGTGATTAAGCACATAAGGTTCACCTAATTTCAAGTAAACATCACCATATGTTTGGGTCTCGTAGCCAACAAAGCTAATTGTAACTTTATATGGACCCCCAACGCGCATATTGGTTATAGAAAACTTTCCATCTGAAAGTGTTACCGAACCATAGGTTGTACCTGAGGGTTCGTGAATTGCCACAATATTGGCTCCCGGAATCCCTGCGCCTGATTGGTCTTTCGCTGACCCTGTAAGGGTAGCCGTAGTTACCTGCGCAAACCCAGCCGCTGCGGCTGTGCATACGAAGACTAAAAACAGTAAAATTTTCCTCATAATAATTGGTTTAGTGTGTCTTATTCTGGTCGCAAAAATATCCTTTTGAACCATTAAATGGCTACTCTCTATTTTAAATCTTTAGCACATTTTATTAACAATTTAATAACTGATCACCCCACTTATATTTAATCGCTTGTTAGTAACAATAAAAACCAATTAATTCCTCTTTTTAAATCCTAATTCATGAAAAAAAGCTGCTCTTTTCTCCTCTTTGCAATATTTTCTTTTGCCAACCTGCAAGCACAGCTCGATCTCTCCTATTACCTGCCACCACACGTAAAATATGATCCTGCTATTCCCACACCCCAAAGTGTTATTGGGCACGAGGTAGGCGAATGGCACGTAACCCACGATAAACTGGTTGCTTATATGATGGCGCTCGACAAAGCCTCTGATCGGATAAGTCTTCAAATAACCGGCTATACCCACGAAGCCCGGCCGTTGTTGCTGCTTACCATCACATCCCCAAAAAACCATCAAAACATTGAGGCAATACGAACGCAACATTTACAACTTGGCGAGGCCACAAAATCAGGGGCGCTCGATATAAAAAATATGCCGGCAGTATTTTATCTGGGCAGTTCCATCCATGGCAATGAAGCCAGTGGCGCTAATGCGGGATTGGTGATGGCTTACCACCTCGCAGCAGCACAAGGACCAGAGATTGAAAAATATCTTGAAAACACAATCATACTTTTTGATCCTAGTTTTAACCCCGATGGCTTGCAACGATTTACCGCCTGGGTAAACTCACGCAAAAGCAAAGTTATTTCAACCGACCCCAACGATACTGAACACAATGAAGCCTGGCCGGGCGGCCGCTTCAATCACTATTGGTTCGATCTTAACCGCGATTGGCTTGTAGCTCAACATCCCGAAAGTCAGGCGCGCGCAAAACAATTTCAAGCCTGGCGACCAAACGTACTGAACGACCATCACGAGCAAGGCACTAATGCAACGTTCTTTTTTATGCCCGGTGTGCCAAGTCGTGTAAATCCGCTTACGCCCGATAAAAATCAAGAACTAACAAAAAAGATTGGCGAGTATCACGCCAAAGCGTTAGATGAAATAGGTTCGCTATACTTTACACAAGAAGGGTATGACGATTTTTATTATGGTAAAGGCTCAACCTTTCCGGATGTGCAAGGCTCTATTGGAATTTTATACGAACAAGCAAGCTCGCGCGGCCATGCACAAGAAAGTGTGAATGGCATTTTACGATTTCCTTTCGCCATACGAAATCATTTTACCACCATGCTTAGCACGTTGAAGGCAATTAACGAAATGCGCGAAGAACTACTCGGCTATCAGCGCGACTTTTTTAAAACCGCTTCCGCGGAAGCAAGTAAAGATCCCGTTAAGGCCTACTTAATTGGATCGAAAGATAAAGCGCGTGTGTATGAGTTTGCCGAAATGGCCTTGCGCCAAAAAGTAGATGTGTATAAAGTTGCTGCCAATCAAACTATTAACGGAAAGACATTCGATAAAGAATCAAGTTTTTTAATTCCACTCAATCAAACACAATACAAACTGATACACGGCATGTTTGATAAGCAGTTAAAATTTAAAGACAGCATCTTCTACGACATTTCAAGTTGGACGCTGCCACTTGCCTTTGGCCTTGATTATGAAGAGTTGAAAGTAGCACCTGCATTAGGCGAAAAAATTACCGAAGCAAAATTACCAGCCGGAAAAATTATTGGTACCGGAGATTATGCTTACGCGATTGAGCCTTACGGTTATTACACCGCGCGCGCCATGTATAAGTTGCTCGATAAAAAGGTTAGAGTTAAAATAGCAACCGAAGTGTTTCATGCTAACGGCAAAAAGTTCGACTTAGGGTCGCTCATGATTTCGGTTGACAATCAGGAGTTAGGTCCGGATCAAATTCAAGTGTTGATGAAAGAGATCACTGAAAAAGATGGGTTAGATGTTTACGCATTAAGTACCGGGCTGGACTATCAAGGTGTGAGTTTAGGTAGCAGTTCATTTTATGCTGTTAAAAAACCGGTTATCGCTATGTTGGTTGATGATGGTGTTTCGCCAACGGATGCCGGTGAACTTTGGCATTTGCTGGATACTCGTTTTCAAATACCTGTAACGTTAATTCCGGTTAGCATCTTCAATCGCACTTCGCTTGATAAATACACTACCATACTAATGCCAGAAGGAAGTTACGCTGACATTACTGATCGTGCGAAAGAAAAATTAAAAGGCTGGGTGCAGGAAGGTGGCGTGTTGATCGGGTTTGAGCGTGCGTTAAGTTGGTTTACGGCCAACAACTTTGGCAAGTTTGATGTTAAGAAAGATGACGAAACAAAGGCAGATAAAAATCCCGCCAAGGCAAAACCTTACGGTGATCTTGAAAATACATTGCGTGCACAGCAAACCAGCGGTGCAATTTTTGAAGCCGATGCCGATCTTACGCATCCGTTTTTTTATGGCATTACATCCTCAAAGATTGCTATGTTTAAAGCAAACAACATCTTCATTCAAAAAGCGAATGGCGCTTACTCCAACCCATTAACGTATGGTCAATCGCCTTTACTAAGTGGCTACATCACTAAACCGAATTTAGATAAACTTAAAAACTCGAGCGTGATGGGCACCGCGGCAATAGGAAGCGGGCGCGTAATTGGCTTTACCGAAAACATGGCCTTTCGCGCATTTTGGTTTGGCACGAATAAGATTTTAATGAATGCAATTTTTCTTGGGCCGGTAGTTAGTTCACAAGCGAGTAGGTAAATAGTTGACTCTCTCAAAACACATAGAAACATAACTAACATTAGCATTGCTTCAGTCAATTCTCTATGCGATCTATGTTTCTATGTGTTTATAAATTGCTTTTTGTCAATTCCTGCTTAGCTTTACAAAACACTAAGTCCCAGCGTGATCCGAAAATTTTTTCCGCTAGACAAGAATTACCTACTCGAAGAAGCCCAATTGGTTCTTCAAGATGCTTTACTCACTCAACTTATTGAGAAAGTA
>Ga0209480_10000220_pt1 | contig 50302 bp, 48 predicted proteins | sample JI61114C2DNA_FD_187501 | JGI IMG/M metagenome (GOLD analysis project Ga0209480, IMG submission 187501) | Wastewater effluent complex algal communities from Wisconsin, to seasonally profile nutrient transformation and Carbon sequestration -... | ecosystem: Engineered > WWTP > Effluent > Algae...
CATTAGCTTTAGAAACTGCCAATGCTTTTTCCCTTCTTTGATCATCATTGTCAAACTGTCCAAATAGTCTATCAAACTCTTTTGGATGTGGTGTGAGAATGGCTTGCTGGGGAACCAATTGCATCAATGATGGATGCGCAGACAAAATATTGAGTGCGTCTGCATCCAAGACTATTTGCTGATAACCAGATTCCAATAAAGCACTTACTTGTGCAACTGAATCTGCGTCTACACCAAGTCCAGGACCAATCCCAATACTTTGATAATGCTGATAGATCAAAGGATCCTGTTCTCTATCAATTACCATCGCCTCCGGCAAAGCAGTGTGAATTAAAGCTTGTGTATGTTCAGGAACCCCTACGGTTAACAATCCAACACCCGCCCGCAAACAGGCTTTGGCAGCAATAATAGCCGCTCCCATTTTCCCAGAATTACCCGCTAATAATAATGCATGACCATGAGTACCCTTGTGCGAATTAGCCAATCTGGGTTGAAAACATTGCTTGGCAGCTATTAGATCAAATATGGTTTGACCTAGGCTTGTATCCAATGCATTTTCGGTAGACATGATTTTGCTTTTCTTAAAGGTAGCAAAGAATTACCCAAGCATTGATTCACCAAAAAAAAGAGGCCCCTTAAATATCAAGAGGCCTCAAAAAAACACAAACATTTTCTTTATAACAATCCTTTGCTCAATAAGTATTCAGCAATTTGAACAGCATTGGTAGCAGCACCTTTTCTAAGGTTATCACTCACAATCCACATATTCAAAGTCTTTTCCTGCGTTTCATCTCTACGCAAACGACCCACAAATACTTCGTCTTTCTCGTGTGCCCATAATGGCATTGGATAAAACTGTGTAGCATCATCGTTTTGTACCACTACTCCGGGTGCAGTTGACAAAAGCGCTTTAACATCGGCCAAGTCAAATTCATTTTCAAATTCCACGTTCACGCTTTCACTATGACCACCAACTACTGGAATACGAACGGTGGTGGCAGTTACCTTAATAGAATCATCTTGCATAATCTTATTGGTTTCCTTCACCATCTTCATTTCTTCCTTAGTATATCCGTTATCTAAGAACACATCAATCTGAGGAATCACGTTTAGGTCAATTTGGTATTTGTAGGCCATTTCTCCTTCAATGCCTTTGCGCTCATTGAACAATTGGTCAACCGCTTTTTTACCAGTACCTGTAACGCTTTGATAAGTACTTACTACTACGCGTTTGATTTTGTATTTCTGGTGCAAGGGTTGCAAAGCCACCACCATTTGAATGGTAGAGCAATTAGGGTTTGCAATAATAAAATCATCTGCTGTTAACACTTCTGCATTCACTTCTGGCACTACTAATTTCTTAGTAGGATCCATCCGCCATGCTGAAGAATTGTCAATGACCCTGATTCCTGCAGCTGCAAACTTAGGAGCCCATTCTAGTGAGGTACCACCACCTGCGGAGAAAATAGCCACGGCTGGTTTGGCTGCAATTCCATCATCCATGCTCACCACCTTATAAGACTTGCCCTTAAAGACAACTTCTTTACCAACGGACCTTTCAGATGCTACCGGAACAATTTCAGTTACCGGAAAATTACGTTCTGCCAAAACCTGCAACATTTTAGTGCCAACTAAGCCGGTGGCTCCTACTACGGCTACTTTCATTTTTTACCCTCCACCCCTTTTGGGGTTTTTAAAGAAATTAATAAATGGTTCAAATAAAAAGGCCCTCCCATTTGGGAAGGCCTCTAGTTATATCTATCATACACAACGCAGAGTTACCTTCCCGTTAGAGAGGTTTCTTTGTACGTTTTGTATGTTTTAATGTCATCATTACTCCGTAAAAATATTGTGATTGATTAGTAATGCCAAAAATATTTTGACAAATTACTTAAACAAGGTCAATATCAAAGTTCACTAATTGTACAAATTCTGCCAATCTTGCGTCAATATCTGCCTTATTAATTTCGCGCAAACGCTGTGTTCCAAATTTCTCTACGCAGAAAGAAGCCATGGCAGAACCCACTATGATGGCGGTTTTCATGTTCTCAAATGAAATGTCTTTGGTTTTAGCCAAGTGACCAATAAATCCACCAGCAAAAGTATCACCAGCACCTGTTGGATCAAATACTTCTTCTAATGGAAGAGCCGGAGCAAAGAATACTTTTTCTCCATGGAATAACAAAGCACCGTGCTCGCCTTTCTTAATAATCAAATATTTTGGACCCATACCCATAATGGTCTTGGCCGCTTTAACCAAGGAATATTCACCACTCAATTGTCTGGCTTCGCTATCGTTCACCATGAGTAGATCAACCATTGCAATGGTTTTTTTCAATTCTTCCATGGCAATTTCCATCCAGAAATTCATGGTATCCATGATGATCAACTTGGGTCTGTTTTTCAACTGCTCAATCACACTTCTTTGTACAGCAGGAACCAAATTACCCAACATTAAAAATTCGCAATCTTGAAAAGATTCCGGAACTACGGGTTGAAAATTTTCCAACACATTCAATTGGGTATCAAGGGTATCACGGGTATTCATGTCCATATGATACTTACCACTCCAGAAGAATGTTTTCTCGTCTTTCTTAATTTGAACACCTTCTAAATCAACACCTCTAGCTGTTAATGCAGCCAATTCAGAATCAGGAAAGTCTCCACCTACCACAGAAATTTGTTTGATAGGGGTAAAATTGCTGGCGCACCAAGCAATATAGGTACCTGCCCCACCAATAATTTTATCACTTTTCCCAAAGGGAGTTTCAATGGCATCAAAAGCCATGGATCCAACTACTACTAAAGACATGATTTGAGGTTTGTTTTCGGTGTGCGAAACTAGGGCATTTGGGGCAAAACATGGCCTTTGAAAAGACCTAATTGCCAATGATAGTACTCTCAAAGCCTATATTTAGTACAAAAACCCAATTTTAGGGCATCTCATTAGGGAAATACAGCCCATCAAACTAACATGTAGAGAATTTTTGCCCCATTTTATCGCTAACACACGTTAGTATGTTATCTTTGCAGCATGGCCAGAATCAAAACCGATAACAACCTTACCAGAAAGGAAGTGATTGTTACAAAAGCTGCCACCCTATTCAGGGAAAAGGGTTTCAAGGCAGCCAGCATGCGTGATCTTGCAGAAGCAGTAGGTGTAGAAGCTGCAAGCTTGTACAACCATATTAAGTCAAAGACAGAATTGTTACACGAGCTCTGCTTTAGTGTAGCCAATAGATTCCTGCATAAAATAGACGAAGTGGAATTGGAAAAAACCAGCTCCATTGAAAAAATTGAAAAACTACTCCGCTTTCATATCAATGAAATGATTCACCACTATGAAGAAGTATATGTGAGTGATAGGGAATGGAAGCATTTGAGTGACCCCTATTTGTCCAATTTTCAGAACCAACGCAGAATTTATAGAAAGCGTTTTGCAGCCATTATAGAAACAGGTATCAAGAACAAAGAAATCAAATCTATTGATGCGCCAACTGCGGTATTAATTATGTTGCACGCCATCAGTGGCATAGAGAGCTGGCATAGATCAGTTCAAAAAATCAGCGCAGAAGAGTTAGAAGAAAATATGATTTCCATTTTAGTAGGTGGTTTGGTGAACCGATAAAACCTATTACCCTACATGAGATTTTATCCAATTAAGGTCAAAGACATTAGAAGTGTAACTGCTGATGCAGTGCTTGTTTCTTTTGAGATCCCAGAAAATATTGCTTCTGAATTTCAGTTTATTGCTGGTCAATACCTCAATATTAGAATTCAGATAGATGGTCAATTGCAAACCAGATCCTATTCCATTTGTAGTAGCCCAAATGAATCTGAATTCAGTATTGCTGTAAAGCGATTGTCAAATGGGGTATGCAGTAATTATATCAATGATAAATTGCAAGTTGGTGAGTTGGTAGAACTGGCAACGCCCATGGGTAAATTCAAACACATACCAGACGCTCTAGCCGCAAATCATTATGTTGCTATCGCCGCAGGCAGTGGCATCACACCCATTCTCTCCATCATCAAAACAGTACTGGCAAAGGAACCCAATAGTAGTTTCACTTTGGTTTATGGAAATAGAAACCGTAAGTCCATTATTTTTAAAGAAGCCCTAGAAGCGCTCAAAGACAAATACCTACATCGCTTTAGCGTAATTCATATTCTATCTAGAGAGAAAACTGATGCAGACTTAAATTTTGGCAGAATTGACCAAGTAAAATTGGAACAACTTCTCAAACACCATTTACACCTAAGTCAGGTAGATGCTTTTTTTCTTTGTGGCCCAGAAGCAATGGTAGCAAGCATTAGAGCGGCACTAGCAGAACAAAAAGTGGATGCTCAAAAAATCCATTTTGAATTATTTACTACTGCTCAAAAATCTAGTACCAAATTAGAAACTACCAAACAGTTAAACACTGATGGACCAACCAGTGAAGTGCAGGTAATCCTAGACGGCATTAGTTTTGATTTTCCTTTGGCTGTAAATGGACCAAGCATTTTAGATGCCGCCATGGCACAAGGCGCAGACCTACCCTTCTCCTGTAAATCAGGTGTTTGCTGTACCTGCAAAGCCAGATTATTAGAAGGTGAAGTTGAGATGGATGTGGTCTATGGATTAGAGCCCGATGAAATTGACAGAGGCTTTATTCTCACCTGTCAATCGCACCCAAGATCTGCTAAGTTGGTGGTTGATTTTGATAGCAAATAATGCTATTTCAAAACAGGGGCCATTTTCTTTTGCCAAATAGCATATCCCTTTGGATTCATGTGCAATTTATCACCCACAAACAAAGAGCCGTCTACAGCACCATCGGCCAATAACATGTCTTGGTGAATATCAATATAGCCAGTGCGTTTTTGTTTTTTCAAAAAGGCTTTAATCAATGCATTGGCTTCCAAAAACACGGGTTCCATTTTCCACCTGCTGGGCGATGGTTTGATAGAAACAAACCAAATTGGTGTCTTAGGCAAGGAGTCTCTGATTAATCCAAACAAGGTTTTGAAACGTTCTAATACTAGGGCTGCTTTTACTGTATCAGAAGCGGCAATATCATTCTCCCCACAATAGATAATAATTTGTTTTGGCGCATACGCAGTAACCACATCATGCACATATCTGATCATGTCTGGTAATGATGATCCACCAAATCCCCGATTGATCAAGGGGTGTTCGGGAAAATAGGACTGGGCATCGGTCCACTTGGTAAAAGATGAACTACCTACCAATAGAATTTGCCCCTTGGCTGGAAAGCTAATACTGTCTTTGTGTTTAAAGGCTTGAATCTCTTTATAGAATGGGGGATTCTGAGCAACTACAAATAGACTGGAGCAGAGAAATACTATTAGGGCAAATACCTGTTTAAAATTTTTGATCATCATATTGGAAAGGTAAAACAAAGCCCATTGTCTTAACAGCTTTATAGGATTTTTCAATAAATATTTTAACGCTAACATTTGTTAGCATTCTCTTATTTTAGTTAGATTTGTCACCTATGGAGCAAACAACAAACCAACTTCAGGAACAGTTCCAACAAAGGGTTGATGAGGAACAAAAGATTGAACCCAAGGATTGGATGCCAGAAAAATATAGGCAAACACTGATTAGACAAATTAGTCAGCACGCCCATAGTGAAATCATTGGCATGTTGCCAGAAGGCAATTGGATTACCCGTGCCCCAAGTCTTAGGCGCAAAGCCATTTTATTGGCCAAAGTGCAGGACGAAGCTGGACATGGATTGTATCTGTATTCTGCTGCCGAAACCCTTGGCATTTCCAGAGATGAGATGTATGAACAATTGCATAGTGGCAAGGCCAAATACTCTTCTATATTTAATTACCCCACCCTTAGCTGGGCCGATATGGGCGCCATTGGTTGGCTAGTAGATGGCGCAGCCATATTGAATCAGATCCCACTTTGTAGGACCAGTTTTGGTCCCTATGCAAGGGCCATGGTGCGTGTTTGCAAAGAAGAAAGTTTTCACCAGCGTCAAGGATTTGAATGTTTGCTACAACTGAGCAAGGGCTCTGAGGTTCAGCGTCAAATGTGTCAGGATGCCATTAACAGATGGTGGTGGCCAAGTCTTATGATGTTTGGACCAAAGGATGATGAGAGTCCTAATTCCAAATTGAGCATGCAATGGAAGATCAAACGATTCACCAATGATGAACTGCGTCAGAAATTTGTAGACATGATTGCAGAACAAATTAAACTGCTTGGCATGGTTTTACCAGATCCAGATTTAAAATGGAATGAACAAACCAAACACTATGATTATGGTGCAATTAATTGGGATGAATTCAAACAAGTAATACAGGGTAATGGCCCATGTAATAAAGAACGTTTAGAAGCACGCAAAAAGGCTTGGGCCGATGGCGCTTGGGTAAGAGATGCAGCTACAGCATACGCTACTAAACAAGCCAATAAAAAAGCAACCGCTCATTCACTCACTAAAGAAACCCAGCAACCATGAGACTAATCATTCAAAAATATTTATACGGAGATTATGGCGATGGCCATGCTGGTGGTTTAGAACAAGCTAGTAACCAAGACCAACAAAAAGAGTGGCCGCTATGGGAAGTCTTTATTCGCAGCAAACAAGGATTGGATCACAAACACGCAGGAAGCTTGCACGCGGCAGATGCTACCATGGCTTTGGAAAATGCAAGAGACGTTTATACCAGACGTAATGAGGGTATGAGTATTTGGGTAGTTGAAAGCAAACATATTCATGCTAGTGACCCAGATGCAGCTGCAGAATTTTTTGAACCAGCCAATGACAAAATTTATAGGCATCCCAGTTTTTATGATTTGCCAGATTCGCTTAAACACATGTAATTCCACCCACAAAATCACTTATGTTACAGCAATCCATTAGCAAGTTGATTTCAGAAGATCAACAAATTCAATACCTATTACATTTAGCAGACAATGCCTTAATTCTATCGCATAGAAATAGTCAATGGTGTGGTCATGGACCCATTTTGGAGCAAGACATTGCACTCACCAATATTGCGCTGGATCAATTAGGACAAGCCAGAAACCTATACCAATACGCAGCACTCTTAATCACAGAGAAAACTGGCATTCCCACTACAGAAGACCAATTGGCCTATCTAAGAGATGTGGGTGAATTTAAAAACTGTCTGATTGCAGAATTACCTAATGGAGATTGGGGGCAAACCGTTTTGCGTAATTTCTTAATGGGTAGTTACCAATTTTTTCTCTATCAAGAATTACAACAAATAGCTACTGGCCAACTAAAAGCCATTGCAGATAAAAGCATCAAAGAAATTACCTACCATCTTAGGTGGAGTGCAGATTGGGTGGTGCGTTTAGGAGATGGCACAACAGAAAGTCATGCAAGAATGGAACAAGCTTTAGAAGTACTTTGGAGCTATACCGGCGAAATGCTAGAACCCTGTGATTATGAGCAAGCATTGATTGGATCTCAGAGTACTTATATCAAAGCAGCCTGGGAAGCAAAAATTGCAGCCGTATTAGAAGAAGCTAACTTGGCACATCCCAATAATGATTGGATGCAATCAGGCGGGAAAAAAGGCATTCATACAGAACACTTGGGATACCTTTTAGCAGAAATGCAATTTTTACAAAGGGCCTATCCTGGACTGGAATGGTAATAAAACAATCATGGAAGCAACAATAGTCATAGACAAAGAAAAAAGCATTTGGAACATACTGGAAACAGTCTGTGATCCAGAGATTCCTGTCTTGAGCATTATTGATTTAGGGATTATTAGAGCCGTAGCTTTTAATGAAGCTTCTAATATGGTTGAGCTAACCATAACACCCACTTATACAGGCTGCCCGGCCATGGACATGATTGGGGCTCAAATTAGAATGGCATTGGCTGAAGCAGGTTTTCATCAAGTAAAGATCCAACAAATACTATCACCTGCCTGGACCACGGATTGGATGACAGAAAGCGGCAAACAGAAACTCCAGGCCTATGGTATTGCCCCACCTGTAGCCACTAATTTTAATCAGGTTTATTTAGAAGATTTAGACATTGCTTGTCCAAACTGTGGCGCTACCAATACCAAACTAGTGTCTGAATTTGGGAGCACTGCTTGCAAGGCTTTGTTTCAATGTAAGGATTGTTTAGAGCCCTTTGATTATTTCAAATGCCACTAAAATCCTGCAAAGGATTAGTATATTTAAATAGACCAATTATTCATTTCAACTAAGCACCATGTCTTCTATCATTTTTCATATTGACAACGGGATTGCAAAAATCCAATTCAATAGACCAGACAAACTCAATTCTTTTAACAGAGAAATGGCCCTGCTCTTGCAACACTATTTAGACGAGTCCGCCTCTTTAAAAGAAGTACGCTGCATTTTGATCACGGGTATTGGAAAAGGATTTTGTTCTGGCCAAGACCTAGCAGAAGTAATTGATCCAAATGGTCCGGGTATGGACAAGATTTTGAGCGAACATTTTAATCCCATTATTAAGAAAATCAGGAATATTCCCAAACCCGTTGTTGCTGCCGTAAACGGAGTGGCAGCTGGCGCAGGTGCCAATATAGCATTGGCCTGTGATATAGTGGTAGCAACTGCTTCCGCCTCTTTTATTCAGGCATTTTCTAAAATTGGTTTGATTCCAGATAGCGGTGGAACTTATACCTTACCCAGACTTATTGGATTACAAAGGGCTTCCGCTTTGATGATGTTGGGTGACAAAGTAAGTGCGCAAGAAGCTTTTCAAATGGGCATGATTTACAAAGTATTTGACAATGAAAATTTTGAAGGTGAAACCACTAGTTTGCTGAATCAATTAGCTGTTATGCCCACCAAGGCCCTGGCATATATTAAACATGCATTGAACCAGTCTTATAGTAACAATATGGAAGAACAGTTGCAACTAGAAGACGATTACCAACAAAAAGCAGCTGCAACGGCAGACTTTAAAGAAGGGGTTGCCGCCTTTTTAGAAAAACGCTTGCCCCAATTCAAAGGAGAATAATATGGATCAGAAACCATCAGCCAAATTAGTAGCAGAAAAAGTATTTGAAAAGGATTTGTTTAGTCAGTGGTTGGGCATTGAGATCCTAGAAATTCAAGAAGGATATAGCAAGATTGCCATGACTGTGCGTGAAGAGATGATCAATGGATTAGGCATTGTTCATGGAGGTATTGCTTTCTCTTTGGCGGATTCTGCTTTTGCCTTTGCTTGCAATAACCGCAACAATCTTTCTGTGGCACTAGATACCAGTATCAATTTTCTTAAACCCGTGCATGTGGGAGATAGACTAGAAGCCATAGCTACTGAAGTGCATAATGGCCGTTCTACTGGGCTTTATCAAATTAGCATCAGCAATCAAAACCAAGTAGTAGTGGCCATCTTCAAAGGCACTTGTTTTAGAACTGGAAAAACCATACTCTAATGATTTATGCTTTTAAAGGTTTTATCCCTGTAATTCATGAATCCGCTTTTGTACATCCACAAGCGGCAGTAACGGGCAATGTGATCATTGGGCGTAATGTGTATATAGGACCAGGCGCAGCCATTCGTGGAGACTGGGGAGGCATTGTCATTGAAGATGGTTGTAATGTACAAGAGAACTGTACCATTCATATGTTTCCAGGTACCACCGTTACTTTAGAACAAAACGCACATATTGGACATGGTGCTATTATTCATGGTGCCAATATTGGAAGAGATTGCTTGATTGGTATGAATGCAGTAATCATGGATGAAGTTATCTTGGGAGCGGGCTGTATTGTAGGAGCTTTGAGTTTTATCAAAGCAGGAGAAGTCTTTGCATTGCGCAGCTTAATAGTGGGTAACCCAGCAAAAAAAATCAAGGATGTAACAGATGAAATGTTGGATTGGAAAAAAACTGGGACTCAATTGTATCAGGCTCTTCCAAGAGAAATGCGTCAACACTGGGAACCATGTGAACCTTTAAGAGCAATACCGGTCAATAGGCCAAGCCAAGAAGCACTTTACCAGACCTGGAATGCCTTGCAAACTGCTGCCAAAAAAGATTGACGTAACTTTGGCGCCAACCGGTTAAAAGCCACAATTTTCAAATAGTGTCAGAGAAAAACAATTTTATAGACTATATCCGCATTTTTGCCCGTTCTGGTCATGGCGGACCTGGTGCATCACACTTGATGCGCAATAAGCTTACAGCCATGGGTGGCCCCGATGGGGGCGATGGTGGACGTGGTGCGCATATTATACTTAAGGGTAATAGTAACCTATGGACTCTTTTGCACTTACGTTACTTTAAAAACGTATTAGCCGAAAATGGCGAGCGTGGAAGTAAGAACAATTGCACGGGTAAAGACGGAGAAGATATAATTATTGAAGTTCCATTGGGTACTGTTGCCAGAGATGAAGAAACTGGAGAGATTGAAGCCGAGATTCTAGAAGACGGTCAAGAAATAATTTGGTTAAAAGGCGGAAGAGGTGGATTGGGTAATAGCAATTTTGCCACTCCAACTAATCAAGTTCCAGACCACTCACAACCTGGTGAACCTGGTGTAGAAGGATGGAAGAACCTAGAGCTGAAAGTATTGGCAGACGTTGGTTTGGTGGGATTCCCGAATGCCGGAAAATCTACCCTATTATCCGTTCTTACCGCGGCAAAACCTAAAATAGCCAACTACGCATTTACCACATTGGTGCCTCAATTGGGTATGGTAGAATATAGAGACAACAAATCTTTTTGTATTGCAGACTTACCTGGAATTATTGAAGGCGCTGCAGAAGGCAAGGGTTTGGGACATCGTTTTCTGCGTCATATTGAACGCAATTCTGCCCTCCTATTTTTGATTCCAGCAGATAGTGATGATCATAGAAAAGAGTTCGAGATTTTAAGAAATGAGTTACTAGAATACAATCCAGAACTATTACAAAAAGACTTTGTGATAGCAGTTAGTAAGTCTGATATGCTAGATGATGAACTAAAAAAAGACATTGTTAAGGAATTACCCAAGGGTTTTCCCATTGTCTTTATTTCTTCTATTACCAACAAAGGGCTTACTGAATTGAAAGACTTACTTTGGGATACTTTGAATAAACCACAAAAATAATTGACTAATTAACTAGTTGATTTACAATAGATTAAACCCTGTTAACTTTTGGATAACAGGGTTTTTTTATTTTTTTGGGGTTACCTTTCTTTCATCTGGGTATTAATTGTTGTAACAGCGACCGAGGATGTACATCTTAAAATGCCGGTCAATCTCGCTGAATTGCACGCTTCGAAGCTACGCTTCACCATCTAAGAAAATTGCTTGTTGTATTTGACGACTGCTTGTGCCATCAAGATTTTTTTATCGTCACAAATTTATTAATTGAAAAATTACAACATCATGAAAAACCAAACATTGAACACCATCGCAAAAAGATTTTTTTTGGGTAACCTTGTTGCCGCATTATTGATTCTTTCTGCCAACGCAACCACAGTAAATAACAAGTCTTGGGATATTGATCCTACAGGCAAAAAAGCAGATGTAAAATTTGTAGGCTCTGCTTCTGAAAACCTGTTCTTCAACGTTAAATACACCAACGAAACTGGTGCAAACTTTAAAGTATTTGTACTGGACGAAAACGGTGAAACCTTGTTCCAAGAGCGTTACAACACAAAGAATTTTGACAAAAAATTCATGTTCCCAGGTAACCCAGACGTAAACAAATTGACTTTCTTAATCCAATCTGACAAAGGATTGTTCAAAGAAATCTTTGACGTAAAAGTAATTACACATGTAGTTGCAGAAGTAAGCGTTAAAAAAGGATAATTAGTAAGTAGTAGTATAAGAGAAAAACCCCGCATCAGTAATGGTGCGGGGTTTTCTTTTTGTTCTATTGAATAAGTTGGCACATAGCCTATCGGCCATGGCCATGCTTTTATTTATCCTGTATTGGACTAAGAAATACTGCTTGGTTGCCAGTGCCCTTATTAAATCCACGCAATACCAAGGTATAAGATTTTCCAGCTGTTGCATCAAAGCTGGGCAATTGAGTAATCAAAACATTGGTTCCTGCTACTACCGCTGAAACACTAAATGGACCTGGGTCAATAGCAGTATAGGAAACATAAGAACCGGTGTTTTTATGATCCAAATAGGTTCTACTGGTAAATAATTTATTGGAAGTGTTTCCTGCTTTGATAATGTCTAGAGAAGGTGTGCCACTCACATAGTTAAAAAAGCGTACAAAAGCTTTTCCTGCTGGAGGATCAGTTCTATCGTCTTGAAAAATATCTCCTTTTAAAATAGCTACTGAATCATATACAATGGCTGAATAATGATTATTGGCAGCAAGTGCAATATTACCCGCTAATAAAATATTAGTAGTGGTTGCTTGATTTACTGATAAGGAAGTTGCTGCTGCATTAATTGACTGATAGCCAGAGGGGCCAGGATAGGTGACATTTCCTACCACTAATGCGCTGTTCAAATACAGATCCATGGCTCCCGAGTTTGGAGACATATTGATAAAACGCAGGTTTGCTGTAGATTGGTTATCTGACTTTTTACAAGAAATACTAAAGAGCATACAAATGGCTGCTGCTACTGATAGGATCTGATTTTTCATGGGTGGTTATTTGTTGATGGGATTGTAATATTAAGAAATTTTAATGCATAAAAAAAGCCCCGAATTTTTCGGGGCTTGAATATCTAGCAAATATTGAATTTGAAAACTATCCAACAGCTTCACTCTGCATGCTCTTAGAGCTTTTCTTCCTGTCTTCTTCATTCAGGATTACTTTACGCATGCGGATGATTTTTGGAGTCACTTCAATACACTCGTCTTGTTGAATATATTCCATACACTCTTCCAAAGTGAATTGCAATTTTGGCGTAATGCGAACACTGTCATCACTACCGCTTGCACGGTGGTTGGTCAGTTTCTTCATTTCCACGGCGTTTACGTTTAGATCACCTGGCTTAATATGTTCTGCAATAACTTGTCCTACATAAACTTCTTCACCTGGCTCAATAAAGAATGCGCCACGATCTTGTAATTTATCAATAGAATAAGCAGTGGTAGTTCCTTGGAATTTAGAAATCAACACACCGTTATTTCTTCCGGGAATAGGTCCTTTCCATGGTTTGTATTCAATAAAGCGGTGCGCCATTACAGCTTCACCAGCAGTGTTGGTTAACATTTGTGAACGCAGACCAATCAAACCTCTTGAAGGAATTTCAAACTCCAAGTGTTGCATTTGACCCTTGCTTTCCATGATCTGCATTTCACCCTTACGCTGGGTTACTAGATCAATCACTTTACCACTGAATTCAGCAGGAACGTCTACCACCAAATTTTCATAAGGTTCGTGTTTCTTGCCATCAATGGTTTTAACCAATACTTGAGGGTTACCAACGGTTAATTCATAACCTTCTCTACGCATGGTTTCTACTAAGATACCCAAGTGCAAGATACCGCGTCCAAATACCAAGAAGCTATCAGCACTGTCCGTATCTTCTACGCGCAAAGCCAAGTTCTTTTCAGTTTCTTTCATCAAACGATCACGCAAGTGACGTGATGTAACAAACTTACCGTCTTTACCAAAGAAAGGTGAGTTGTTAATGCTGAAAGTCATACTCATAGTTGGTTCATCCACGCTAATCACTGGCAATCCTTCTGGATTTTCAATATCTGCAATGGTGTCACCAATATTAAAGTCTTCCAATCCAACAACGGCACACAAATCACCAGAAAGAACTTCTGCTACTTTGCGTTTACCCATTCCTTCAAATACGTATAGTTCCTTTACTTTATTTCTTTTGAAAGTACCATCAGCAGCAACCAATGCAATGCTTTGTCCTTCTTTAATAGAACCACGGGTTACTTTACCAATGGCAATACGACCAAGGAAAGAAGAGTAATCCAAAGAAGTAATTTGCAATTGCAATGTTCCTTCATTTACTTTAGGAGCTGGTACGTGTTTGATAATACCATCCATTAAAGTAAGAATGTCTTCTGTTTTAGTAAGACTATCATTAAACCAACCGTTTTTACCACTACCATAATAAGTAGGGAAATTCAATTGTTCTTCCGTTGCGTCTAGGTTAAAGAAGAGTTCAAAAACAGCATCGTGCACTTCATCAGGACGGCAGTTTTCTTTATCTACTTTGTTGATCACTACAATGGGGTGCAGGTTCAGGTGCAAGGCTTTCTGTAATACAAAGCGAGTTTGTGGCATGGGTCCTTCAAAGGCATCCACCAAGAGGATTACCCCATCAGCCATTTTCAAAACGCGTTCTACTTCACCGCCAAAGTCACTGTGGCCGGGAGTATCAATCACATTTATCTTAACTCCGTTATAAGTAACGGCTGCATTCTTACTGAAGATAGTGATACCACGTTCTCTTTCAAGATCGTTGCTATCCATAATCAATTCTCCGGTATCCTGGTTGTCGCGGAATACCTTGGTAGTTTGCAAAATGCGGTCTACCAGTGTGGTTTTGCCATGATCCACGTGGGCGATAATGGCAATGTTTCTTATTTCCATGTAAATTTTTAAGGCTGCAAAGGTACGGCTTTAGTCCCGAGGGGCAATGGGCAACCGAAAACTTAACAGCTTTCTGCTAGACTCTTACATAGATTTTTCGCTTGTCCAAGACCCAACCAACGCTCCAACAGAGCAGCATAAAGGAGACAGCAAAGGCCAAAGAGCCCCAATAATCACCAATATAAATAAATATATTACTATATATCCAGCTGAATAAGTTAGAATTATCGCCCGCAGGTAGGATATACAGGAGAATCACCAAGATCTCAGACAGGAGGTACACAAAAAGGGGATTTTTACCCAATACCTCAAAGAAATAAGCATATTTGGTTCGCTTTTTAAACTCAATTAGGTAAATAATGGCGGCCAAAATCACACAATCCAGCCCTACGGTAATCAAAACAAAGCTAGAAGTCCATAGCTTTTTGTTAATGGGGAAGCTCATATTCCAACAATAGGCCAAGAACAACAAAACAGCTCCAACCAATAACAATTTGGCCAACCCTTCATAATCCTTGCCCTTTTTCTGTACATACTGGCCTACCAAAAAGCCCCCTACTACATTGGCCACTGCGGGCATTGTACTCAATAATCCTTCTGGGTCAAAAGCAATGCCCTCACCATGGTATAAATGAGATTCGCCAAATAACCATAGGTCTAGTTTTTGACCAGCATTACCAGTTATACTCAAAGGGTCAGAAGGTTCTCCAAACCAAATACAAAGCCCCCAATAAAGTAATAGGAATCCAATACTGATGATGAAAGAGAACTTGGGTTTTAAAAAATGAATCATCAAAGCAGCAATGCCATAACAAAGACCAATTCTTTGCAAGACACCCAAGATTCTGGTTTCTGAAAAGGGTTTCAGCATCCAATTCCCTGCATCATCTAATTGAACAAAAGGAAACCAATACATGAGATATCCCAGCAAAAATATCAGGGCAGTACGTTTGAAAATCTTACCCACTATCACGGAATTTGCCATACCCTCCCATCTTGGCATCACAAAACTCATGGCATTACCTACCGCAAATAAGAATGAAGGAAAGACCAGATCTGTTGGTGTGAATCCATGCCAGGCAGCGTGGTGCAAGGGTGCAAAAGTGGGGTCTCCACCCGGGGTGTTTACAATAATCATCAAACAGATGGTCATACCCCTGAACACATCCAAAGAAAGGAATCGTTTAGAATTACTCATACAGCAGTTTTGCAGCTACCAATATACTCAATTTATCAAATCAAGCCTGATAGATGGCAGGTTCAATAAAATCCGCTAATTTGATCATTCATAATTTTCAAATCAAGTATCATGCTCAAAAAGATTGCCTTTTGGCTATTGGTAGCTTTCTATTTGTTTGCGGGCGCCAATCATTTTATGAATCCTGAATTCTATAGTGGCATGATTCCTCCCTATCTACCATGGCCTGAATTTATTAACCTAGCATCAGGTGTTGCCGAGATTGGATTGGCCTTATTATTACTAGTACCATCACTTAGGTCAAAAGCTGCCATGGGCATTATTGTACTTTTAATTGCATTTATCCCAGCACATATTTATCATATACAAATGAAGGGCTGTTTAACTGGACAACCCTGTATTCCTGAATGGGCAACATGGTTAAGGCTATTGGTATTTCAACCCATTTTTATCATCTGGGCTTGGTGGTGTAGAAAATAAAAAAACAAACACATGCGATTTGTCAAAATTATCCTAGGCATTGTATTGGTATTGGTAGTAGTCTATTTTGTAGGACCACATCCTAGCAAACCTATTTATGATCAGGCTCTGCCAACTGTTCCAACAACTGCCGCGGCATTGGAACAATATATTAGTCAAGAAGAAGCCAAACACCAAGTAAAGAAAGACAATGAAGCCAAGATTATTTGGGCCGATAGTACTAAGAAGAAAACGCCCTATGCCATTGTGTATTTACACGGGTTTAGCGCTAGTTGGATGGAGGGAGATCCTGCTCATAGGAATATTGCCAAAGCATTTGGTTGCAATTTGTATTTAGCCAGATTATCTGAACACGGTATTGATACTACCGATGCTTTAATCAATATGACGCCAGACAATCTTTGGGAAACAGCCAAGCAAGCTTATGCCATTGGCCGCCAATTAGGCGATACCGTGATCTTAATGGGAACTTCAACTGGAGGAACTTTGGCCTTGCAATTAGCAGCCGCTTATCCAGAAGTTGGGGGATTGATTTTGTACTCACCCAATATTGCCATCAATGACCCCAATGCCTGGTTGCTCAATAATCCATGGGGAGTTCAAATAGCCAGAATGGTTAAGGGATCTAAATACAATTTGATTGCAGGAGATAGCAGTTATGCCAAATACTGGAATACCCAATACCGTTTAGAAGCAGTGGCTAATTTGGAAGAACTATTAGAAACCAAGATGAATGAAACCACTTTTAAAAGCATTCATCAGCCCGTATTAACCCTATACTATTACAAAAACGAACAAGAACAGGACAACGTTGTAAAAGTAACTGCCACCAAGGCCATGTTTGCCGAGTTGGGTACCAAACCTGCCTTAAAAAGGGCGGTTGCCATGCCTTTAACCGGAAACCATGTTTTGGCTTCGCCGATAGTCTCCAAGGATGTACCGGGTGTAGAAAAACAAACCCAACTTTTTTTAACAGAAATAATGCAGCTAAAACCGCTTAAATAATGGCATTTTGCTGATTTTAAATTCACTTATCTTCGTTTTGTTCTAACTAAAAAGATTGCCATGCCACTTAGTAAAATTGCCGGTATAGGAATGTATGTTCCTGAAAAAGTTGTTACCAATGATGACCTCAAACAATTTATGGAAACCGATGACGCCTGGATTCAGGAACGTACCGGAATCAAGGAACGCAGATTTGCACATAGAACAGAAGAAACCACCACTACCATGGGAGTGGAAGCTGCTAAAATTGCTATAGAAAGAGCGGGTATTACGCCACAGGATATTGACTTTATTGTTTTTGCAACATTATCGCCTGACTATTATTTTCCAGGTTGTGGGGTATTGTTACAAAGGGCATTAAAGATGAAAGAAGTTGGGGCACTAGATGTGCGCAATCAGTGTAGTGGATTCTTATATGCACTAAGTGTAGCAGATCAGTTTATCCGTTCTGGCATGTATCAAAACATATTAGTAGTAGGTGCTGAAAAACATAGCATGGGTCTTGACTTTAGTACCAGAGGAAGAAATGTATCTGTGATTTTTGGCGATGGTGCTGGTGCGGTAGTATTGCAAGCAACCAATAAAGAAGGACAAGGAATTTTGAGCACGCATTTGCATAGCGATGGTGGCAGTGCAGAAATTTTAGCGCAATACAATCCTGGTTCACACGCCAATCGTTGGATGGAAAATCCAGTAGCTGATTTTGATGAAGCCGTGATTGGAGAAACTTTCATGAGTCATAACATGATTGACAAAGCACAGTTATTTCCCTTTATGGATGGCCCATCTGTATTTAAGAAAGCCATTGTAAAGTTTCCAGAAGTAATTGTTGAAGCACTTAGTAAGAATGGACTTACCCCTGCAGATTTAAATATGTTGATTCCACACCAGGCCAATCTTAGGATTAGTCAATTTGTACAACAGAAATTACAACTCAGGGATGATCAGGTATTCAACAATATCATGAAATACGGTAACACCACTGCAGCTTCTGTACCCATTGCACTTTGTGAAGCATGGGAAAAAGGTTTGGTAAAAGAAGGTGACCTGGTTTGTCTAGCTGCTTTTGGCAGTGGATTTACTTGGGCATCGGCCTTGATTAAATGGTAGCCTGAAGTTTGTTGAATCTTATACAACTCGCATGAACAGAAAGATTTGTTTTCTGGTAAATCCTATTTCTGGCAACACTAAAAAGGACGATTTACTCAAGTTCATCCATGCAGAAATGCAGGGAAAGGAAATTCCTTTTGAATTCATTTTTACCAAAGCATCTGGCAATTATGACGATCTAGTAGATAGAATTGAACAAGAAGGGATTACTGATATTGTAATGATTGGAGGAGATGGTACCGTAAACCAAGTGGTGAATGCTTTGCGTAACCAACCAGTTCAATTTGGCATTATCCCTTTAGGATCTGGCAATGGATTGGCCTTGGCAGCAGGGATACCCAAAAAACCACTGGATGCCATCAATTTAATATTAAAAGGAGAAGCAAAACCGGTAGATGCTTTTACCATCAATGATCAATTTTCATGCATGCTTAGTGGTATGGGATTTGACGCGCAAGTAGCCCATGATTTTTCTACCAAAGCAAGTAGGGGTCTGATGACTTATACCCAACAAAGTTTGATCAATTATTTTAAGGCCCAGCCTTATCAATTTGAAATTGTACTTGAAAATTTTAGTTTTTTCACAGATGCTTATTTTATCAGTATTGCCAATGGAAATCAATTTGGTAACAATGTAACCATTGCACCCAAAGCCAATCTCAATGATGGTTTATTAGACGTGGTGGTGGTGCAAAAAATGAACAAAGCTAAAATGCCCTTTGCCGTATTAAAACAAATCAGGGGTAATAATAAATTGATGGACTTAGTAGAGAATATGGGCAAAAACAATGTCCTTTATTTTCAGACCAATGCTTTAAGTATTCGCAATCCTAAATATGCGCCTTTTCATATTGATGGAGAACCTGTTGAAACAGCTTCAGAGTTTCACATAAAAGTAATTCCTAGTTGCTTCCAGTTGATTCAGCCTTAATGGGCATCTTTCTAATGGATTCCAATTTTTGTAACTCTAATTGATTGCTAGGATTTTTTAAAGCCCGTTGAATATCTCTTTTTTCTAAAGAAGTCAGGTGAAAACTCAAAGCCGCAGCTGCTTCTTTTTTTTCAGGTACATATTGAAAACAAACGCGGTGAAACTGATTGCCAAAAATTTTCTGCAAATAAGCCAATTGGTCATATTGATAATAGTCCTGTAGTTTATACCAATTGTTTTGCAACAACAAAAATGGCTTGGTTAAGAGGTCAAGAAAACTCTTGCTTTCATAGGGTTTGTCCCAATCACTCAAGCTCCTGTCTCTGATTTGAATCAATACCACTGCACTGGTATTGGCCTTGATCCAGTCTTGAAAATGATCCAAAAAACGCATGGCAGTTTCTTGTCCAAAATTATCTCTTAGACCCGCATCCATTACGTCAATAATGGGATTGGTTGGTAACCAAACATTGGGCAAGACATAAGGAAATGTGGCATTCATTCTTAAAGCAGACAAGAGTTGAATTTGTGCAGCATCTTGTTTCACAAACATGGATTGAAAATCAACAGCATCCGGATCAGAGGGAGTAATGCGTGTACTATCTACAACAGCCTTCATCAAATAACGCACAGGGTTGGTGCTAATAATCATTTTTCTGCCATCCCTACTAATAACCGAATTAAAAAATAAGGTAGGAATACTAGCACTTGCTTCAGGTGCCTGATAATCTTGAATGGATTTGTCTAAAACTCCTTCTGTATTTTGATTGAGTTTTTGTTCAAATGCATAACCCCTGTCTTTTGCATAAGCATGCCCATTCACTTCAAACTTTTGCACGGGGCCCATAATATCTCTAGCAACAAATGATGAGAACAAAGGATTCAACAAATCCTTTGAAATATTGTCTAACCATTTTTTGTCTTGCAGGTTAATGGGTTTGCCCATTGTTTTTTGCAGGTACAATTCTCTAAAATATGCTGCCCCTAACAAACCGCCTGAAGCACCATTGATTAAAAAAGTTTCTTTCATCAAATTGCCTGCAAATAAACTATCTAGTTCTTGCAAAGTGTTCATGGTAAAACTAGCACTCCGGGTTCCTCCCCCACTGGTATTGATCAAATACAAGACTGGTTTTGATTGGCCTTGTTTGGCCTTCCATTTTTCCAAAATGCCCAACATGTTTGCCTTGTCTTTGGCCATATTACTATCCGCACTCATGGCTTTGATAAAGTCTCTATTGTAACTGGGCCGTTCCGTTTTGTTCTGATAATTTAACCCATAGGCTTTATTTCTAGGATCCAGAATTTCTTCTTGGTATAGCCAGTTTAACAACAAGTACAATAAGACCACTACTGGAATACTCCAAGTACTTAAAAACAAAGTAATGGCTGCTACCAGGGCAATTAAGATGGTAAATAAAATAGTAATACTGGCTGCAGCTGGTAGTTGAAACAATCTGGCATCTGATATACTACCTACTAAAATCAAAAACAAAAAAGCCAATAAAATAGCTATAACGGCAGCAATATGGTGGCGTTTGAAAATGCTGTCTAAAAACTCTTGGCTATAATGTCTTACTTCTCTGGGTTTGCGTAACTGAAATTTTGCTGTCAAAAACCAATCTACCCTAAGTTCTTTTTGTTCCTTGGGCAATTTTTTGGAAGCCGGCAAATGATCATAGCGTTGATTGGCTGTTTTAATATTGGCAGACATAGTATAATAGATGGTCTTGTCTGCCCCAAAAAAATATAAGAATGCAATGGCAATAGACAATACAACTCCTGCAATAAATCCTCCAACCAATAACAGGATTTCTGTACTTGGTAAAAACTCTTTATTACTGGCATATCCAATTGCACAATAGGCATATACCAACAGAAATAACAAAGGAATAATGGTGTTATTGATGCAGTATTTTAAAAAAGGCTGGGCCGTTGTTGCCAAGAACTTTAGGTTCTTACTATGCAGAATAAAAGTGGTGATATTCCACCCCATGATAAACACCCCAATGGAAAACCCAACAATGGCGGTACTGATGGGGGTTACGGCGTCTAAGTATTCTGGTGCAAGGTATAAACTGGAAGCCCCAAAAGTGGCCATGAAATTTCCTGTAACCGTTGCAAAGAGAATATACCAGAATAGCAGGAGTACTTGGTATTTCCTAAAATGCAACAAGCATAATTGCACTGGCAAAGAAAACCATATTCCTACCAGGTATTTTTTCATGAAAGCAATTTAATTGGTTTTCCTTGTCCTAATCAAGTACCAGGTAGTAACCAAGGATAAAAGCAACATCATACCTACTAACTGGTGTAGTTCAGCCATCCATTCAAAAAAGCCCCAATGTCCAGAAATAATGCCGGAACTGGACAACACGGTAAGTATACCCAATGCCACTTGCAAAACCACCAAGAGAGCAGGTATGGGTCTGATGATGCTATAGGCTTTTGTGCCACTGGTCTTATATAACTGAATTGTCCAAATGATGATGAATACAAGAATCAAATAAGCCAAGCCACGGTGTACAAAATGAATAAAGATTTTATTGTCAATGGCATTGAGTAAAAAACTATCGGTTACCAAATTAGCAGGTATCCATTGTCCATTAATGGTTGGCCAAGTAGCCGCAATATTGGCCGCTTTATGACCAGCCATGAGGGCACCATAAGCCAGTTGTAGAATTACTAGTAAAATCAAAACTAGGTTCCATTTTCTGGCTTTGGGTTGGTAACTAATAGCCGATGAAGGAATCAGTAAAGACAGGGCAAACCAATAGGTATAACAAAGCAACCCAATAGCAAATAGAAAATGCAGGGCCAATCTGGTTGGTTTTACATACACTGCGTCTCCAGTTAAACCACTGGCTACCATAATCCAGCCAATGGCTCCTTGCAAGGCACCCAGCAAAAACAAATAGACCAAGGGCTTGATCATTTCTTTTTGAAAATGTTTTCTTACCAAGAAATAGATAAAGCCAAATGCAAAAACCAGTCCAATGGTTCTGGCCCACAAACGGTGGAACCATTCCCAGAAAAAAATGAATTTGAAATCCTGTAGCGAAAAATCAAAATTGAGTAATTGAAACTGTGGGGTCTGACGGTACTTCTCAAACTCTACCATCCACTGGCTCTCATTCAAGGGCGGTAAAGAGCCCGTAACCACATCCCATTGGGTAATGGACAAACCGCTACCTGTTAAGCGGGTAATGCCCCCAAGGGCTATCTGAACAATGGTCATGGCTACTCCTATCAAGAGCCAGGTGGCCACCAGTTTATTGGATCTATTGGTTGATTCCATAATTACTTCACTAGCTATTGCAAATCTAGGAATATAACAGTGGGTTTGCCTTTTTGTTAATTGAATTTGATGGTCTGATATCAAATGGGGAATTTTAAGCCATGTTAGCTACTCATTTTCAGAAAAAATTACTGGAAGCCGGTTGCGATGAAGCCGGAAGGGGTTGCTATGCAGGACCAGTTTTTGCTGCTGCAGTGATCTTACCCAAAAACTTTCGTCATCCCTTATTAAACGATAGCAAACAGGTAACAGAAAAAAATCGCAATATTTTAAGACCCATCATTGAAGCAAATGCCCTGGCTTGGGCAGTAGCAAGGGTGGAAGCAGCAGAAATTGACCGAATCAATATTTTAAAAGCTTCTTTTCTGGCCATGCACAAAGCTATTGAAGCCTTAGAGCAACAGCCGGGATTATTGTTGATTGATGGAAATAGGTTTAGCCCCTATTTTGGCATCCCCCATCATTGTATTATTAAGGGCGATGGCAAATTTGCAAGTATTGCCGCAGCCAGCATTCTGGCCAAAACCCATCGCGACAGCTATATGGAAAACCTGCACTTGGAATACCCTATGTATCAGTGGAACAAAAACAAGGGTTATGGGACCAAGGATCATAGAGACGCCATTGCCCTGCATGGACTTTGCGAACACCATAGAAAGAGTTACAATATTTTGCCCAATACGGCAGCTGACCCATTCTAAATTAAAGAGCCAAGGGTCTGTTCTTCATGTATTGCATAAATTCTACCCTACGGTCACGCGATACATTTAGAACGGTTTGATTGAGCAGGGTAACTTCATAATAGTCTGTTGCAAAATTGGTGATATAGGTGCTATTCACCAGATAGGAGCGGTGGATTCTAAAAAAACCTTCTTCAGGTGTTAATTGGTCTTCATAGTCTTTAACCGTTTTGCTCACCACCACTTTACTGCCATCTTTGAAAAAGATATTGCAATAACTACCATCCGCTTTTAAGTAGAGTATGTCTTTTAATTCAACAAACAAACTGCCCTCACTCAAGGGCACTACCACTTTCTTGATTTTGTATTCTTCTAAATTGCTTTGCAAGGTTTGCAAACGCTGGCGAATAAAGGAGTTTCCGTGAATTTTTTCAACTTTCTGAACAGCTGCCGTTAGCTGGTCAATCTGAATGGGCTTTAACAGATAATCAATGGCACTAACCTGAAAGGCTTTAAGGGCAAACTCACTATAGGCGGTGGTAAAAATGATTTCAAAATCAATCTCTTCAAAAAACTCTAATAATTGAAACCCATTATAGCCTGGCATTTCTATATCTAAGAAAACAATATCGGGTTTGAATTTTTGAATGGCTTTAACGGCAGTAGGAATGTCTTCTGTAAGCGCCATAATTTGCACTTGAGGGCAATAATCTACCAAGAAGCTTTCTAAGATTCTCCTTGCTTTTGCCTCATCGTCTACTATTATTGCTTTCAACATTTGCCTATAAATATGAGATCTAATTGCCTTTTATAAAAATAAAGCCTCCGATTGCTCAGAGGCTTTAGGATTTCAATTCCCCCCCGGTTATTGAAACTGACGTGAAAGTAGGGAGAAGCCTGTTTACAAAAAAGGACAAGTTTGTAAAAGGTCGTTATAAGTTTGTGAACCGTAATTTAGACCACAATTGGGATGAATAATAGCACTTTTGTGCCCGAATCCTGGCCCCTTTCGTCTTTTAAATCTTCAAAATTGACCGTAATCCGCTGTTCATTTCCATAATTCAACAATTCCAAACGCTTTAAAGTAGCCCCAGTGGCAAAACTGGTATGTTTTCGAGCCCTTAATTGGTTAATTTCTGCGGATCTTTTTCTACCAATCCCATTATCGGTGATCATACATAGCAGGGTTTCTTCATTTTCCAACCTAAACTGGATCAATAACTGCTTTTCTCCCTGTTTGTGTAATAACCCATGTTTAATGGCATTTTCTACATAGGGCTGTATCAACATGGCTGGAATCTGGATATCGGGGGCAAAAACATTGTCATCCACATCAATCTTATATTGGAAATGGGTTTCAAACCTTAATGCTTCTAATTCTAAGTAGAGCAGGAGTGATTTTAGTTCATCGTCTAGTGAAATGGCGTTTTTATTGCTTTGGTCAAGGGTAATCCGCATTAGATCCGCAAACTTACCCAAATACATATTGGCCTCTCGCTTATTATTCATCAAGATGATTTCTTGAATGCTGTTGAGCGCATTGAACATAAAATGCGGGTTCATCTGCGCTTTTAGGGCACTGAGTTGAGAATGTCTCATTTGCTCCAAGACCCTTACTTTTTCTGTTTCTTCCTGGTTTTGTTTCTCTAAGACCCGAATGCGTAACATGAAAAAATATATACCTGCTCCAATCACTACTAATAGTAAGATTAGGATAAACCACCATTTCTTCCACCAATATTCATCAATAGTAAATTGGATAGATGCAGTTGAACTACTTACAATACCGTCTTCATTGAGCACTCTGGATTCAAATATATAATTACCAGAAGGCAGGGATGTAAAACGGACCAGGTTCTCAGAAGCTTTTAAACTAACCCAAGTACTATCTGTGCCCAACAATCGATATTGGTATTGAAAATTCCCTCCGCTTTTTAAAGCCGCGCCTAATAAGGTTACAGTGATATTAGTGGTAGAGGAGGGCAATTCAATTTTGTTTTGAATGGCATACTTTTTCCCGTCTACCATTAAACCGCTAATAGATGCATAGGGTCTTACCGCATTGGCGGTTTGAATAGTTTTTGGAAAATAGAGAATCCCTTTTGAAGTAGCTAAATAGACTGTGTCTTTCCAAACTTCTAGGTCAAATATTTCTTGCTTTGGAAGGTCTCGAGCAATGACTATTTTGGTCAACTTTCCGGTTGCCAATTCATAGCCCTGTGCTCCATTAGACATGACCATCCAAACCTGTTGTTGGTCACTGGTCAAGCCTTTTATTTTGTTATTAATTAAACCATCTTTAACCGTTAAATGCTTTGTAAACTTTCCATTTTTGAAAAAGTATAAACCTTGATCAATGGTTGCTATGCAGATTGTTCCATCTGGCAATTCGGTAAAATGATGCGCGCTTAAGGGCTCACCCGTTTGTGGGTCTTTTAGTTTTATCCAAACACCATTTTGATGGTATTGCAATCCATCCACAAATCCAACCCAAAGCCTTTGTTCTTTTTCCTGATAACACAATCCTCTGTTACGCTGTTGGTATAAATTCAAATTATAGAATCCACCACCAGTTTCTTTTTCCATAATTCTGGCGTCTAGTTGGAACTCTTTTACAACCTTGTCAAAAATATCCTTTCTATTTTGCGGAAAAGAAGCAATCAACAGTCCACCCGAATAAAAAATAACACCATCTTTTCTAAATAAATAATCCTTGGCAGAAGCGGCGAATTTGATTTCTGTAAACCTACCCGTTTGGGGTTGTAATTTTTCAGTAGTCAATTTTGACAAATACAATTCATTAGTAGCTGTATCAAATTCAATGGCTTGGATATTTCTTTCATAGCGTTGTTGAAACAGTTTTTGTTTGGAAAATTGGTGGCGGTATTCAAACAATTCACCTCCAAGTGAAGCCGCATAAATAGTACCCTGTTTTCTATCAATGGCCAAATGACTAACCCCTTCTGTTTTCAACCCCATGTCAAATCCATTGGATGCATACAATTGTAAATTGGGAATTTGATACACCCCATTCTTTAAAGTTGCAATCCAGTATCCACCTTCTTTTCCTTTGCAAATGGCAGATATGGCTTCCGATTGGAGAAAATGATTCATCCACACATATTTGCCTCCTTGGCGTTTAAACCAAATTAACCCATTCTCAGTTCCAATAAAGAGGTTGCCTTCATCGTCATCATAAGCTGAAAGTGGAAACAGTTTTTTTTGTTGTAACCAAGCAGTAACAGGATGTTCCCTTAGTGTATTTGCTTGATAAGAAAATAAATATGGATGTAGATCTGTAGGATTTCTTCTTTGAAATGCAAGGGTCTGTTTGTTTTTAAAAGATGTGTAGAATCTAAACTGATTCAATAGTTTAAACTCTTTGAGGTATTGACCATTCAACCCAATAAAAGGAATATTGCTAATGGATTGTTCTCCCAATGCTGAAACAGTGCCCTTGTCTACTTGACTAAATAATATTGAACCATCGTGCATGGTAGCAATGGCCTCCTTAATTGAACTAGCTTCTAATAACTTGGTGACTGACTTTTTTTCTAGATTAAACCTATAAATATGGTTTAAATTATTGTTGACAACTAAGCGTCCTTGTTGATCAAAAGTAAATTCTGTGAGTTGATTTTTATAGAAGGGTTCCCATGGCAAATACCTTAAAACAGAATCAGTACTAGTATGAAAAATTTGACCATTAAAATTGTGAAACCAAATAGTTCCAGTCTTGTCTTCCAAAATGCCAGTAACTGCATTACCCCTAGATTTGGGATTGTTTAACAAAAAGAAACTATTCCCATCATATCTTACTAACCCTTCTGAAGTTCCTACCCAAAGAAAACCCTTAGTATCAATTTTCAAATCAAATACTTCATTGCTAGGCAATCCTGATCCAACGTCAAAATGAATGAGTGAAGGAGTCTGCCCCTGGGTTTGAAAACCCAGCAAACAACATACGATAACAAAAAATAATGTGCGAAAAAACATCCTTAAATCTAAGGAATAGGATTGGATGAACATACACTAGGTTTCAAATAGGATCATTGAAATGATAGATGCTTGTTGAACAGGAATCATTCTTCCCAAACTCCAGCCCCTTCTCTAATGAGTTCATAAGGTTCCTTGGTACAGTCTACAATGGTAGAAGGAACCATACCACCAATGCCTCCATCAACCACTATATCCACTTGATTTTTGAAATTTTCGTAGATCAATTCAGGATCTGTGTATTCTTCTACCATTACACCAGGCAATGAAGCAGAAAGGATAGGATGACCAAGTTCTTGAACAATGGTTCTGGCAATTTGGTTATTGGGGATTCTCAATCCAATGGTGCTTTTTTTACTCTGCAATAGTTTGGGAACCTCTTTACTGGCGGGAAGGATAAAGGTATAAGCTCCAGGTAAATGGTTCTTGAGCATCCTATAAAGTGGCGTACCAATACTCTTGGTGTATTTGCTCAAGTCACTTAAATCATAACAAACAAAACTTAATTGTGCCTTGGATGGATCAACCTGTTTGATTTTAGCAATCCTTTCAATGGCCTTGTGTTGGGTAATATCACAGCCCAAACCATAGATGGTATCTGTAGGATAAATGATGATACCACCCGATTGCAGACAGTCAACAATCATTTTAAGGTATCTGGGGTTAGGATTAACCGGATGAACTTGGAGTAACATGGTGCTAGATTCTTGGTTAAAGTTAAACCTATTCCCTGAGAGGCAATAAAAAAGAGGTAGCGAACTACCTCTTTTCGGTTTGTAACCCCCAATGAAACTGTTTACCTAGAAAGGTGTATTGGTAATAGCCAACTGCAGTTTTCGAATGTAAAAATAGGGCGGGTATTTTGTTCTAACAAAGTGAAAATCACTGAATTTTAAACGGTGTTTTAACGGTAATTTTTCAGTTAAAACAACAGCGGAAATGTAAAATACTTGTTAGAAATTAGAGCAATCAGGTAACTATTCTACAAATACCCTCCCAAGAATGGATTTCTGAAGATTCTCAACCTTAAAGTTGAAACAATGATTAAGATTGCATTAGTAGATGATCATCTGCTATTCAGGAGGGGACTGGCAGTGATCATTAATAGCTTTCAAGAATACAAGATTGTTTTTGAAGCTAATAACGGAAAGGAGTTAACACAAATGTTGTCTCCTCATAACCTTCCATCCATTATTCTGCTAGATATTACTATGCCAGAAATGAATGGATATGAAACAGCAAGATGGATTTACACGCATTATCCTACCGTAAAAGTATTGGCATTGAGCATGCTCAATGATGAAAAATCCATTATCAAAATGCTGAAAAACGGTGCCAAGGGTTATATTCTAAAAGATTCAGAGCCCATGGAATTAAAAAGGGCATTGGATAGTTTGGTTGAAAAAGGCATTTATCTAAATGATATCATGTGCTCCAATATTGTTCATTCCATGAATCATCAATTGGATGAAGACGAGGATAACTTGCGCAAAAAAATAGAAATCACAGAAAGGGAAACAGAGTTTTTAAAAAGAATCTGCAGTGACCTTTCTTACAAACAGATTGCGGATGAAATGTATCTAAGCCCCAGAACCATTGACGGCTACCGCGATACGCTATTTCAAAAACTGCAAGTTACAACGCGCATTGGGCTGGTATTGTATGCCATTAGAAATGATATAGTGACCATCTAGTTTATAAAAAAAGAACCCCCGCTACTGCGAGGGTTCCTATCAAATCAGTTAAAGATTTATTGAATTTCCCAAACCTCTTTACCACGAATCAATTTGTCCAAATCACCCTTGCCTTTTGAAGTAATGATTTCTTCAATTTGCATGGCCATTTGGTCTTCATAACAAGCCCTTTCAGTTTCATAGAACACACCAAAAGGACGTGGGAAATGCTCCCCACTTTGATTGGGATCATCAAACATGCGCACCAAAATTTGTGCTTTGTAAAAATCCTTCTCATCATGAATCCAAAGATCATCAGTAGAAGCACCTTCTGCCAAGTCAACTACAACTGGTTTTAATCCGTCTAGTTTAATCCCAAATTGTTTGTTGGCACCATACACCATGGGTTTGCCATGTTCTAGGTATAATCCTTGGTCTTGTTTGGTTCCTTTTTCTGTGAAAATTTCAAAAGCACCATCGTTAAAGATGTTACAGTTCTGATAGATTTCTAAGAAAGAAGTTCCTTTATGAGCATTGGCACGGGTTAACATGTATTGCAAGTGCTTAGGATCACGATCCATACTTCTACCAATAAAACTAGCATCGGCACCCATGGCCAAAGCCAAAGGATTAAATGGATGGTCAATAGATCCAAAAGGAGTTGACTTGGTTACTTTGTTGGTTTCAGAAGTAGGTGAATATTGACCTTTGGTTAAACCATAGATCTGGTTGTTGAAGACCAACAAATTCACGTCTAAATTTCTACGCAACATGTGAATGGTATGGTTACCACCAATACTCATGCTATCTCCGTCTCCGGAAACAATCCATACACTCAATTCAGGACGGCTAGCTTTTAATCCACTAGCAATGGCTGTAGCCCTACCGTGAATGCTGTGCATCCCGTACACATTCATATAATAAGGGAAACGGCTGCTACAACCAATCCCGCTGATAATCACAATATCTTCTTTAGCAACACCAATGGTGGGCATTACTTTTTGAACCTGGGCCAAAATGGAATAATCGCCACATCCTGGGCACCAACGCACTTCTTGGTCAGTGGCAAAATCCTTAGCTGTCAGTAAGGGAGCAGCTGTTGCAGTTTCACTCATGTACTAATTTTTTATACGACAATTCAAAAGAATGTAAATAATGGGGCTAAAGTTACGATATTCTAGCCTAGGATAAACCCAAAAAATGGAAGGATCTCTTAAAAATCCCTATCCTTTTAGCAATTCTTCCCAATATTCGGCAGCCCTACGGGTATGTGGAATCACAATAGTGCCTCCAACAATATTGGCCACGGCAAAAACCTCGTACAATTCTTCTGTGGTCACGCCTAGCTCAAAACTCTTACCTAGGTGGTATTTGATGCAATCATCGCAACGCAACACCATGCTAGACACCAAACCCAATAATTCCTTGGTTTTTTTGTCCAAAGCACCCGCTTCATAGGTATTGGTATCAAGGTTCCAAAGGCGTTTCATGACCAAATTATCCTTACTCAGGATTACTTCATTCATTTTCTGCCTATAATCATTGAATTCATTCACCATTTCGCTCATATTTACTGATTTTGACCCCAAAAATAAGGCCGCTCACGCGTCTTGGCCAATAATTTGTATTTTAAGCCCTCAAACTGAAAAGATGAAAAAGACTGCGATTTTGTTATTCCTACTAGTAGCACAGCATTTGATGGCCCAAAAGGGAAAGGAACCCATTAAAGTGACCGATATGCTGCAGATTAAACAGGTATTGGGGGTGAGTCTAAGCCCAGACGGGAGCAAAACAGCTTTTGTAGTCAACCAAATTGAACCCGATGGAGACTTGAAATGGGAATACAAATACAGCAATCAAATCTATCTATCAGATGGTCTGTCAAATCCCAAGGCTTTGACAGCTAAGGAAAATGCCAGCCAACCAGCTTGGAGCCCCAATGGCAAACAACTGGCATTTGTTCGCGTGGCCGATGGAAAGCCCCAGATTTTCCTGCTCTCTTTAGACGGTGGAGAAGCCCAACAATTAACCAAGTTTAAATACGGTGCGGGCAATCCCAAGTGGAGCCCAGACGGAACCAAGATCTTGTTTTCTGCATCTGTTCCTCTAAAAGATTTACTCAAAGACAATGAACTCAATCCAGGCAAAACCATTCCAAAATGGCCTTTTGAAAAACCAGGATTCCCAAGCAATGAGCAACTTACAGCTAGTACTGCCAAAGCAGACCCAGACGGAAGCTTAGCAGAAATTCGCGCCTACCTAGAACAAAATGCCAATGACAAAAAAGCCAAGGTTTTTAATAAACTCAATTTTCAAGAAGAGAGCAGCACTTCACCAGAACTCTCTTTCAACCATTTCTTTAGCGTGCCCATAAACAATGGCAACCAAGTAACAGCATTGACACATGGTTTTTACAGGTATCAAGCTGCAGACTATACACCAGACGGAAAACAACTGATCTTGGTAGCAGATATAGACAGCACTGAACACCCAGATAGATCATTAGAAAGCGCTATTTATTTGGCTAACGCCGATGGTAGTAGCTTAGCATTGCTGCTAGGAGAAAAAGGTAAAACATATAATAGCGCCAAAATTTCTCCCTCTGGAAAATGGCTGGCTTTTCAATTTGGACAAACAGGTTTTGTAGACATTCCACAATTGGCCGTAATGCCATTAAATGGTTCAACCAAAGACATTCGCGTACTGCCTTTTGATCGCAATAAGGGTGGACTAACATGGAGTGCCGATGAACAGTGGTTGTATTTTACCGCACAGTCTAATGGCGGACAACCCTTGTACCGCATGAATCTCAATAGCAAAAAAGCAGAAGCGCTAAGCGATTTTAATGCGGGCATCAGCAGTTTTGATTTGCGCAATAACCAACTGGTATTTAGCAAAGTGGAAGTAGCCAATCCTTCTGAATTATACACAGCAGATGCCAACATGAAAAACGCCAAAATCATCAGTCATTTTAACGATGGTTGGTTGGCAAATAAATCATTGAGCTATCCAGAAAAATACAGTTTCAAAAATGAGAAAGGACTAACCGTTGAATACTGGGTCATGAAGCCTTACGGCTATGAAGCCGGCAAAAAATATCCCGCTATTTTAGACATTCATGGAGGACCAACCGCCATGTGGGGACCTGGTGAATCCAGCATGTGGCATGAGTTTCAGTACTATGCTTCCAAAGGGTATGTGGTGGTTTATGGTAATCCTAGAGGTTCCGGTGGCTATGGTGCAGAATTCTTAAAAGCCAATTTGAATGACTGGGGTAAGGGACCAACTTATGATGTGTTAACCTATCTAGACAAAGCTGTTGCATTAGGTTTTATTGATAGTTCCAAACTAGCCGTAACTGGTGGTTCTTATGCGGGCTATTTGGTGGCTTGGATTATTAGTCATGATCAACGTTTTAAAGCAGCTTGTGCGCAAAGAGGAGTTTATGATTTGGGTACTTTTTTTGGAGAAGGCAATGCTTGGAGATTGGTGCCTAATTATTTTGGTGGATATCCATGGGAAGCTGCAGCTAAACCAAATATTGAAAGAGAATCACCCATTAACTATGTAGCAGATATTCATACCCCCTTTATCATTTTTCATGGAGAGAATGATTTGCGCACGGGCGTGATTCAAAGTGAAATGTTGTACAAGAGTTTGAAGGTGATGGGACGCACGGTAGAATATGTGCGCCATCCAGGTGGTACACATGAACTAACCAGAACCGGTAACAACCGTCAAAGAATTGACCAGATGCTACGCACCATGGAATTCTTTGAAAGATTTATCAGTCATTAAATTAGTGAAGGGTTTTTATCCAGTCTTGGATACCAAGGGTCACTTTTTTAGCAACGTCTAATCTAAACTTGGGATCCATGATTTTTTTCTCGTCTTCTGGATTGCTCAAAAAAGCAATCTCTAGTAAGGCATTGGGAAAATCGGTTGGGGCATTGAGGGTGAAATTGAAATTGCCCACGTTGCCAAATTCTTCCAATTTTAAAGTGAGCATTTGTTTGAGCAGGGCTTGAGACAGGGGTCTAAAACCAATATGCTTATAATAAGTACTCACGCCTTGAACAGCGCTATTGGCCGATGAATTAAAGTGCATGCTAATCAGAAAATCTGGATTCTGTTGTTGCAGAAATAGCACGCGGTCTTTCATGTCAAAACTAGTGTCATTGTTGCGGGTCATGATGACTTTTTTGACACCTAGTTTTTTCAAATTCTTTTCTAGCGCTTTTGCAAAAAGTAATGTGTATTCCTTTTCAACTGCATGATACTTGCTGCTTTCAGCACCGGAATTATTGCCACCATGACCAGCGTCAATGGCTATGACCATTTTCTTAAGATCCGGTAAAACGGGTTGTCTTCTAACTTGAATCACCAAACTCTTTCCCTTGTATCCAATGGAATATCCCCAGTGCTGTTGGTGTTTGAGTTCAATGGTCACACGCACTACATCATCTTCAACCTGATTATAATACAAGTTCTTGACTTCTTTGAGCGTTTTGAGTTGGGTAATCCAATTGGTATTGGTTTGCACGCCATAGAGGTCTACCATAATTCTAGCGGGCTCAATTTCCATCCAGCTTTTATAGGGCAGGTTTTCTTCCATTCTAATCTGCACTAAGTCGTGTAAAGTATCGCCCTTGGCCAAAAAAGAACTGGTGAGATAAAAGGGTTTTAACCTGGTAATAGAATCTGGTTTTACATAGGCTTTTTCAATATATGCGCTATGGTATTTGGATAATTGAACAGCATAGAGATCCTTGGTACTATCAATTACTTTCAACAATACATTGCTGTCTATATAACCAATCTTGGTGCCACCCAATCGGTCTTCACCAAGACCATAAGAAAGCGCAGGTAATTTGCCGGTGGTCTTGCCCAACCAAAAAGTGGGTTTGGTTTTTTGGGCCTGAATCAAACAAAAACTTGTGGCGAACAGCAGGGTCAAAAATGTTCTCATAACTTGAAGATAAAAAAAAAGGGCATGTTGCCATGCCCCCTGCTACTTAAACCTGTTGTATCAAACTAAACAAAAACGCTTAATTACGTTCCGCTGCTACAATGCCACGGAAATAACCAATAGATTCTGCAATGCCTGGCATGGGATCACCCATATCTTTTTCAAATTCAATACTACACATTCCGGTGAATTTTACTTTGTACAAAGCCTGCACTACTGCTGGATAATTGATGACGCCCCTACCCATTTCAACGGCTTTTCCGTCTTTGGCAGCTAGTGTAACGTCTTTGATATGTAAGTCAAATAAACGGTCTTTATAATCTTTGATGGCTTTTTCAGGCGCAGTTCCAGCACGAACGGCATGGCCTACGTCTATGCACATACCCATTTTGGGGTCCATGTTTTTGATTCTATCATACACGTCTTTGGGAGCTGGATATAATTTGTCTTCTGGACCATGGTTGTGAATGGCCAATTTAATACCCGTAGCTTTTACCTGGGTTTCTGAATATTCAATCAGGTCATAATTGGGCACCCCTACAATTAAGTCTACCCCTACTTTTTTAGCATATTGAAAAGCTTGGTCAACCGCTTCCTTGGTTTTCATATAGATGACCCCAACCGCGTAAATATTAATTCCAGCCGCTTTGAACTTGCCTAACACCTCGGCAATTTTCTCATCCGTGCTGTTGATAGGCAAGTGAAATTCCTTTAAAGAAAGATTGGTTACGCCAATTCTTTTCATCATGGCAATGGACTGTTCCACATTGAATTTGACAAATGTGTAGCCAGCAACACCAATATTTAAAGGTTCTTGAGCAGCAGATCCAGGGCTGGTTTCAGACCCAATGGCAGCTTTGCCCAAGACGGGTACAATGGCCGATCCAGCCAAACCCAAAACTGTTTTTTGAAGGAAGTTTCTACGAGAAGACATGGCAATCAATGATTTAAATTGGAAGAATGGGTATTCGGAAAAGCATTTCCGTACTGTGAATTTGCGATTTTTATCTAGTTACCCTTACTAATTGCCCATATAATTTTACGAAACCGATATAGTTTTTAGACCCAAAAAGTAAAGGCCTTAGTACTTGTGATACTAAGGCCTTTTACTGAGCAAGCAATCGTAAGATTATCGAAAGGTTAAATTTAGAGAAATTATTCAATTTCTCCCAAATTTATTTCTTAGAATTGATAACCACCTTCTGCAATCATTTTATCAGCAATCCTGCGTCTGGCATCCTTGCTGTTAAAGGGTTCTACTTTGGTGAACCTTTTAAGTCCAATATGCATCATTCTGAGCTCATCGCCATCGGCAAAGCTATTCAGCGCGTCTTTTCCGGCCTTATTGATCCTATCAGCCGCGTCATAGAGGTAAACATGCATCATATCGGTCTGAATATTGGCGGCTTGCTCACCCTTGGTTTGGGTCAGTTTCATCACGCGCAATAGGGCAGATTCAGCATGGAAAACTTCAATACTCATATCAGCAATATTCATCAAGATTTCTTGTTCCTTGTCTAAGCTCATCATCAGTTTCTGAACCGCTGCACCTGCTACCATTAAAATAGCTTTCTTAAAATTGCCAATATACTTGCGCTCTTTGGCAAATGGTGCGTCATCATCACTGTTAAAATCAGGGATGCTCATGAGTTCTTTTTGAACCGCCATGGCAGGTCCCATCAGGTCAAGCTTACCCTTCATGGCGCGCTTGAGCACCATGTCTACAGTCAAGAGACGGTTGATCTCATTGGTACCTTCATAGATGCGGTTAATCCTGCTATCGCGATAGGCTCTTGAGATAGCGTACTCATCACTAAAGCCATTTCCGCCATGTACCTGAACACCTTCATCCACTACATAGTCTAAAGTCTCACTACCAAATACTTTTAACATGGCACACTCAATAGCAAATTCTTCAGCAGCACCTAGTAAAGATTCAGCAAAAGATTTACCACTGGCTTCTGCTTCGTGCTCATTATCATCAATCCATTTTGATGTACGGTACAAAGCCGATTCGCAAACCCATAAACGGGTAGCCATTTCTGCCAATTTGTATTTGATAGCACCAAATCTAGAAATAGAGATTTTGAATTGTTCACGAGCAATGGCATATTCTACAGTGGTGTTCAACGCATGCTTTGCACCACCAAGTGTTGCAGCACATAATTTTAAACGACCAATGTTTAAGATATTGAATGCAATGATATGGCCCTTGCCAATTTCACCCAATACATTCTCAACAGGCACTTTACAATCTTGGAAATATAACTGAACAGTTGAAGATCCCTTGATCCCCATCTTATGTTCTTCAGGTCCTTGCGTAAAGCCTTCCATACCACGCTCTACAATAAATCCAGTGAATTTATCACCGTCAATTTTTGCAAAAACCGTGTACACGTCTGCAAAACCACCATTGGTGATCCAGCATTTTTGACCATTCAGAATATAGTGTTTTCCGTCATCGCTTAGTTTGGCGGTACTCTTAGCGCCAAGGGCATCAGAACCACTATTGGGTTCTGTTAAACCATAAGCACCCTTCCATTCACCACTGGCCAATTTTGGAATATATTTTTCTTTCTGCGCATCGGTACCAAAATACAAAATGGGCAAAGAACCAATACCAGTATGTGCTGCAATAGCTACAGAAAAAGAATAGCCACCACCAAGACCTTCATTCACAATAGTAGAAGTGATAAAGTCTTTACCCAATCCACCATATTGTTCAGGGAATGAGGTAGAAAGCAATCCTTGTTCACCCGCTTTCTGTACCAATGATGGCATTAGACCTGGTTCTAGTTTTTCAATCCTATCAATGATGGGAATGATTTCTGTGGTCAGGAATTGTTGGCACATATCCATGACCATTTGTTGTTCTTCATTAAAGTCTTCTGGGATAAAAGTATCCATTGGATTACTTTCTTTGATAATCCACTCTCCGCCTTTTAATGCTGTTTTGTTGTTGGTTTCCATGGAAGAAAATTGTTTGTTTTTGTTATGGCAATGATTATGTTAGGTTGTCGTAAACTCTTTGAAATACGTCTTTTACAATATCAATATCTTCTTTCTTCACACCCACCAAGGCTTCACTCATGGTTTGGTTAGCAAGATCAATCGTGAGCTGTTGTAAATTTTTTGCGGGTTCTGTTAAACAAACCAGGTTAATGCGCCTATCCGTTTTAGAAGGCATTCTCTTAACCAAGGATTGCTTTTCTAAATTGTCAATCAAACGCGTAATACTGGGTTTGTCTCTAAATGTTCTATTGCACAATTCCTGTTGGCTCAAACAATCTTCCTTCCACAAATGGTACAAAACGCTCCATTGTTCAATGGTGATTTCCAATCCTGCCTGTCTAAAATTCTTTTGCAGCCTTCTAGCCACAGCAGTAGATGCCATACCATTGATGACGCTATATAATTCTCCTCTTCTAAAATGGTTGTTTGGCATATAGTTAGTTATGCAACTAAATCAAAGTACGTGAGTTTAGGCTAGAATACCAAGTATTTTACTGTTAATTTTCTTTAGCCATTTAAAATGATAGAAGCCCTCACTGGATTGGCTTAGGTAATTGATCCCTTTCCCAGATTGACCTGTATTGAACCGTTTGCAGAATTAGCCGTTTCTTTGTTTATGCTTCAAACGGTATTTTATATCAGCCTTGGTTTATTGGCAGCTTATGGATTATTGATCCTGCTCTATAGACGCTGGTTTTTGATGCTAGAACCCTTTGAACCCAACAATAGCCAGGAAGCCATTACCCGCTTTAGCATTGTTATTCCTGCCAGGGACGAGGAAGCCAATATTGGCGCCTGTTTAAAGTCTATTCTGGCCAATCAATATCCCGGCCATCTCTATGAAATTGTGGTAGTCAATGACCATTCCACTGATGGAACAGTTGCAGTTGTTAAGGGATTGCAGGAAGATCATCCACAGTTGAAACTGCTGAACCTGGCAGACCATGTAAGTGCCGGTTTAAATGCATACAAGAAAAAAGCCATTGAACTAGCCATTGCTCAAACAACTGGAGATTGGATCATCACAACCGATGCGGACTGTGTTGTTTCTGAAAACTGGTTGGCCTTATTTGATGCCTATATTCAGCAAACAAAAGTTGTATTTGTTGCAGCTCCCGTTCAGTTTCAGCATACGGGTAGTTTTATCTCTCTATTCCAACTGCTAGACTTTATGAGTTTGCAAGGCATTACTGCTGCAGCCGTGGGTGCAGGTGCACATTCCATGTGCAATGGAGCTAACCTGGCTTATCAGAAAAAAGCTTTTTATGAAGTTGGTCAATTTGCAGGAATTGATCAGATTGCCTCCGGCGATGATATGTTACTGATGCAAAAAATGAGAACAGCTTTTCCCGGAAAACTGGGATTTCTATTTCATCAGGGCGCTATTGTTAGCACCCTTCCTATGCCCAATTGGAAACAGTTTATCAACCAACGGATTCGATGGGCCAGCAAGGGAACGCATTACCAAGACAAGAGCATCTTCTGGGTATTACTCTTGGTGTATTTGGTAAACCTGAGCTTATTATTGCTATTTGTAATTGGTTTAATAAATGGCCATCTTACACAGTTAAAATACTTAGTGTTATTTAAAACTGTGGTGGAATTGTTCTTTCTCTTTCCTGTGAGCAGGTTCTTTGGTCAAACCGCACAACTGCTTTATTTTCCTATCATGCAGCCCGTGCATATCTGTTACACGGTGATTGCCGGTTGGTTAGGAAAATTTGGCAATTACCAATGGAAGGGAAGAGCAATAAAATAAAAACTGCACAGTTCATTGGGGTAAACTGCTAGCTAATTTGCCTGTCTATTTTCAGGCCACCAAGCATAGAGCATCAAACCAATCATCGCAATTAACACAAAGGGGAAAAGCAAAAATGACTTCATAGTGATTTGGTTTGGTTATACCATATTGGGACTAAGTACAATTCAGTAGGTTTAATGCATCATTATTAAACCTACCTTAAAATAAGAGACCCAATAATTTTAGAATCTTGCCTAGGATTAATAGTATGCTGTTAAAACTAGTTATCAGGTAAGTAGATACTCGGAGACTACAAGTTCGTTGCTTTACCAATTGTTAAATCGGTGAATATCTGTTCTAGAAGGGTGAGTATGTATGTTGGAATAAAAAAACTAGGCAATCAGGGTCTGCTCTTCTTTTAATTTTTGATCAAGTAGCAATAAAATGCCTAAGCTTAGCCAAAATAGACTTCCCAACTTATCGGTTTCAATCATATCACTCATAAAATTGACCACTCCCAACATGGAGAGAACAAGACCAATACAAAGCGCTACTTGACCATAAAATTGGTTTTGAAATCGGTGGTACAAAGATTGGGCTTTGAGTAACATGCCAAAATATAGCGCACAGAATAAGACCAATCCTATTATCCCCTGTTCACACAAAGTGAGTAAGAAATAATTGTGTACGGTGCTATGTTCTGGATTATCACTTACCCAGGTTTGAAACCTATTAACGGTATAAGACTTGTATTGATTGTAAAAACTATTGGGACCAAAACCCGTTACTGGTTTTTCTACAAACATATTAAACCCGGCCACCCATCTATAAAATCGCTCTGCGTTAGAAACATCTTTTAAAGCTACTGTTGCTGCTAAGTGTTCTTTGATATCTGTGTGAAAAATGGTGCGGTCATGATCCGGTGCAAAACGCATATAATGGTAATCTGTAACCAACCAGCTAGTAACAGCCAACAATAAAACAACAGCCCCAACCAGCACTTGCTTCATCCATTTTTTTTGAATCACATAATAGAAAGCAAAACCAACCAATAAGGCCAACCATGCCCCTCTTGAATAAGCAAAGACCAAGGCAATAGCGCCAAGCACTAATCCACGTTTGATCCAAATCTTATTAGCATTTTCTTGAGGTGTTAATTGATACATGATCCAAGCCACAGGTAGCATACAAACCAACATGGCGGAATAGTTCACGTGGTTTCTAAAAAAAGGAAAAATGGTTTTCTTTACTAACTCAAAAGAGAATCCATAATAGCTATGTCTAACCAAGGTTTGAAATGCCAAAAAAAACATGGGTACCAATAGATAGATAGCCATTTTGCTAATCCTTGCTTGACTGTCTAATAAAATTTGGGGTAAGATTACAAATGGGATGATGTACCAAATTCTGGCTAAGAAAAACTTATAACCCAATAAAGGATTAGCGGAATAAGAAGCACTTAACAAAGTCCAACCCATCATTAATATCACAACAAAAAAAAGTGGTGCTGTTTTTAAATATTTGGGAAAGTTGGCAGGTTGGTGCAAGAACTTCAACATTGCCATTCCAGTGAGTAATAACATGAGGGGCTCATCCGGAAAATCCAAACCCAGCGAAGATGTGATTTGCAATTCTGTAGAAAACGGTATCAACACGATCAATAACCAAAACAATTGTTCTGTTTTGTTGACACAATAATCAAAGACCAATGGAAACAATAACCAAGCAAATGGAAATACCAAAACCAAGGGTTCTTTGAGCACAATGGACAAAACCAAGGATGCCAAAAAAACCAAGCTAGCAATCAGTTTGGGTTTGTATGAAAAGATGTTGGTCATTAAAATGCCTCTTCTCTGTGATAGACCAATAATCCCATTAATCCAAATAGGGAACTAGCCATTAATGCAGCCAACAAAACCTCCCATTTATTGGGTTTTTCAGACTTGGCAGCTGGCACCGCTTTTTCTAATACATAGAGGGCGGGAGCATTGTTATCAATGGCCAATTGAAATTCATTGGCCGCTTTTTGATAACTATTCATTTGCTCTAAGATATTTTGCAGTTTGCTTTGGTTCAATTTATTTTCTGCATCTGAAAGCCCTGTAGTAGATGCAAGGCTTTTATATTCTGCCTCCATGCCTGCAATATTGGACTTGAGTTTGGAAAGAGAATTCCGATAATTTTCTTTCCAAATTGCGGCTTCTGTTTGTTGCACAATTTCTACCAAGCGATTCACAATTTTAGCTGAAAGATCTTTCTCTTTTGTCCAAGCAAAAACTTTGAGTTGTCCCAGATCCGTTTTTTGAAAAGTCAGGTCTTCTCTTAATTCCAACACTGCTTTTCTTCTATTAATGCCTTGATCAGCATTGGTTAATTTGTAATAATCTACCAGTTGAAAACTATCTACCAATTGTTTGTACACGGTATCCATACTGGCAATTCCAAATAATCTATCTAGGTCATCACCGGTTCCAAAATAAGAATAGAGCCCTTCAATATTGGTATTAAATAGTCTTGCCTTATCGGCCAGCGCCGGATTGGCTGGCACCAAAATAGCAAAAGACCTATAATATTTGGGCACCATAAAAAGGGTAATGGTAGTAACCAAAAGGGCTATCACCACAAATCCTACCAACTGTTTCCATTTGTCTTGGAGTAGTTGAGCTGTTTTTTGCAGGTTGAATTTTGGCGTAGCTGCGTTTGAGTTTGTTGGCATCTGGTGAAAATACAAATTTAAGTTTTAGAACATCCGCTTAGGCGCGGTTATAGGTTGCTTAAGTGCCGTAAATTAGCGGCCTATCTACTGATAAAGGTAGGTTATGGTGCTACCACTACATTGCGAGTTAGACTCTCGTCTAAGGAAATAAAGGTCTCGGTACGTTCAATTCCTTTGATTTTCTGTAACTCATCGTGCAAAACAAAGCGGAGCTGCTGAATGTCTTTACAGACTATTTCGGCAAACATGCTATAGTTACCAGTTGTATAATTTAATCTAACTATTTGAGGTATTTTCTTCAATTCCTTGGCTACACTGTCATAAAGCGAACTTTTTTCTAGATAAATTCCAATAAAAGCTATAACATCGTAGCCTAAAGCTTTTAAATCAATAGATAGTTTTTTACCCTTTACAATACCGGATTCTTCCAGTTTTTTGATCCTAACGTGAATGGTACCTCCAGATACAAAGAGCTTCTTCCCAAGGTCTGCATAGGAAATTTCAGCATCACCCATCATTTCCTGAATTATCTGCAGATCCAATTTATCTAAATTCAATTTTACGGACATAAATCAGCTTTTTTTGAATATTATCTATAATATATGGCAATTTATTGAACAATTTCTATACTTTTTAAATTTTCTTTAAAATGTTTGCAAAATTGTGATGAACGGTTGTATATTTGTTCTCCCAACCAAGGGAAAGATCTTATATACTGTGGGGTGATGAAACTTTTGGCAGACATGCCCTCTTGTCTCGGGGGTGAAGATCATAGGACAAACGTAGCATAGAGCCGCTTCGCAAGAGGCGACCAGGGTCGACCACTGAACTTTGTGCTATAGCTAACTACTTCGTGGAGGTTCGATCCCTCCCCCTACAGCTTTAAAAAGCCGCAACTCTAGCAGATAGTTGCGGCTTTTTTGTTTTTACAATTGTCTGATAAAGGAATAACTAATGCTTTATTCTGAACCTAGAAAACTTCTCAGAAACCTAATTTAGAATCTTTTATTACTTCAAATAGTCCACTACAAAATCCTGCTTCACTTTATTTACTTGTGTCTCCCAAATACCCTTATATGCCGATTGGGTAAAATGGTGTGCACGATAAGGAGCGGTGACTATGATGTTCTTTCCTTTGGTTTGATTTAGTGCGGCATATAGTGCGGAAGAGGGGCAGGTTTGGTCTATCAATCCAATTTCTGCTACAATGGTAGCTTTGGAATCTTTTAGCAAATGTGCGGCGTCAAAATAGGGCAGGTTGGCTTCTAAGACGTTGCGGTCTTGTTTTGCTTCAAACAGATAAGGCCAAGAACCTTTTCTACCCACCAAGGTCCCACCCCAATCACACATGGCAGGAACAGTAACTACTGCTGCAGTTACTCTTTTGTCAAGACCCGCAGCTACCAAGGATTGGCCGCCACCTTGACTCTCTCCTATTACCAAGATTCTATTGCCATCCCACTCGGGTAAACTGGTTAAATAATCAATGGTTCTAAGCAAGCGTTGATACATACCCAAGAAATAGGATTCGTCTTTATTGGTGATGCCTATTTGCGCATAGCGGAATAGCTCTCCCTTGTCCAGACTATCATAATAGCTTTGAGGCTGTGCATTCAACATGCCATGCGCATTCAAGTCAAAGACCAGTGCGCCTTTTCCCATGCGTGCATAACGAATGGCAATTTCCGGTTTTGATTTACACCAATCACCATTTACACCTGCTGCATGAAAATTGATGACAATGGGTAAAGACTTCTTTGCTGCTTTAGAAGGCTTTGCAAAATAACCCCTTACAGGCTTGGCCGATGTGCAATTGATTTCCATATTCCAACACTGGAATGCTGGGTCTGAATTGGGTTCTGCAATGGCCGATACTTTCATGGGAAGTGCACGCAATGTTTGTTTCTGTTTGTTCCAAAAGGACTCCAAATCTGCTGGTCTTTTTGTTCCTGGTTGATACGATTCTGGGTTCACAATCAGTCCAATCCATCCTGAATCCGTTTTTGTTCTGGCCTCCCAAACAAGGGTTATTGGTTCATTAACTACTTGATCAAAAATGACCAAGGAATCACCAGTATAATTTTTTTGTTCAGTAGTATAGTTGCTAAAATTCTGCTGAATCTTGAGCGTAACTACCTGCGTTGATTTGTCTTTCATGCTTAACACAACTCTAGCCCTATCACCACTATGATACACCCCATTCTCATGGCTTTGACTAAACAAGATTCCTTGTGCATGCAGCATTGAATGCAGGCTGATCAAACAAAATAAAATGCTGGTGAAAATGAATTTCATGTTTGGCGTATTCAATGAATCAAGGAATTAATGCAATTAATAATCTACATGATAATCCTTCTTAGTTGCTTGTCCGCTCCAGGCTTTCTTGGCCGTCCAATCTGCTGCAGGTGCAGACCAGAAAGGATTGCTAGAAGGTAATCCCAACGCAAGAAATCCGGTAGTGCAGAGATACAAACTTCCAGTAGACGTATAGGTATCTGCTATCTCAGGTTGGTGACCGGCAAAACCCAATTGCAACCAACCATTATTGTCAAAAGTGCCAGCTGCTTCAAATTGGTTCTGCATGAGTTTGGTCATAGCACATCGCACTTGTGCTGGCAAAACTGCTTTTGGTAATTTTTCCATTAAAGAAATTTGTGCCAATGCTTGAAAAGCGCCAATTCTATAAGTGAGTGATCTACCAATCACGGGATAAGTTCCTTCTGGTGAAATCATGCGCTCTTGCAATTCAGCATACCGGATCATTCTTTTCAATGCTTCTTCAGTTTCCCTAGCGGGAACCATTCTGTACTCAGCCATAATAGCCGTCATGTCTACCATCATGCCCTGAATCACAAAACTATTGTAGTAGTCCATGGCAAATTTTTCACCGTCTTTGTAATAGCCATCGCCTACATACCATTCCTTCATTTTTCTATAGGCTATGTCCATTCTAAAGGGATCGGCCTGCTGGCCAATTTTTAAAAGAAAGGCTTCCGTAATACCCGAAAACAATAACCAATTACTATAGCTTGGTTTTCTAGTTCTCAAAGATTTAAACTCTGCAATAAACCGTTGTTTGGTTATGGTATCTAATGGTTGCCATAATTGTACAGGTGCTCTTAAAAATGCTTGTGCAATAAAAGCAGCGTCTACAATAGGTTGTTGTTCAGTAGTAAAATTTAAATAATCTGGATGTGCAGGATTCACCACATTGGGCAATCCTTTTACTAAATCTGCCAAGACTTGTTTGCGCAAAATACCTTCTGCACTATTCTCTTCGGGTAAAGCTAACCAAGGCGCTAGTCCCACCATTGTTCTACCCACGGCTTCCATATAAGTTACCTTTGTAACACTTAAACTATAGCCCGGTCCTTTTTCTAAGGGAAGGTTTTTTTTAAGGGTACCAGCTGCCATATTTTTGACAACAGGGTTCACAATTTTGTACAAAGTATTGACCCAATATTCCCGGTCTTGTTGTCCAGTAGAATTGTTTGTTGTGTTTGTTTGTGCAGGAAGCGTAAAAGCAATGCTGCAGATACCCAATACCAAAACCATCCTATTAAAAACTGTACCCATTAATTTCATAAATGACGTGCTTATAGCACAATTTAAGTCAGTGTTGGCAATTGCCCATGCTTTTCCTTTTTGTAATCCAGCCGCTTGTCAAAATGCTTTTCAAATAGCTGGTTTTGGCATTATATTTGGTTTGTTACTGTAAACAATCGCCATGAAAAAACAATTACTCTTTAGTGCCATGCTTTTTTGTGTAGTTGGAGCATTTGCCCAAAACAGCCGATCGGCTTTAACTGCCACCAAACAACAATTGTCTGAAGCCAAGAGCTATAATATTGCGCTGGTGTGGCAAGACAAACAAGAAACAGATAGAAACCCAGGTATTAAAAAAGAAGTACTGAATATTTTCCCGGAATTAGCCAATAAGGAATTGAACCAAAAGAATCCTGACTTTACGGTTCAGGTCTTGGTGGCAAAGCCTCAAATCATTGCAGAAAAAAATACTACAGCAGTTGTCACAAGCAATGCTCAGGGGCATGAAGTAGAATTAAACTATGATTTGCCTGCAAAAATGTTGGTGCTAGACAAACAAGGAAAAACCCTATTTGAATGCAAATTGAATGAGATTCAAAACCCCGTTGTATTCAAAGAGTATTATAAATACACAGACAATAACAGTTCAATTACAGTGAATTCAAAATCTAACGAACCTACTGTTTTGAGAAACAGTGTAAGATCTTATGACCCCATGAACAGTGGTGTCAATAGCACGGAGTATTATAACATTACACCTAAAAAGCAAACCGCTGATTTGAGGGTCTTGTTAAATGCATGGAAAATGGATTTGAACAATCAAAAAACAGCCGGTTTATAATCCTTGTTATAGTTCCATAAAAAAATCCCGATAGCAAACTATCGGGATTTTTTTATGGTTTTTCTATTCCAACCAAACCGCCATCCAACGCCATTTTTTTCAACTCAGGTTTGCTGATATACCTAAGATTGGTAGAATATAAAGAGTCTTTAATATCTTTCAAACCTGCTGCAGTAGTGGATTGATATTCATTGGCTTGAAGAAGTACCGAATCTGCATTAACGCGATAAACTTTATAAAGGGTAAAATTATCCTTGGCCAATTTTAGCTCCAAAACGTCTCCTGCTACTACTTGATCCATTTGAGTTGCCAATGCTTTTTGTGCACGCTGTTCATTGTTTAATTGATAGACAATTAATAAAATCATCAAGACCAAACCCGAGAACATCCAAATAGGAATCCTGGTTTTGGCTTTTAATTGTTGATAGGCTGCTTTCAAATTAGCAGGCATTTCTTTGTCTAGCATGGCATGGTTACAATTGCTACAATAACTCACTCCTGTTTTACCAGCAGGTAAATAGGGTATGTAAAAGAAATGCACGTATTTCTGAAACACTTCCATTTCTAGACTATGGTTAGACCCGCAATTGGGGCATTTTTCTTGGACCATTTCTTTTGCTAGTGAAATGGATTTGTGTCCTATAATATACATGACTGTGATTTGTGGGTTTGAAATTAGGTGCAGGGGAAAACCTGACCATACCCTAAACAGGGTATTTTGCTGGCGCGATGGTTCCTACAAGCATTTTACCACAAGCCTGAATTGCTTTAGTTTTGCGGCTATGGGACAGAAAAAATTGATCCGCTTTGAAGCCATTAAACAATTCCCCAATGTGCACGAGTATCCGCAAGACATGCAGGGTAAATGGAAGGACTATTTTAAAAATGAGGGTAGTTTAACACTAGAATTGGCCTGTGGCAAGGGAGAATACGCCGTGGGTTTGGGTAGGCTTTATCCGAATAGGAATTTTATAGGCATGGATCTAAAGGGCAATCGAATTTGGCGCGGTGCCAAAACTGCCCTTGACGATGGCCTGACCAATGTAGCATTTGTACGCTCTCATATTGACAAGATCACGGATTATTATGCCCCTGGTGAAGTATCTGAGATCTGGATTACATTTCCAGATCCACAACTAAGGTTTTCAAGGGCCAAAAAAAGATTGACCTACCCTAGGTATTTAAGACTCTACCAACAGGTATTGGCTGAGGGCGGGTTGGTACACCTAAAAACCGATAGCCCAGACCTGTATCAGTTTACCAAAACCGTTTTGAACTTATTTGAACTTACAGTGTTAGAAGATACGGACAACGTGCATGCCCAACCAACGGTAAAACAGGATTTATTAATCAAAACCCATTACGAGGGTCTTGATATTGCCCAAAGCAATCGAATCCATTATCTCTGTTTTAAGATTGACAAGGAATTGCCAAAGGAAAAGGATGCCGTATTAAAACAATTGATTAGTGAGCGAGAACTTGATTGAGAACCTTGATTTTTATTACGATGAAAGCGGCAATGTAGTTTTCACCGAGCATTATCATATAAACAAGGGCCACTGCTGCGGACACGGATGCAGGCATTGCCCCTATCAGTTTGAATCTGTTCCAGAACCCAAACGCTCTCAATTACTTCAAAGAGAAAATGCGTAAATTGGCTCATGGCCAAATCTTCCAAACCAAAGAAATCTGCTAAGCCAGTTATTATTGAAAAGCCAAAAGCTGTTCTACCTAGTGGCAGAAAGGACGCCAGCTTTTTTGAACAGGTATACGATGTAGTGAGGTTGATCCCCAAAGGTAGGGTTACTAGCTACGGTGCTATTGCGGCTTATCTAGGAACAAGAATGAGTGCAAGAATGGTGGGTTGGGCCATGAATGGCGCGCACAACATTAGTCCAAAAGTGCCGGCACATAGGGTAGTGAATAGAAACGGTATGTTGAGTGGCAAAGCACATTTTGCAACGCCTACCTTAATGGAAGAATTATTAGCCAAGGAAAAAATCTTTGTCAAAGACGATATTATCCAAGACTTTAAAACAAAATACTGGGACCCTTCTATAGAACTCTCTCTTGATTAAACCCGTTGCATTGACTAGCTATAAAAAGGCTTGATCATCCAATACACAATGGGGCCTGTTACTGCAACATAGAACCAAAGTGGCCAGGTAATTTTTGCCAATTTTTTATGCAATGGAAATTCGGCGGTTAATGCGCGATAGGCTGTAAATAATATAAAAGGAAGGATTACAGCAGCTAAAATAATATGGGTGATCAGTATGATAAAATAAATGGTTCTTATACCACCAACTGCCACTTTTTCTGCATCCGTTACAATGCCATCGTGGTCAGCGTCTCCAAATTTTGCCTCTCCTGCTAACAAGTGATGCGCAATATAAGATACCAAGAAAAGAATAGACAACACCAATGCCGCCATCATAATCTGCTTGTGCAATAAGTACTTGCCATTTTTTACAGCTACTAATGCTGCTACTAATAATACGGCAATGGTGGCATTTACAAATGCATTAAATGCTGCAAATAGGTGCACGTCAAAACCCAGGTCTACATTGAGTTTGATCTTGGTCAGAACGCTTACGGCTAAGAATACAACCACAGAAAATATCCCGATCAGCCAATAGGCTTTTTTGTCATTCTTGGAAATAGATGCTTGTAACATGAACTTGTTTTAAAGTGCTAATGATAACAGTATTTTATTCAACTTGTTGACTAGCCGTTGATCTTTCTACGGCCTCTTAAATAGAACATGAAAAAGGTGATGGCCAATACAATGATTAACCAGAGCCAGCTCAGATTAATGATTTTCATGAATACGGTGCTCTTTTGTTTCTTGTCTTTTTCCAACATGAGTAGTCCAATATCCCTTGCTAATTTTCGCATAGAAAGGGTGTCTAATCCATTGTAATAACCACGAACATAATGGTCTTTGTCAATGAGTACAAATCGGCTGGTATGTACAAAATCTGGTGACACGGGTTCCTCGCTAAACTTGTCAACCTTTAATTCTTCAAACGCAAATTTGTAAATAGAATCACGGTTGCCAGTTAGGAGCCACCAGTTGTCATGGTTAACACCAAAACGATCTGCATAATTCTTTATGGTTGCAACTGAATCTCGTTCAGGATCAACCGTAAAAGAAATAAACTGTACTATACTGGTGTCAATTTTATTGCGCACATTACCCCCTGTGATAAAGGACTGTTGCATCTTTGCCATATTGTGTGTAAGTTTAGGGCAAATGCTTCCACAACTGGTGAAAAAGAAATCGGCAACAATAATTTTACCCGTCTTATCAAATAAACCAACAGAATCACCCAATTGATTCAGCAAATGTATATTGGCTGTTTTATGCCAAATACTATCAGTGATTTCTTTGCCTTTTTCTACCCTTGTTACAACGGTATCAAGCAAGTATTTTCTGGGCATGTCTACTGCCCTATCACTAAAGTATTTGAGCGCCAAGTAACAAAGTATTGGCACCATCAGTGCTACCATTAAACCTAGGATGGCTTTCTTATTCATGCTGCAAAATTAACCAATAAAAAAGCCATCCCGTTCATTGGGATGGCTGATTTGTCTATTCTTTATAAATTAATGAGTAGTTCTTGGCTCGTCCAAATAACCCTCATGTTTGGTATCGTGTTTTTCTTCGTGTTTTTCCTCGTGCTTTGGTGCTTCTTTTTTCTCTACTTTAATAGTGCTTTGCTCCTTAAAACGAGGATCATAGGTATTACGCAGATTTCTAAAAGAATTACCATCGGTTAAGAAAGCGGTAATGAACCAAACAAACAAGGCCAATGGAACAACAATGGTCATGATTAGGTTCTTTAACTCGTGTTTCAAGTGCATGAAATAAGCAACAATATAGAATGCTTTGGCTAACATCAAGATTACAATGGAACCTTTTATGGCCAAACGTAATCCTTCATTGGTCATGCCAATCATCCAGAAACCTAGTATTAATTCAATGATGGTTAATACAGAAAGGATGATGGTAACTTTTACAATTTCTTTGGTTCCACCATCATGGTGTACTTCGTGTTCAGCTGTATGTGACATATAAATAGTTCTTGTATTTTAGGATTTCGGTTTACTTAGATTAAGTAGAAGCAGGTGAATACAAATACCCAAACCAGGTCTACAAAGTGCCAGTACAAACCAGCTTTCTCAATCATCAAGTAATGACCACGTTGTTCAAACTTGTCCATTAAGGTCATGATCAACATAACAATGTTGATGATCACACCAGAGAATACGTGGAATCCGTGGAATCCAGTAATGGTAAAGAAATAGTTGGTAAAGTTGGTAGAAGAAGCCGTTCCATCAGCATTTAAGAATGGATTCATACCCCACCATGCACCTTCATGATGCAAGTGGTTCCACTCCCAAGCCTGACAGCTCAAGAAAGCAATACCACCAATAATGGTCCAGATTAAATTGGTTGTTACACCTTTCTTATCCATATTTTGACCAGCTTTCACCGCCAAAACCATGGTTACAGAACTAATAATCAAGATAAAAGTCATGATACTTACAAACACCAATGGTGCGTTCACACCTTCTGGTGCAAAAGGAAAACTTTTGAA
>Ga0209480_10000221_pt1 | contig 50270 bp, 41 predicted proteins | sample JI61114C2DNA_FD_187501 | JGI IMG/M metagenome (GOLD analysis project Ga0209480, IMG submission 187501) | Wastewater effluent complex algal communities from Wisconsin, to seasonally profile nutrient transformation and Carbon sequestration -... | ecosystem: Engineered > WWTP > Effluent > Algae...
AATACAAAAATGCTGTGTAAATTTTTCTTTCTATTGAAAAGCCCCGCAGGGAAATGAAAAAAGCAATCCAAATTTTAACATTTAAAACTTTTTTGTTCTATAGAAATCAACTGGAAAAAATAGCGAAAGCAATAAAAAATGCTTTTCCAGAGTATTGCGAAACTATTTATTGCAAAAGTTCTGGAACTTTACCCAACACAGGAACAGATTATTTCTTATTAGGTAATAGAGCTGAAGTGGTTGCAAAAGAGAACGATATTTTATTTTCAGTAAATTGGGTAGAAGGACAAAAAACAGGTTTCTTCTTAGACCAACGCGAAAATCGAAAATTATTAAGCGAATTTTCAAAAGGAAAAAAAGTACTAAACACTTTTTGCTACACAGGTGGATTTTCAATTTACGCAATGAGTGCTGGGGCAAAATTAGTAACTTCTGTAGATATTTCTCAAAAAGCAGTAGATTTAGCAACCAGTAATATGGAATTAAATTTTCCAAATGCTAATCACAAAGCCGTAGCTGACGACGTGTTCAATTTCATGAAAGAGCACATGCAACAATATGATGTTATTATATTAGATCCACCAGCTTTCGCAAAAAGCATCAAAAACAAGCATACAGCAACGCAAGCGTACAAACGTTTAAATATAGCAGGATTAAAAACCTTAGCCCCCAACGGAATTTTATTCACATTCTCTTGCTCACAAGTAATTGACGATGTTTTGTTTTACAACACGGTTGCAGCAGCAGCCATAGAAACTGGAAGAAATATTAGAGTATTACATAAATTAGAGCAAGGTCTAGATCATCCAACTAACATTTATCATCCAGAAGGTCATTATTTGAAGGGATTAGTGCTGTTTGTGGAGTAAAGAATTGTAAAATAATTTTGCAACGAAATATATAGATATGCAAATTATTTTTGTTTAAAATCAGTTTATTACCATAAATTAATTCGGTTTTTAATGTTTTTAGAAAAGCATTCAGCAACTACATTATCCTAAATTTTTGCTTTTTTACTCATGTTTCGAGTTACTTTGTATGCTTCTAAAACATTTGTAAATTTGTTGTTTGTATATTCACTTTAAGAATTTAAAAACAATTCTCTTATCTTTGTTCTATCTTCTCTAAAATATGCAAACATTATTAGAACTTCAAATTCAAACTTTACCTGATAATCCCGGAGTGTATCAATATTATGATAAGGATGGAAAAATTTTATATGTTGGAAAAGCTAAAAATTTAAAAAAGCGCGTTCAATCTTATTTTACAAAAAATCACGACAATTATAAAACATTGGTTCTAGTTAAGAAAATTACAACGATTAAGCACATTGTTGTTCCTACAGAAACCGATGCGTTATTATTAGAAAACAATCTGATAAAAAAGTTGCAACCACGTTATAATGTATTACTTCGCGATGATAAAACCTATCCTTGGATTTGCATTAAAAATGAACGTTTTCCGCGAATTTTTTCTACTCGAAAAATGATTAAAGATGGTTCAGAATATTTTGGTCCATATACCAGTTTTAAAACGGTTCATACTATTTTAGATTTGATTAAAGAACTATATCCTCTTCGAACTTGTAATTACGATTTATCCAAAACAAATATCGATTCAGGTAAATTTAAGGTTTGTTTGGAATATCATATTGGAAATTGTAGAGGATCATGCGAAGGCTATGAATCTTTGGAATACTATGAAAGTCAGATTGAAAAAATTCGTCAAATTTTAAAAGGAAATTTCAAAGAAAGTTTGAAAGATTTTAAAAAAACAATGACTGATTTGGCTATGGAAATGAAGTTTGAAGAAGCGCAAAAAATCAAAGATAAAATTGAGGTTTTAGAAAATTACCAATCGCGTTCCACTATTTTAAATTCAAAAATTTCAAATCTGGACGTGTTTTCAATTATTTCCGATGAAACGATGGCTTATGTGAATTTTTTACAGATTTCGCATGGCGCAATCATTCGTTCACATACTTTGGAATTAAAGAAAAAATTAGATGAAACTAATAAAGAACTTTTAGAATTAGCCATAGTAGAACTGCGAGAACGTTTTCATTTGAATGCGAGAGAGATTGTTGTTCCCTTTTCGATAGATTTGGGTGAAAACATTAAAATTACTATTCCAAAATTAGGTGATAAAAAACAAATTTTAGAATTATCAGAACGTAACTCTAAATATTACAGATTAGACCAATTAAAACAAATACAAATCGTTGATCCAGAAAGACACACGAATCGTATTATGGTACAAATGCAAAAAGATTTACGTTTATCTGTTGAACCGCGTCATATTGAATGCTTTGATAATTCAAACATTCAAGGAACCAATCCAGTAGCAGCTTGCGTGGTGTTTAGAGATGGAAAACCAAGTAAAAAAGATTATCGTCATTTTAATATCAAAACCGTTGAAGGGCCAAATGATTTCGCTTCGATGGAAGAAGTTGTTTATCGTAGGTATAAACGCATGTTAGACGAAAATCAGCAATTACCACAACTAATTATTATTGATGGCGGAAAAGGGCAATTATCTTCCGCTTTAAAAAGTATTGATGATTTAGGCTTGAGAGGAAAAATTGCCATTATCGGAATTGCAAAACGTTTGGAAGAATTGTTCTATCCTGGAGATTCAGTACCGTTGTATTTAGATAAAAAATCTGAAACCTTAAAAATAATTCAGTTTTTACGAAATGAAGCACATCGATTTGGAATCACACATCATCGCGATAAACGAAGTAAATCGTCTTTAATCAATAGCTTAGAAAGCATTCCTGGTATTGGTGAAAAGACTATGATTACTTTAATGAAACATTTCAAAAGTGTTAAAAGACTACAAAATGCAGACGAAAAAGCAATTTCTGAAGTCGTAGGTATTTCAAAAGCCAAAAAAATTTCCGACTTTTACAAGACTATTCAATCTGAAAATAAGTAATGAAAAAACTTTTCTTGTTTGTAAGCCTACTTTTTTTAATCCAAATTAGCTTAGGACAAGAAAATCCACGACCAAGAGTAGGACTTGTGCTTAGTGGTGGTGGCGCAAAAGGATTGGCACATATTGGAGTTTTAAAAGTAATCGATTCGCTGGGTATAAAAGTTGATTATATTGCAGGAACCAGTATGGGAGCTGTTGTAGGCGGTTTATACTCTTCGGGTTATACAGCAAATCAATTGGATTCTATCTTTTCTAAAATAGATGTAGACGCTTTACTTCAAGATTATACACCGCGCGAATCAAAATCATTTTATGAAAAGAGAAATGATGAAATTTATGCTTTAACACTTCCTTTTAATAATTTTAAATTGGGATTACCTTCTGGTTTTTCAAAAGGTTTATACAATTTTAATTTAATGTCAAGGTTAACACAACATGTGAGTGATGTAAAAGATTTTGACAAACTTCCAATTCCTTTTTTATGTGTTGCAACCGATGTTGAAACTGGCGAACAAGTTGTTTTAGACAAAGGTGTTTTAGCGCAAGCTGTAATTGCAAGTGGAGCTTTGCCAACTTTGTATAATCCTGTTGAAATTAATAGCAGATTGCTTATTGATGGTGGTGTGATAAATAATTATCCTATTGAAGAGTTAAAAAACAGAAATATAGATTTTATTATTGGAGTTGATGTGCAAGAAGGATTAAAAAACAGAGAACAATTAAAGGATGTAACAGATGTTTTGTCGCAAATTAATAATTTTTCCATGATTGAAAAAATGGAAGAGAAACGAAGTTTGACCAATATTTATATTCAGCCAGATATTAAAGGTTATTCTGTTGTTTCTTTTGATAAAGGACAAGAAATTATTAAAAAAGGAAGCGAAAAAGCCAAAGAATATATTAAAGAATTATTATCTTTAAGAAATGTAGACGAAAAATCTTCTTATAAAGTGATAAAAAATGATTCTATTTTTATAAGAGATATTACGTTTAATAAGTTAGAAAATTTTACAAGAGCTTATGTTCTTGGAAAGTTAAAAATTAAGCGAAATACTAAAATCCCAATATCACAAATAGAAAAAGGAATTTCAAATTTAAATGCAACGCAAAATTATAGTGATATAAGTTACTCTTTCGAAAAATTGCAATCAGGGGAAAGGTTATTATTGAATCTCAAAGAGAACAAAAACAATGTTTTTTTAAAGTTTGGAATCCATTATGATGATTTGTATAAAAGCGGAGCTTTAATAAATTACACCCACAAAAAGGTCATAGCAAAAAATGATGTTGCTTCAATAGATGTTGTTTTGGGTGATAATTTTAGATATAATTTTGATTATTATGTTGATAATGGATTTTATTGGAGTTTTGGTTTTAACTCAAAATTTAATTCTTTCAATAGAAATATTGCAACTGATTTTGCAAACGGAATCATCTTTACTGATTTAGGAATTAATTCTGTAAACATTGATTTTACAGACATCACAAATCAAGCATATATACAAACGATTTTTGTGCAAAAATTCTCAATTGGATCAGGGTTAGAGTTTAAATATTTGAATATTAAATCAGAAACGTTACAAAACACCAAACCAATTTTTGACAAGAGTAATTATTTGTCTGCTTTTGGATATTTAAAATATGACTCGTTTAATCAAAAATATTTTCCAAAAAAAGGATGGTCGTTTTCAGGTAATTTGAAATCATTTTTATATTCATCAGATTATACTAATGAATTTGAGCGCTTTTCAATAGCAAAGGCAGATGTGGGAATTGTTTTTGAACCCTTAAAAAAAATAACTATTAAAATCGAGAATGAAGGAGGTTTTGCAATAGGAGAACGTTCTGTTTCGTTTTTTGATTTTGTTTTAGGGGGATATGGTTTTGTGTCTGTAAATAATATAAAACCATTTATTGGATATGACTTTTTAAGTTTATCGGGAGATAGTTATGTAAAAGGAACTATAACGGTAGATTATGAAATTTATAAAAAACATCATATAAACTTTATAAGTAATTTTACTAATGTTGGAAACAGAATTTTTGAGCATACCAAAGATTGGCTATCAAAACCAAAATACACAGGTTATAGTGTAGGATATGGAATGGAATCTATTATTGGTCCGTTAGAAATAAAACATTCATGGTCACCTGAAACTAAAGATCATCATATTTGGTTTTCAGTTGGTTTTTGGTTTTAATTGTAGTTTAATTTTTTTTTTCGATATTTGTGATTATGAAATATTATTGGACTGGTTTACTTGTATACTTAAAATTCCTCATTAAGAGAAATCCTGAATGAGTATTTTTTTTATTTTAATTGAAAGTTTTATCAGAAACTCTTAAACTTTTAAATCTATAACTTTAAACTTAAAAAATGCCAATATACCATAAATTAGGAGAAATTCCTCGTAAACGTCATACACAATTCCGTAAACCAAATGGCGATTTGTATTATGAACAATTGTTTGGGACTGTAGGTTTTGACGGAATGTCAACGAACATGTATCATGAACAACGCCCTACTCAAGTTAAAGAAATCAGAAAAAAATACAGTGTAGCCCCAAAAATTGCTAACGCCAACAATATTCAATCTTATAAATTAAGAGGTTTTGAAGTTGCTCCACAGGATGATTTTTTAGAAAGTAGAAAAATTGTTTTGACGAATTCGGATTGCCACATCGTTTTAGCAGCACCAAGAAGATCTACAACAGATTATTTTTATAAAAATACCGATTCAGACGAAGTAATTTTTATTCATAAAGGAACAGGAAAATTAAGAACGATGCTAGGGAATTTAGATTTCAGTTATGGTGATTACTTGGTTGTGCCTCGCGGAATGATATACAAAATTGACTTCGATACAGAAGACAACAGATTATTTATTGTAGAATCGCATCGTCCAGTTTATACACCAAAACAATATAGAAACTGGTTCGGACAATTATTAGAACACTCGCCATTTTGTGAACGCGATATTCGTCGTCCAGAAGAATTAGAAACCAACAATGAAAAAGGTGAATTCATCATTAAAATCAAAAAGAAAGATGAAATTTTCGAAATGGTATATGCTTCACATCCTTTTGATGTTGTAGGTTATGACGGATACAATTATCCATATGCTTTTTCAATTCATGATTTTGAACCAATAACCGGAAGAATTCACTTACCACCACCAATTCACCAAACATTTGAAACAGATACTTTCGTAATTTGCTCATTTGTGCCAAGATTATATGATTATCATCCATTGGCTATTCCTGCACCATATAACCACAGTAATATTGATGCCGATGAGGTTTTGTATTATGTAGATGGAGATTTTATGAGTAGAAACGATGTAAAACCTGGAAATATTTCGTTACATCCTGCCGGAATTCCTCACGGACCACACCCAGGAGCAGCAGAAAGAAGTATTGGTAAAAAAGAAACATTGGAATTAGCCGTAATGGTAGATACTTTCAAACCTTTAATGGTGACTGAAGAAGCAATGAAAATTGCTGACGATACCTATTACCAATCTTGGTTAGAAGAATAAATAATTAAACACAATTTAGGTAAATTTTACCCAAAAAATAGAACATATGTCACAGGAATTAAAATCAGTCGAATACGGCTTAGAAAAAATATTTGAAGGCGCACAAGATTTCTTACCTTTATTAGGAACAGATTATGTAGAATTTTACGTAGGAAACGCAAAACAAGCAGCACATTTTTATAAAACAGCTTTCGGTTTTCAATCCTTAGCTTATGCTGGATTAGAAACAGGTGTTAAAGACAGAACTTCTTATGTGCTAAAACAAGACAAAATCCGTTTAGTTTTAACAACCGCTTTAAACAGTAACTCACCAATTGGAGAACACGTAAAAAAACATGGTGATGGAGTAAAAGTGATTGCACTTTGGGTAGAAGATGCTCGAAAATCATATGAAGAAACTACAAAACGTGGCGCAAAATCATATTTTGAACCTGTTGTAGAAAAAGACGAAAATGGAGAAGTTGTTCGCGCTGGTATTTATGGTGCTTATGGAGAAACTGTCTTTATTTTTGTAGAACGTAAAAATTATAACGGAATCTTTTTACCAGGATATAGCGAATGGAAATCGGATTACAATCCGGAATCGGTTGGATTAAAATTCATTGACCACATGGTAGGAAATACTGGATGGAATAGAATGAATGAAGCCGTAAAATGGTTTGAAGATGTAATGGGATTTGTAAATTTTCTTTCTTTTGACGACAAACAAATTACTACAGAATATTCAGCTTTGATGTCTAAAGTAATGAGTAACGGAAATGGAAGAATTAAATTTCCTATCAATGAACCAGCAAATGGTAAAAAACGTTCGCAAATTGAAGAATATTTAGATTTCTACGAAGACGAAGGAGTTCAACATATTGCAGTTGCAACAGACGATATTATCAAAACTGTAACAGAAATGCGTTCTCGTGGTGTCGAATTTTTAAGTACGCCTCCACAAGCATATTATGATGCAATTCCTGAAAGATTGAAAGATCACATGGATAAATTCAAAGAAGATATCAACGAACTTCAAAAATTAGGTATCATGATTGATGCTGACGAAGAAGGATATTTATTGCAAATTTTCACGAAGCCAGTTGAAGATCGTCCAACGCTTTTCTTCGAAATTATTCAAAGAATGGGTGCTAGAGGATTCGGTGCAGGTAACTTTAAAGCCCTTTTTGAGTCAATTGAGCGTGAGCAAGAATTGCGAGGAACTTTGTAATAGCTAAAAATTAATTTGCTGTTTAGAAATAAATGTTATTTTTGTTTCTAAACAGTTTTTTTTATGAATTTTTTTAATTTTTTTTTATTATTCCTTTTGACGTTTAATTGTTACGCACAAGATAAAATCAAATTATTAGATACTTTAAACTCTAATTTTTTTAAAGTAGAGTTGTTGAAATTTTATAAAGAAAAATACAACGTATTTAATTCAAATCTAAATATTAATACATCTGGACAAACTAAACTTTCCAAAACAATTTATTTAGAATATCAAGAAGAATTTTTAGAAAAAATTAAGAGCGATAACTTTATATCTGATAAAAGTATAAATGATTATGCTCAAAATTTATTACTTGAAATTTTAGAAAAAAACAAATTAAACAAAAAAGATTACAAGATTTTAATTTCTAAAGATCCTGAAATTAATGCTTATAATTCAGGCGACGGGACAATAGTTGTTAATTTTGGCTTGTTTACTATTTTGGATAGTGAAGATGAATTAGTTTTTGTTTTATGCCATGAAGTAAGCCATCAAGAACTACAACATGTAAAAAAAGAAGTTGAGAGTTTTGTTAATTTACAAACTTCTGAGGAAATAGTTAACAAAACAAAAGAAATAAAGAAACTAAAATATAATCGTTCTAGAGCAGCTAATACATTCTTACTTAAACTGAATTATAAAAATTATTTTCATAGAAGAAAAAAGGAAATTGAGGCTGACTCATTAGGGTTTTATTTTTATTTAAAAACAAATAGAGATTTAAAAAAATCTACAACTTTATTAGAAAAACTAAATGAATCAAATAAAGAAAAAAATTCACTAACAGTTCAAGATTATAAGGTGTTGTTTGAAACAGGTGCTTATAAATTGAAGAATAAATATTTTGAGATTGAAAAATCGATATTTAATAAATATGATTATAAACCAGCATACCAAATAGATTCTTTAAAAACTCATCCTGATTGCTCGACTCGGATTAAAAAAATTGAAAAATTTATAAAAAATCAAAATTTTAGAAGCGCATCTTCTGAGGGATTTCTAGAAATAAAGAAAAATGCTGATTATCAAAATTTATATAATTTGTATTTAAGTGGGGAATTTGGAATTTGCTTGTATGAAACGCTTAAAAAATATAAAGGAAGCAATGATTTGTTTTATGAGAATTTAATATTTCTAACTTTAGTTGATATTAAAAAGGCAAAAGAAAACCAAACACTTTCAAGGTGTGTTCCTCAAGTAGATTACGTATACAATTCAGAAAGTTTGAATAGATTTATTACTTTAATGAATAATTTAAAAAGCAGTGATTTAGAAATTTTAATTCAAAAATTTAAATGAAAAAAATAGTATTAGGTGTTTTATTGATTTTTACTCAATTTGTAGTGGCTCAAATGGTTGAGTTAAGTAAATTGTCTTCTGGAAAATTGTATGATTCTGATGTAATTAAAGATGAGAAAAATAATATAAAAGGTTATTTTCTTCTTTTTGAATCCGATAAAATTCAAAAAGAAACTTATATCTTGGAATATGTTGTCTTAGATGAAAATTTAACAAAAGTTACAAATGGTTATATTGAAGAAATGAAATATAGTTCGCTTTTGTTAAAAGCAGATAAGATAACAGTAGATTTAACCTTATATAATGACAAATTATTGATAGAGTTAAACGATTATGCTAACGAAGGAGGGAAATTTTATAGACGATATAGAACTCTAGATTTATCGAACAATAAAATGAGTGACATTTTCATTTTTAGAAATGGGAAAGTAGAAATTAAGCCCGAATTCGACAGAAAGCTTAAAAATTATAATGATAATCAAACAGATGAAATAGTTGGAGTTAATGGTGTTGGGCTAATTGCCGTAAAAGAAGGAAAAGATGATGCTGGAAAAGATAAATATTTGGTTTGTTTAGATGATAATTTTAGTAAAAAATGGAAAACTACTTATGAAGTTGCAAAAAATAATTACGGTTTCAAAAATTTAGAATTTTTAAATTCTTCAAATAATTTTATAGTTTTTTCTAATCATTATACAAAAGGTGGATATTATAAGCCTGTCAATTCAATTGTGGCTTTTGATGCGATTACTGGAAAATTAAATTTTGAGTTTTTATTTTCAAATCAAGATAAATATACTCATAAAGTTGTCGATTCTTATATTAACAATGAAGAGTTGACGTTGTTAGGAAATTACTCAAAGAAATCAGATTATGGATTCATAAATGACGAAGAGAATCTAGGTCTTTTCAAAATAATATTAAATCTCAAAACCGGAAAGATATTAGAAGAAAAATTTTTAAATTGGACAGAGTTATCTTCTAAAATAGAAATAAATAAATATGGTGAGATAAAAAAAGAAGGTTTTGTTTTTGTTCATGAGCTTCTTCAATTAAGCAATGGCAAAACAATCGCTGTTTGTGAGGCGTTTAAAGGGAGTCCTGTAACAACAAACAATATTTATTTTTTAGAAATTTCAGAAAAATTTTCCTTTAACAAATTTTTAGTAGCTGAAAAATTCAGAAATAAATTTCCTGGCACGTCTGCGTTTTCAAGTGATATTAAGGAGTTTGGAGCATTTGATTATATGGATTTTCAGGATTTAGATGATGATGAGTTTTTATTTTATTTTAGAGACAATGAAAAAAAATCGAAAAACAGAAACCAAAACACTAAATTTGGAATAGTTTCATATAGCAATGAAGAGTTTAATAAAAAACAGTTAAATTTAAAAACAGATATCAGTACTATATTTGCTTATCCTGCCAAAAAGGGATATATAATGTTAATTGAATTTTTTGATGCTAAAAATAAACCTTCTCAAATCAGACTAGAAAAAGTTAATATGTAACTAAAATTGCTCAAAAAAATGATGCTAGAGGATTTGTTACAGGTAACTTTAAAACCCTTTTTGAGTCAATTGAACGCGAGCAAGCTTTGCGAGGAGCGTATAAAAATACAGTTTTATTAAACAATCATCAAAATACAACGTGGTAGTAATGTGAATTTTTGATAAAAATATGTTAAAATTTATTTTTAATTAAGAATAATTAAAAAACACCCATATCTTTGCATTAGCAAAACAAGGAGGTAGTTTGCCTTGCTTTCTAATAAATTTTCATAATTTATAGTTTTTTGGTTGGTTAATAGCATAAAAACTCAGTCATATTTTTGACTGGGTTTTTTGTTTTAGTATTTTTGGAACGGAAATTGCATTTTTATTTTTAAAAATGAATAAATCATGAGAAAAATTGCACTACTTCTTATTCTCTTTGTTACTACAAATTCATTTGTAGTTCAAGAAAATGCATACACTACAGGCGAATGGTTCAAACTTCGTATCCATTACGGAATGATAAATGCTGGTTACGCTTCGTTGGAAATTAAAGATGCTGTTAAAAACAATAAAAAGGTGCATCACGTAGTTGGAAAGGGATGGACTGTTGGCATGGCTAATTTTTTCTTTGAAGTTGATGATAATTATGAAAGCTATATAGATAAAGAAACAGGAAAACCGTATCAATTTGTTAGAAAAGTTGATGAGGGTGGTTACACAAAAAATCAAGAAGGATTTTTTAATCAAACTGAAAACACTGTTTTAGTTAAAGATTATAAAAAGAAAACAGAAAAAACATTTAGTGTTCCTGAAGAAGTTCAAGACATTGTTTCTTCATTTTATTATTTAAGAAATCACCCAAAAATTGATAAATTAAAAGTAGGTGAATCAATTTCAATTGATATGTTTTTTGATAACGAAACCACAAAGTTTAAGCTAAAATTTTTAGGTAGAGAAGATATAAGCACTAAATTTGGAAAAGTTTCTTGTATGATATTTAGACCTTATGTGCAAGCTGGAAGAGTTTTTAAAGAAGAAGAGAGTTTAACTGTTTGGATATCAGATGACTATAATAAAATTCCTATTCGTTTAAAAGCAAGTTTAGCTGTAGGATCTTTAAAAGCAGATTTGGAAGCATTTAAAGGATTAAAACATTCGTTTAAAATTAAAGTAAAATAAAATCAATGGAAGTTACTCCAAAAGTCCAAGAACAATTAAATCAATTGAATGATAAGTTCAAAACCATCAATCAAAATACATCAACGCATTTAGAAGGCTTACTTTGGTCAAAACCAATCACCTATTGGGATTATATTCAAACTGACGCTTTATTGAATTTACAAATTCAACGAACTATTTTGCCTGATGAAATGGTTTTCGTAATGTATCATCAAGTGAATGAATTGCTGTTCAAAATGATTCTTTGGGAAATGAATCAACTTTGTCATACAGATCAACCTTCAACAGTTTATTTTACTGAAAAATTAGGAAGAATTAGCCGCTATTTTGATATGCTAACCACTTCTTTCGATATAATGAAAGATGGAATGGAACCTGAACAATATTTAAAATTCAGAAATACATTAACACCAGCAAGCGGTTTTCAATCGGCACAATATCGTTTAATTGAATTCAGTTCAACCGATTTAATTAACTTAATCGACAATCGTTTTAGAAAAACAATCGATAGAAACACACCATACGAACACGCATTTGAGCATTTGTATTGGCAAGCCGCAGGAAAAGATTATCAAACAGGTGAAAAATCATATCTTATTCTAGAGTTTGAAAAAAAATATAAAAAAACTTTCTTAGAATATATGGAAGAATACAATACAATTAATTTGTGGCGAAAATTTAAACAGCTTCCAGAAGCAGATCAAAAAAATCCAGAATTAGTAGAAGCAATGCGTCATTATGATGTAACGGTTAACATTACTTGGGTTATGGGACATTTTAATGCAGCAAAAAAATATATTGAAAGTGTACCTGGAAATCATGAAGCTACTGGAGGAAGCGATTGGAAAAAATATATGTTGCCAAAATATCAAAAACGAATTTTTTTTCCAGAATTATGGACAAAAGAAGAATTAGATAATTGGGGAGAATAAAAACATTTTGCAAAAACAAACAACATTGAGGTATTTAATAACAGCCTTTTTTTTTATTACTTTTTTTACAGCATGTAATTCAAAAGAGGAGAGAAAGATCAAAAAACAAATAGTAAAAAAAGAATCTATAATCAGAGAGTATGGGTTTACTTTTAATGATTATAAAGTAGTAAAAGACACCATTCGTTCGGGTGATACATTTAGTGCTCTTTTAGAAAAATTTCCTTTAAAAGATAGCCTAAAAATTCATGAGGTAACAGCAAAAGTCAAAGACTCTTTTAATGTTAAAAGCATCAAAGTTGGAAAACCTTATATATTATTTTTAGACAAAAAAAAGCCTAATACATTACAAGCACTAATTTATATTGAAGATCGAATCAATTATACGTTGATTGATTTTAGAGATTCATTAGTGGTTTCCAATAAACAAAAACCAACGGTTGTAAAACGAAGAGTTGTTGTAGGAGAAATAGAAGGATCTTTGTCGGAAAGTCTCGAAAAAGAAGGTGTTGAAAGTTATTTAGCTCCAAAATTAGCTAATATTTATGCTTACACTATTGACTTTTTTAAAATTCAAAAAGGTGATAAATTTGCCGTTACTATAAACGAACGCTATATCGACGATTCTATTCATGTAGGTGTTGAAAGTATTGAAGCTTCGTATTTTGAGCATAAAGGCAAAAAAATATTTGCTTTTCCATACAAACTAAATGAAAATCAGAAAAAAGAAGATTTTTATGATGAAAATGGAAAAGGCTTAAAAAGTATGTTCTTAAAAGCACCATTAGATTATTTTAGAATTTCATCTCGTTTTTCAGGCAGACGATTTCATCCGGTTCAAATGCGATTCAAAGCACACAACGGAACAGATTATGCTGCACCACATGGAACATCAATTAAAACTACTGCTGCTGGTGTGGTAGAACGAACGGGTTATACAGCAGGAAATGGAAATTTTGTAAAAGTTAGACATAATTCAACATATTCTACGCAATATTTACACATGTCTAAAATTTTAGTCCGAAATGGACAAAGTGTTTCTCAAGGGCAAACCATTGGGAAAGTAGGAAGTACAGGTTTAGCAACTGGTCCACACGTGTGTTACCGTTTTTGGAAAAATGGAGTTCAAGTAGATCCATTACGATTAAAACTTCCAAATACCGAACCAATGGGCAAAGTAGATAAACAAAAATATTTAAAATATATTGAACCTCTTAAAAAAGAATTAGACAGTATTACAGCAATAAAATTTAAAGAATAATGGCACTTCAAAAAATTAATCCAACTCAAACGGAAGCTTGGCAAAAAATTCAAACGCATTTTGAAACAATGAAAAGTGTACAAGTGCAAGAATTATTCGCAAAAGATAACAATAGAGCCGAAAAAATGCACTTGCAATGGAATGATTTTTTGGTAGATTATTCTAAAAATATTGCAACACAAGAAACAATTGATTTGTTGCTTGATTTGGCTAAAAAAGTAGATTTAGAAGATGCAATTTCAAAATATTTTGATGGCGATTTAATCAATCAAACTGAAAATAGAGCTGTTTTACATACTGCTTTGAGAGCAACAGAAAACACGGCTGTAATGGTTGACGGTGTAGATGTTATGCCAGAAGTTTTTTCGGTTAAAAATAAAATCAAAAACTTTTCAAATGAAGTAATTTCTGGAGAAAGAAAAGGTTTTTCCGGTAAACAATTTACAGATATCGTAAGTATCGGAATTGGTGGTTCAGATTTAGGACCAGCTATGATAGTCGAGGCATTACAATTTTACAAAAATCATTTAAATGTACATTTTGTTTCTAATGTAGATGGCGATCACGTTAATGAAGTCATCAAAAAATTAAATCCAGAAACAACACTTTTTGTAATTGTTTCTAAAACGTTTACCACACAAGAAACCTTATCAAATGCTGGAACTATTAGAAGCTGGTTTTTAAAATCGGCAAAACAAGAAGATGTTGCTAAGCATTTTGTGGCGGTTTCAACTAGTATTCAAGAAGTAACTGAATTTGGAATTAATCCTGCTAATATTTTCCCAATTTGGGATTGGGTTGGCGGTCGTTTTTCGTTATGGAGCGCGGTTGGATTGTCGGTTAGTTTAGCGGTTGGTTTTGATAATTTCGATAAATTATTAAATGGTGCTAATCAAATGGATGAGCATTTCAAAAAAGAATCGTTTGACAAAAATATACCAGTAGTTTTAGCTTTATTAAGCATTTGGTACAATAATTTTTTTGGCGCCGAAAGCGAAGCTTTAATTCCTTACACTCAATATTTACAAAAGTTAGCTCCGTATTTACAACAAGGAATAATGGAAAGTAACGGAAAAAGCATTGGTAGAGACGGAAAACCAGTAAATTATCAAACTGGAACTATTATTTGGGGCGAACCTGGAACTAATTCACAACATGCATTTTTTCAATTAATTCATCAGGGAACAAAGTTAATCCCAACAGATTTTATTGGGTTTAAAGAAGCATTATACGGCAACAAAGATCATCACGATAAGTTGATGTCTAACTTTTTTGCACAAACCGAAGCTTTGTTAATGGGAAAAACCGAAGCGCAAGTAAAAGCAGAATTTGAAAAGCAAGGTATTTCAGGTGAAACAGCTGATTTTATATTACCTTTTAAAGTGTTTTCAGGTAATAAACCCACAAATACGTTATTAATAAACAAGCTAACACCGGAAAGTTTAGGAGCTTTAGTGGCTTTATATGAACACAAAATATTTGTTCAAGGTGTTATTTGGAACATATTCAGTTATGACCAATGGGGCGTTGAACTTGGAAAACAGTTAGCCAACACGATTTTAGAAGAAATTGTGACTAAAAAAGTGCGACAACACGATAGTTCGACTGCATTTTTATTAAAAAATTATCTGAATTAAATCAAAATAAGTAAGAATTATAAAATTTCTCAATTAAAAAATTGGAAAATTTCTTTTTTAACACCTTTTTTATCGATAAAAAGCTAAAAAAAACATTAAAAACACAAGTTATTGTTTTTTAATAGATTGAATGTTTTTGTTAACATTAACTTAACATTAAAAATAAATTCTTGTAGGAAATTTGCAGAAAATATTTTAAAAAACACAACAAATGAAAATTTTTAAAAATGCATTACTGTTAGGGTTTATGTTTATATCAACCCTAACAGTATTTTCTCAATCAAAAGTTACTGGAACTGTTATCGATGGCGAGTTTAATCAGCCATTAGCTGGTGCAAGTGTAGTTATAAAAGGTACACAAACAGGAACAGCTACAGACTTTGACGGAAAATTTGAAATTTCGACTTCTCAAAAATCAGGAGAAATTGTAATTTCATTCTTAGGATATGAAATTAAAACGGTTTCATTTACAATAACAGGAAATTTAGTTAACATTGGAAAAATTGTGGTTTCGCCAGAAGCTGGTCAATTAGAAGAAGTAGTATTAGTAGGACAAGGAATTTTAGATGTTGCAAAAGATAGAAAAACGCCAGTTGCCGTATCTATAATAAAAGCGGCAGAAATTCAAGCAAAATTAGGAAATCAAGAATTTCCAGAAATGTTAGCTAATACACCATCAGTATATGCAACAAAATCTGGTGGAGGTTTTGGAGACTCAAGAGTAAATATTCGAGGTTTTGATCAAAGAAACATTGCGGTTATGATTAATGGAGTTCCTGTTAATGATATGGAAAATAGTGCTGTATATTGGAGTAACTGGGCTGGATTATCAGACGTAACTTCTGCAATGCAAGTGCAAAGAGGTTTAGGTTCTTCAAAATTAGCTATTTCTTCAGTTGGAGGAACAATTAATGTTGTAACAAGAACATCAGAAATTAAACAAGGAGGAGTTGTTTCGATGGGAGTTGCAAATGATGATTATTTAAAAACGCAAGCATCATATTCAACAGGTAAAATGAAAAATGGCTTATCAGCATCTGTTTTATTAAGTCAAACAAGAGGTGATGGTTATGTTGATGGAACAAAATTTGAAGGAGCAAACTATTTTATAGCTTTAGGTTACGAAATTAATGACAAACATGATGTACAGTTTACTTTTACAGGTGCACCACAATGGCATAATCAAAGATCAACAGCGTCAACAATTGCTCAATATATAAAATATGGAAGCAATAATGAACCAGACATTAGATATAACTCTGATTGGGGATATTTAAACGGTAAAGAATTTAATTTTAGAACAAATTACTACCACAAACCAGTTATGTCTTTAAACTGGGATTGGAAGATTAATGAAACAACCAAACTTTCTTCTGTTTTCTACGGTTCATGGGGAAGAGGAGGCGGAAGTAATGGTGCTGGAGCTATTAGAGGTAATAGATTTTTTGCAGACCCATTAAAAACGGCTAATGGTTTGATTGATATTGATTTAATTCAAGCATATAATTCAGGAGAAACAGTATTAATTAATGGAGTTCCACAAACAAGAACTCAAGTTGGAGGATCTTTTCAAAGTTCTTCTTCTACTAGTAATAATTCAACTAACGGTATTTCTAAAATATCATCAATTAATTCACACAACTGGTATGGTGGTGTAATTAATTTAAACAAAAAATTATCAGATAAATTAACTTTAGATTTTGGTATTGATGCCAGAACATATAGAGGAATTCATTATCAAAACATAGCAGACTTATTAGGTTCTGATAATTATTTTGATAATACGGATGTTAATAATCCAAATAGAGTATTAAATTATACTTACGCTACAAAGCCTCACTTAAACCCATTTTTTAGTTTAGATTACCAAAAACAAAAAATCAACTACAACAATGATGGTTTAGTAAATTGGTATGGAGCATTTACACAACTTGAATACACAACAGAAAAATTAACTGCTTTTGTTCAAGCTGCAGTTTCAAATCAAGGATTTAGAAGAGATGATTATTTTAAATACTTAGAGTCTGATCCATTATACTCTACAGATTACGAAAACCTATTAGGTGGAAATATCAAAGGAGGAGCTAACTATAATATTGATGAGCACCATAATGTTTTTGCTAATGCAGGTTATTATTCAAAGCAACCATTTTTTAATGCTGTTTATCCTAATAATGCTTCTGTTGTAAACGAAAACTTAACTAACGAAAAAATATTAGGTGTTGAATTAGGTTATGGATACCGTTCAAGTAAATTTAATGCAAATGTAAATTTATACAGAACTTCTTGGAAAGATAGATTTATAAGACTTACGGCTAATATTGATAATGATTTAAATTCTTCAACACCAACTATTCTAGGGAATGTTTTTTTAGAAGGAGTTGAACAAGTTCATACAGGTATAGAATTAGATTTTAACTATAAACCTTTTCCAAAATTACAGTTAAACGGAATGGTGTCAGTAGGTGATTGGAGATATGGAAGTAATGTTACAGCTAATTATCAAGATGATAATAATGTTGTGGTAACTAACCCTTCTGGAGAACCTTTTACAGAAACACTTTATATAAAGGATGTAAAAGTTGGAGATGCTGCTCAAACAACGGCAAGTATAGGTGCAAAATACGAAATTTTAGAAAGATTTAGTGTAGATGCTAATTATAGATTTGCTGATAACTTATTTGCAAGTTTAGATCCATCAAGATTAACTTCAGCTACCAATAAGGGAACTCTAGAGTTGCCATCTTATGGATTAATGGATGCTGGAATATCATACAAAATGTTAGTGGGTAAAGAAAAAGATAAATCAGTAGATTTAAGATTCAACATAAACAACGTTTTAGATGAACTATATATCGCAGAATCAAGAACTAATATTCATACAAAAACACAAACCGATTTTGTTTTTCCAACGGGTAATCCTAATGCAGGACAACTAGATACAGTTTCATATCAAAATTATTTATCTAATAATGTTTATGAAGGCTTAGATAAATCAAACCAAGTATTCTTCGGTTTCGGAAGAACTTGGAACTTTACAATCCGTTATAACTTCTAATCCAAATTAGAAAAAGTTTTATAAAACCTCTTACTCAAAAAAAGGAGTAGGAGGTTTTTATTTTTTACTATATTTGTAATTCAACAATATAAAAAACTATGGAACAAGCTATTCTCAACGTTCACTCTTATTTAGCTTATATTGCATTAGCTGTTTTGGTTTTAGCCTCTTTTAATGCAACTCTAGGACTAACATCAAAAAAATTATTTACTGATAAAGATTTGCGTATTTCGCTTTTCACAATGATTATTTGTCACATTCAGTTGTTAGTTGGTTTAATCGTTTATTTTGTTTCTGAAAAAGGTTTTCAAGCTTTTGCAATTGAAGGCGCAATGAAAAATTCAGATTTAAGATTAACCATGTTAGAACATCCATTAATTAATATCATCGCGTTAGTTTTGATTACAATTGGATGGTCTAAACACAAAAAAGAAGAAAGCAACAATGGTAAATTCAAAAAAATTGCTGTTTTCTATACGTTAGGATTGGTATTGATTTTATCGCGTTTGCCTTGGAGTAGTTGGTTAAACTAATCTTTTGGCACGCCATTTGGTAATAGGTTAAACAAAATACAAAAAGTGAATAAAAATATCATAATTGCATTGTTTTCATTGCTTATTACACTGTTATTAGGCTTTTCTAATAAAACTAAATCATGTTTTGTTAGAGAAGCTTCTTTATTTGACACCGTAAAGAAAAAAGATTCGCTTCGTCTATTAGATTCTATTAGAGTTGTCGATTCTATTGCTAATTTAAAAACGAAACTTTTTAAAACAAATGCTCATGCTTCGTACTATCATGATAAATTTACAGGAAGAAGAACAGCAAGCGGACAAATTTTTAACAATAAAAAATTTACAGCAGCGCATAAAACACTCAAATTTGGAACTAAAGTAAAAGTTATAAGTATTGCAACTAACAAATTTGTAATTGTAACTATAAACGACCGTGGTCCTTTTGTTAAAGGAAGAGAGATAGATTTATCAAAAGCAGCTTTTATGAAAATAGCCCCATCAAAATATGATGGACATATTAGGGTTAATCTCGAAATTATAGAGTAATTTTACCAAGTACAAAAAGGATGTTTGCTTAAGTATGAATTGTAGTATTTTTTATCGCCAGTAACTTCTTTGCCAAGCCAATTTGGTTGTTCAAAAATCTCATTTTCAGAAGAAATTTCTACTTCGGCAATAATTAATCCTTGATTTTCACCCGAAAAAACATCAACTTCAAAAGTGTGTTTTCCAAACGGAATTTCATATCTAATTTTGTCAATAATACCGCTTTCACACAATTTTAGTAAGGCTTCAGCTTCTGAAAGTAAAATTTCTTTTTCCCATTCAAAACGAGTTGTTCCACTTTTGTTTCCTTTACCTTTTATGGTTAAGAAACCTTTGTTTCCTTTAATTCTTACTCGAACAGTTCGTTCAGGATTTGAGTTCAAATAACCTTGTACAATTCTATCATTAGCAATGCTTTCTTTGGTAAAATTAGTTGATTCGATTAAAAATTTGCGTTCTATTTCTTCCAAAATTTAGGATTTATTTAGGTAACTAAAGTACGAAAAAAAAGTTTCTGTTCGTATATTTACAAAGTTGAGAAACATAAACCTATGAGTATAGTTATAAAAAATAACAAAAATACATTTGAAGAAATTTGCACCACGTATTTTAATGAACTTCAACTATGGGAAAATGAAGAATATAACGAAGACATCGTTGTTGCTTTAGTAAATACCATTAGACCAAAAAAGCCTAAGGCAGTTGAAGTTGTAGATATTTCAAATGTGTTACATTTTTTTATCGAAAATCCTCAAATAAAAGAAAATTTCGTGGTTTTTTTAAAATCAATTTTGCAAGGAAGAAACTTTGATTCTATTCTAACTGATGCTGGAATTTTACAAGATACAGATTTTATTTACGAAGTAAAAAAACGAATTTTCGCAAAAATTTTACCATACCAAGCACCAAAAGAAACGCTACAATATTTACTAAATCAGATTTTTTTTTTAGATTCTGATCCTATTTGGGTGAATAAAATTCCTAAAAAACAACTCGAAGAACTTTTTGAACTGTTTGGTTTTTCTGGAATTTATGAAGCAATCGACGAAGGCTCAGTTTTGTCTGAAGTCATGCAAGCCATGAATTTATTATCACAACGCACCAGCGGAAGAGCGTTAGAATCTGAAGTATTAAAAATGGTGCCTGAATACGCCAATTTAGAAAGTCCGTTTGCTGCTTTTGAAAAAGAATTAGCTGCTATTCAGAACACAATAAGGCGAAGAGAGATTGATTTCCACATTACTTCATCTGACATCAATTACAAGCAGTTGTTGGTTTTGCATAGGCAATGTAACCAATTTGTGGAAAAAGCGTTTCAAAACTCTTCTAAATACGGAATTTCGCTTCGTGTAAATCAAAATTTATTGCGCATCAAACAACAATTATACCGTTTGGGTGTTTTACTACCACTTTTAGTGATTAATAAACACGAGGAAAAGAAAACCAAAAGCATCGAATTAGCCATAAAGCTGATTAAATACAATTGTCAAAAAACAAATGTTCGAAAATTAATCAACGAAAGCACCCAATTATTATCGTACGAAATTACACAACATACTGCAAAAACAGGAGAAAATTACATCACTGAAAGTAAAATAGAATATTTCAAAATGTTGTATGCAGCACTTGGAGGTGGATTAATTGTTGGATTTTTGTGTATTTTTAAATTACTACTTTCAAAAATAGAAATTAGTGATTTTGGGCATGCTTTTTTATACAGTTTAAATTATTCGATTGGATTTATTATTATTTATTTATTGGGATTTACCTTAGCTACAAAACAACCTGCTATGACTGCTGCCGCTTTAATCACGGCATTAGAGGATGGTTTGAAAAAAAAATCTATTTCGGCAGATGAAAAGCATAAAAGTTTTGCCAAATTATTTGCGCGCTTATTTCGTTCGCAATTTATTGCCTTTGTTGGAAATGTAATTATGGCGTTTCCAGTTGCATTACTGGGTATTTGGATGATAGATAATACATTAGGCAATAATATTGCCGAAATGAAATGGGAAAAATTTATTATCGATTTAAATCCAATTCAATCTTTATTGTTGTTTCATGCTGCTATTGCTGGGTTTTTCTTATTCCTATCAGGAATTATATCCGGAAGTATTGCCAATCGCGATAAGCATTTTGATGTAAAATATAGAATCGAAGAACATCCATGGTTAAAAATGACTTTTGGGAAAAATAAAACCAAGCGATTTGCCCGTTGGTACGATAATAAATGGCCAGGATTAATGTCAAATTTTTGGTTTGGTGTTTTTCTTGGAAGTACTTCTTCTATAGGTAAATTTTTAGGTTTAAGTCTAGATATTCGTCACATTACATTTGCAAGTGGTAATCTTGCACTGGCTTTGTATGGTGCTAAATTTCAGGTTGAAAACAATATGTTGTTTTGGGGAATTTTTGGTGTTTTCATGATTGGTTTAGTAAACTTCTTAGTTAGTTTTGGATTATCTTTAGGACTAGCCTTTCGCTCCAGAAATATTTCATTAGCCGAATTAAAACCTATTTTTTCATCCATTAAGAGAAGATTTTTAAGTAAACCAATGAGTTTCTTTTTTCCAACAGAGTAGAACTTATGGAACAGCAGCCTTTGCAACGGAAAATTATTCACATTGATATGGATGCGTTTTATGCGTCTGTGGAACAATTGGATAATCCTGAATTCAAAGGAAAGCCATTGGCAGTAGGCGGAAGTGAAGTACGTGGTGTAGTTTCGGCAGCAAGTTACGAAGCAAGAAAATTTGGTGTGCGAAGCGCCATTAGCGCTATTCAGGCAAAGAAATTATGTCCCGATTTAATTTTTGTGCGACCACGATTTGACCGTTACAAAGAAATTTCTAAAAAAATAAGAAAAATTTTCCTCGATTATACCGATTTGGTCGAACCTTTATCGCTCGATGAAGCATATTTAGACGTAACCGAAAACAAAAAAGGAAATCCCAGCGCTACTTTAATCGCACAAGAAATTAGAAAGCGCATTTTTGAAGAAATTGGACTCACGGCTTCGGCAGGAATTTCGGTTAATAAGTTTGTGGCAAAAATTGCTTCCGATTATAACAAACCCAACGGACAGAAAACGGTAAACCCAGATGAAGTAGAAGGTTTTTTAGAAAAACTAGATGTAAAAAAGTTTTATGGTATTGGCAAAGTCACTGCCGAAAAAATGTACCAATTAGGACTTTTTACAGGTTTTGACTTGAAACAAAAACCATTGGATTATTTAGAAAAATACTTTGGAAATAGTAGTTTGCATTATTATCAAATAGTGAGAGGCATTCATAACAGTGCGGTAAAACCCAATCGGAAAATAAAATCGGTGGGAGCCGAACGCACATTTAATGAAAATTTGTCTTCCGAAATTTACATGGAAGAACGCTTGATAAACATTACTAAAGAACTCGAAAAACGACTAAAAGAAAGTAAAATATCCGGAAAAACCATTACATTAAAAATAAAATATTCCGATTTCACCTTACAAACCCGAAGCAAAACTTTACCTTATTTTGTAAACGATAAAGTCATTATCGCTGATGTTGCAAAAGATTTATTATACCAAGAGCGATTAAAAAACTCAGTACGTTTATTAGGCATTTCGGTACATAACTTAAACAATGAAGAAAAAACCAAAACCATTTTACCACAAAAAAGCGTTTCGGTGCAACTACGGTTTAAATTTTAGAGTAGATGATATTTCAACATCATTTAACCTTTGATTTTACTGTAATATTATTTATGTTTTGCTATACCCAAAAAGAAATATTAGAAATTAAGGCATTAACACGTTTTCTAGTGGTTAATACGTAATTTGGGTTAAATTTGGAATTTCTACTTGATTTATCTGTTTGAACAATGAAATTTCACTATCAATATACATAAATTAAGTAGTAAAACTCAATACAATTACTTTTAAATCAGATATTTATTTCTTCTTCCATTCCCCCGATTTATATACTAACTCACAATTGAAAGAACTTATAACATCTAACCAATATATTTTATTCAAAATAATTACACCCAATGGGTTTTTAGATTGAACATCTAGTTCATGATTAATCTCTATTTTTACAGTTTGAAGAAAAATAATTGATTACAAAATACTATCTTAGCATCTCAATATTATTTGCTATGTTAACCATAATCACAGCTGCATCTGAAAACAATGCTTTAGGAAGAGACAATCAATTGGTTTGGCATTTACCAAATGATTTTAAGCGTTTTAAAATTTTGACCTCTAATCATTATATTATTATGGGAAGGAAAACCTTTGAAAGTTTTCCGAAACCATTACCCAATCGCACACACATTATCATTACTCGTCAAAAAGAATATGATGCTCCAGAAAGCTGCTTTGTAGCTTCAAACTTAACTAAAGCTATTGCGCTTTGCCCTAAGGATGAAGAAGTTTTTATTATAGGAGGTGGTGAAATCTACAAACAATCTATAGATTTAGCTCAAAAAATCGAATTAACAAGAGTGCATACAGTGGTTCAAGCTGATACTTTTTTTTCAGAGATTGATTTAGAAAAATGGCAACTTGTTTTTGAAGAGTTTCATACAAAAGACGAAAAACATAATTATAACTATACTTTCTTAACTTATGTTAAAAGGTGATTTTTTTAAGTTCTTAATTATTAATAGTACTTTTGTTGTCCAAATTCAAAAAAATGTCTAGAAATATAAAACCATACAAAGATTCCGAATTAGGCAAAAAAGAACAAGTTACTCAAATGTTTGATAACATTTCTGGCAATTATGATGGTCTTAACAAATTGATCTCTTTTGGAAACGATGCCAAATGGAAACAAAAAATATTGAAAATTGTGGTCGCAAAACAACCAAATTCCATTTTAGATATTGCAACTGGTACGGGAGATTTAGCTATTTTATTTGCTGCAACTTCTGCAAATGAAATTATTGGTTTAGATATTTCTCAAGGTATGCTAGACATTGGGAAAAAGAAAATTGAAGCGCAAAATTTAGTTTCTAAAATTCAGATGGTTTTAGGTGATGGCGAAAGCATCCCTTATTCGGATAATTATTTTGATGTAATTACCATTGCTTATGGTCTGCGTAATTTTGAAAATCTTGAAAAAGGATTAACAGATATCTTAAGAACATTAAAACCTAACGGAAAATTAATTATTTTAGAAACTTCAGTGCCAACAAAATTTCCATTCAAACAAGGGTATGTTTTCTACTCAAAAATAGTTCTTCCATTGCTAGGGAAATTGTTCTCAAAAGACAAAGCAGCTTATTCGTATTTATCAGATTCTGCTAACGAATTTCCTTTTGGAGAAGCCTTAAACAATATTTTGATAAAAATTGGGTTTATAGAAGTAAATCATTTGCCACAAACTTTTGGAGTGGCAACTATTTATCACGCATCTAAAAAATAACATGAAGAAATTATTCGCTCTTTTACTTTTTACCCAAATCGCATTTGCTCAAGGTAGCATGTTTGGCAAAGATCCGATTATCAATCAAGAAAATTGGAACAAACAACGCATTCATTGGGGTTATTTCCTTGGATTTAATAGTTTAGATTTTAAATTTGATTATTTATCTATAACTGATGACGTACAAGTAGGAACTACAACTGGTTTTAATGTGGGTTTAATTGGAAATTTAAGAGTTACTGAATATTTTGATTTACGCTTTGAGCCAGGATTATACATTACACAAAGAAATCTAACCTATCCAAATATTCTTAATTCAGATGATCGATTAAGAGAAGTTAAATCAACCTACATATTTTTTCCATTTTTGTTAAAATATTCTGCTTTACGAACTGGGAATGTTAGACCATTTCTTGTTGGAGGTGTTTCGGCAGCTTTAAATTTAGGTAGTAATTCTCAAACTCCAGATGACAATTATAATGATCGTTTTAGAATGACTAAATGGGCAAACTTTTATGAGATTGGTTTTGGAATTGATATTTATACCGAATATTTTATCTTTTCTCCATCAATTCGTGGCGTTTTCGGTATGGAGGATGAATTAATTCGCGATAATACTCCAGGAAGTCCATGGACAGGAGATATTCAAGCAATGAAAACAAGAGGTTTTTTTGTAAATTTTGCTTTTCATTAAAACAATCCTTATAGAATAAAAATAACTTCTTACTACCGTAAAACATAAAACACCTTTATAACATAGTAATACTAAAAAATAAAATTGAAATATCCATAAAATCTGTAGCAAAAAATGAAATAACTGAGTTATTACTGAAGTCGGTTTAAATTTTTATTTTGTTAAATTTTTTTAGTGCAATTATTATGAAAGCTAGATAATTAAAGCCTAATCAGCTAGCTTTTGTTGTGTTAAATCTATTTAGTAACGACCTAAAGCTGTCCATTCATGCATTTGTTCTTTCAATTTTATATCGTTCATTATAAAGCAATTGGTCAAAATATTTATCTCTATCTGTATCTCCATTCCTTTTATTGAAACAAACGTTAGCATTCATTTCCTTTTTCTCACAGCATAATCTAAACTCTTTAGAATCAAAACCTGCATCAGCATTTAAAAAAAGTTCTTCAACTGGAATGTTTGCTTGCTCTAATGTTACTGTTACTAATTTCAAACTGAACTTCAATATCATAAAGATCGTTATGGTTACCAGCCACTGGGTTTGAAATTGCTAAAGGTAATCCTTGTCTGTCATTCAAGTGCAATGCATTATCTTTCCGCCTTGATATTCTGCTTGTTCACCTCCTCTAATTGCAGAAGTATGAACTACCGTCAAAATCAACACTAAAAAGGTCTAATTTTGATTTATTCTTCTCTAAAAACTTATCCAGCTTTTCTTCAAAACCTCCATCTTACAGGGTTGATTTTTAAATAATTATGTTTTACAACACAAATTTCGGCAACCCTTTTTTATTTACAAAATAAGTTTAAATCACTTCATAAAAAATAGAACACAAGATTTTTATTCTATTTAAACAAATATTTTATTCCAAATAAAACATTTCCTTTTGGCATAGGAACAAAGGTGTTTTCAAAATATTGCTTGTTAAAAAGATTATTTATAAAAATTGTGAATTCAAAATTTTGTAATTGATATGCTGTACTTATATCTACAATTGAATAACTATTCCCTGAAGTACGCTCTATGTATCTATACAAAATACTATTTGTAAAATTATTTAAAAGTTGTAGATTTAAAGTTGTAACTACTTGATGTTTTATTGAATTTAATCCGTACTGAGAAAACTGAACACCATCGTTTTTAATTTTATTATTAATAAATGTGTAGCCTAATTGCATTTTTTGATTAAAATTAAATAATGAAAACTTATAATCAAATTGTGTTTCAAACCCTTTTGTAAGAACATCTTCGATTACTTGCGGTTGCCATGGGCTTATATCTGTTAATCTAACATAATCAATAAATTTCAAGGCTTTTCTATAAAAACCAGCCAGATAAAAATTAACATTATTTGAATGCCATTTTAAACCAATTTCTTCAGAAAGTGCTTTTTCGGGTTCTAAATTTGGATTACCCACATTTTCTGGTGAAAAATAATTCAAATCTGTGTAAGAAGGAATTCTATAGGTGTAACCAATATTCCCATAAATTCTTGTATTCTCATTTAGTTGATATCCTAAATCAACTCCTGGAAACGCCTGAAATTTAAAATCCGAATAATATGAAACCGAAACTCCTGGTGTAATATCAAATTTTTTGTCTAGAAAATTAAATCGATGTTCCAAAAACAATGTACTTATAAAACGTTGATTATCCCCTAAATTATTGCTTGAAATGTATACTTTTGATGTTTCAAACCCAAAACCAGTTATACCAATATTTGAGTCGTATGAACCATTTAGTTCTGCTGAAATTTTGTTTGTAATGTGTAAGTTTCTATAAAAAGATGGGTTGTTTCGAATATAAATATACTCATCTTGATTTCTTCTCCAATAAACACGTGGTTTCCATGTAAAATTTTCGTTTCTAATTGTGGTTGAAAATCCCACAAGACTTGCTTGTGTTTCTTCATAAGGAACTGCGGTCGTTCCAGTTACACCATAAAAATTTTGAGCACCAAATTTTCGTTCAGAAAGAGCTGCGATTAAATGAATTGGTAATTTATTTTTATTAAACTGACTTTTTAAAACATAATTTGTATTATCAAAATCAGAATTAAATCGGTAACCATCAGAAGAATTTTTTGAAAAATGAACAATATGATTACTGTCTTTTGTGTTAATTCCACCAGAAACCTCTGCATCGAATTGATGAAATGAACCAGTTAGAATTTTTAAACTCAAGCCGGTATCAGAATTGTTTTTGGTTACAATATTAATTGCTCCCGTAAATGCATTTTGTCCAAAAATTCGAGCTGCAGGTCCTTTGATTACTTCAATCCGTTCAATAACATCAATTGGTAAAGCCAAATTTAAAGTATGGTGACCTGTTTGTGGATCATCAACTTTAATACCGTCAATAAGCAATAGTGTTTGATCAAAACTTCCACCTCTAATGTATAAATCAGCTTGCATTCCGTTTACACCTTGGCGTCTTACGTCAATTCCTGCAACTTGTTGTAATGCATCGGCAACGTTGGTAATACCTAATTTTTTGATGTCTTCAGCGGTAACAATTTGAATTGTTCTTGAGTTTTCTTTAAAAGGTAAATCAATTCGTGAAGAAGTAACTACAACTTCTTTAAGAGAATCGATTTTTACTTCTGTTTTTTGCGCATTTCCAAGTAAAGTACTTAAAAGCAAGGCAGATAAAAAGTATTTATATTTCATTTGAAGTTTATTTTTAAAACGGTGCAAAAATCGTAACTTTCCGGACGATTAAAATAGTCCAGCTTTAAAATGAAAGATAGTCCGGTAACTTTGTTATTGAAAGAACTTATTTATTTTGATAGATCAAGTGCTACTTCTGTATATATTCAAATTTCGCAGCAAATTATAAATGCGATTCAAAGAAGCTATCTAAAAGAAGGAATGGCTTTACCAGGAACTCGAATTTTTAGCCAATTACTCAATATTCATAGAAATACAGCAGTTGCGGTTTATGAGGAATTAGCTTCACAAGGTTGGGTAGAAATTATACCAAACAAAGGCACTTTTATCTTAGCTCCAAAACCAAAAACAGCTACTATCAAAGCACGTTCAGATAAGATTGATGACGCTTATAGTTATTCTAAAACTACTGGTTTTCCATTTCAAATCTCTTTTCATTTAGCATCAACACAAGAATTTTCAGAAGCAAGATTCTTTTTAAATGATGGTCAAGCCGATTTAAGATTACACCCTATTCACGAATTTTCAAAATGGTATGGCACATCAATGAAACGGAAAACGTTGATTTCAAAATGGAATAGCGTATCAAAAAACAAGTATTCTGTTTTCGAAAATCAATTATGCAACTTTTTAAATGCGACAAGGGGATTCCATATCAAACCAACTAACTTAATCAGTACAAGAAGTACCGAAATGAGTTTATACATTATTTCACAACTTTTAATCCGTAAAAAAGATGTGGTATTAGTCGGCAATCTAAGTAATTATAATGCCAATATGATTTTTCAAGAAGCTGGAGCAAATATTAAACCCATTCCAATTGATGAAAATGGATTAGATATCGATTACATTGAAAAGCATTTTACAAAAGGTAAAATTCGATGTGTTTATGTCTGTTCTAATCGCGATTATCCTACAACAAATACTCTCTCTGCTGAACGAAGATTACAACTTTTACAACTTGCCAAAAAATACCAATTTGCTATTATTGAAGATGATTATGATTATGATTTCCAACTTGAAGGCTCAGCTATATTACCTATGGCAAGTTCAGACAAATATGGAATGGTGATCTATCTTGGAAAGTTAGGTCAATCACTATTTCCCAATTTTCAAACAGGATTTGTTGTAGCTCCTGAAAATTTGATTTTGGAAGCTAAAAATTATCTACAAATGTTAGATAAACAAGGTGATTTGATTCAAGAACAAGTGCTTTCTGAATTAATTTATGAAGGTGAAATTCATCGAATGTTAAAAAAAAGCGTTTTAATTTATAAGCAAAGAAGAGATTATACTTGTGAATGTTTCAAACGTTATTTTAATAAAAATATCCAATTTAAAAAACCATCAGGAGGATTAGCAATTTGGATTGTATTTCAACCGTCAGTATCATTGATTCAGCTTTCCGAAGAAGTATCTAGATTAGATGTATTTCTTCCGAAGACGACTCTTTATCAAGATAAAAAGACCTGTGCTATTCGTTTTGGATTTGGACATTTGAATGAAGAAGAAATTGATATTGTAGTTAAAAAACTTAAACAAGCGTATGATTTTTTATTGTAAAAAGAAAAGAGGCTGTCTAAAAAGTTCTAAGCTTGTTTAAGTTTTTTAACTACAATATCTTTTGACTATCTTTTTACTTCAACAATTCTACTGTTAGAAAAATAAACTTCAGTTAAAGAAGATTAAATCCAAAAAATCGCTTCCTTTTTTTGTTCCATTTTCAAATTCTTTTTAATTTCTAAAAATGTAGACTATGTTATGCCAAACAAAGTCTATTGAGATTCACAATCGTCGTCTCATTATGGTTACAAACTTCATGCTATTTGTTCTATTTCTGGTATTTTTCAGAGTTTTGATTTGTCTTCTGCTTATGATATTCAATATATTAAGAGAAATAAAAGAACAAATGTCCAATTGTAGAATACTTGGAGACAGAGGTTATTTGTCAAGCGAAATACAATTAGACTTGTTTAATTCTGTAAAAATTAAATAGGAAACACCAATTAGAAGTAATCAAAAATAACTACAAACCACAATCTTAAATCTTTAGGAAATGAAGGAAAAGAACCGAAACCTTGTTTTATCAATTATGTGACCAGTTTAAAATTAGAAACAATTGTGCAAAAACTTTTCAAGGTTTTAAAACCAGAATACTTAGTAAATCAAAAGCATTAACAATGATCTAATACTTGAATAAATTTGTCTTCAAATAAAATATATAAACAACATTAAGTGGAACTTAGGTTTAATGCACTACGGGTTATTTGTAGTGTGTTTTAAGAGACCGCTTCTTTGATTCTTCGCATTGCTTCTGCTAATAATTCTTCGTTTGTAGCATAAGAAAAACGAATACAATTTGGATTTCCAAAAGCATCACCTGTTACCGTTGCAACGTTTGCTTCCGCTAACAAGAACATGGAAAAGTCGGTTGCATTCTTTATTAATTGTCCTTTTATTTTTTTTCCAAAGAATGAAGAAACATCAGGAAAAACATAAAATGCTCCTTCAGGTACATTTAATTTGAATCCTGGAATTTGGTTTACTAATCTTACTACTAAATCTCTACGTTTTTTGAATGCAGAAACCATTTCGTTTAATACGCTTGGATTACTTTCAATAGCACTTATAGTAGCTCTTTGTGCAATAGAATTAGCTCCAGAAGTAACCTGACCTTGAATTTTTGTACACGCTTTTGCGATAAATTCAGGAGCCCCAATGTAACCAATTCTCCATCCTGTCATAGCGAATGCTTTTGCAACACCATTAACTGTGATAGTTCTTTCTAACATTCCTGGGATAGATGCAATACTGCAAAATGTTCCTGAAAAATTGATGTGTTCATAGATTTCATCAGAAACTACAAATACAGATGGGTGTTTTTCTAAAACTTTGACTAAAGCTGTTAATTCTTCACGATTATAAACCGAGCCGCTAGGGTTACAAGGTGAACTAAACCACATCATTTTAGTTTTTGGTGTGATTGCAGTTTCTAATTGTTTTGGTGTAATTTTAAAATCGCTTTCTAAAGAAGTAGGAACTTCAACAGGAACACCGCCAGAAAGTTTGATAATTTCGAAATAAGAAACCCAATATGGTGCAGGAAGAATTACTTCGTCACCATCATTTAACATTACCTGTGCAATGTTGTATAACGATTGTTTTGCTCCAGTAGAAACTACAATTTGTGATGGTTTGTATTCTAAATTATTATCTCTTTTGAATTTTTTACAAATGGCTTCTTTCAATTCTAAGTAACCCTCCACAGGTGTGTAAGTACTATAATTTTCATCGATTGCTTTTTTTGCAGCTTCTTTAATAAATTTAGGAGTACTGAAATCTGGTTCCCCTAAACTAAGACTGATAATGTCTTTTCCTTGCGACTTTAATTCTCTTGCCAAAGCTGCCATTGCTAAAGTTTGTGAAACAGCTAAGTTTTTAATTCTGTCCGATAACGGGTTCATTGTGTATTAGTTATTATAGTTGATACAAAAGATGCGATTCCTCACGTCTCCTTATGTTATTATGCTAATTGTGGTTTTCTTCCTAATTCTCTCAAATGTTTGAAGTGTGAAGCAATTGCTGATCGAGTAGTTTTAAATTCGTGATATGGTAGATTACATTCGGCTGCAGTTTGTTTTACAATTTCTGCAATTTTGTTGTAATGCACGTGACTGATGTTTGGAAAAATGTGGTGTTCAATTTGATGATTTAATCCTCCGGTATAATAGTTTACAATCCAATTTTTAGGTGCAAAATTAGCTGTTGTGAACAATTGGTGAATTGCCCATGTGTTTTCGATTTCTCCATCTTTATCTGGTAATGGATTAACGGTATCTTCTACAACGTGTGCTAATTGGAAAACTATACTTAAAATTAACCCAGCTATGTAGTGCATTAGAATAAATCCTAATAAAACTTTCCACCAAATAATTCCCAAAACCATTGGTAAGACTAACCAAATTGAAAAATAAATCATTTTTGTAATTACTAACGTTGTCCAAAGAATTGTTGGTTTCTTGAATTCACCATATGATAAGTTTCTTTTTAAATAACGTTTCATTTGAAGAAAATCAGTTGTAATTGCCCAGTTGAACGTTAATAAACCATATAAAAATACAGAATAATAATGTTGAAATCTGTGATGACTGTACCATTTAGCCGTTTTAGAAAAACGTAAAATTCTTCCAGCTTCTAAATCTTCATCGTGTCCAATTATGTTGGTATAGGTATGGTGTAAAACATTGTGTTGAACTTGCCAATTGTAAACATTTCCTGCTAAGATATAGATACTTCCACCCATTAATTTGTTCACCCAAGATTTGTTTGAATAAGCACCATGATTACCATCGTGCATTACATTCATTCCTACTCCAGCCATTCCAATTCCAATGATTACGTTAAGTAGTAAATACACCCAAAATGGCATTTTCATTGTTAATAAGAAGAAATATGGTGTTAAAAAAAGGGCAAACATCACAATAGTTTTTAAATGAAGTTTCCAGTTTCCAGTTTTGTCCAAGTTGTTTTCTTTAAAATAATCGTTTACTCGTTTATTTAAAGTTCTAAAAAATTTTAGATTGTCATTTTTTGAGAAAATTGGTGTAGTTGCACTCATAGTTTTTATTCAAATTTTGCCAAAGATAATTATTATAATTTTTTCATTTATGATATTGGTCATTTTTTATTCGCCAAAAAGTGTATTTTTGAGTAAAATTTAGCTAATGGAAAATATTTTAAAGAAATTTTCTTATTTATCTGAAAATCAAATACTTCAGTTTAAAAAACTGCAATCGCTATATGAGGATTGGAATGCGAAAATTAATGTAATTTCAAGAAAAGATATCGATGAACTATACACACATCACGTTTTACATTCGTTAGGAATTGCAAAAATTATCGAATTTCGTCCAGGTTCAAAGATTATGGATGTGGGCACTGGTGGTGGTTTTCCTGGAATTCCATTGGCGATTTTATTTCCTGAAGTTGATTTTTATTTGATTGATGTGATTGCGAAAAAAATTCGTGTGGTAGATGAAGTAGCTACTGATTTAGGATTGAAAAATGTAAAAGCTGAACAAAAACGTGCCGAATTAGTCAAACAAGAATTTGATTTCATCGTAAGTCGTGCTGTAACCAATATGCCTGATTTTGTAAAATGGGTAGACGATAAGATATCTAAAAAACAAAATCATGAACTAGCCAACGGAATCTTATATTTAAAAGGAGGCGATTTAACCGAAGAATTGGCAGCTTTTCCAAAGGCAACAGTATATAATTTATCAGATTTCTTTTCTGATGTGTTTTTTGAAACGAAGAAAGTGGTGCATTTGCCGTTGAAGTATAAGAGATAAGTGATTAGTGAAAAGTAATTAGTGATTAACTAGTTTTAAACATAAACCAAAAATGGGTAATTTATTTTTTACTAAGGAAAAATTAAATAAAGGTGAAGTAATATTTTTTATATTATACTTTTTAATTTCTCTTACTTTGTTTTTTACAATAGATTTTTCAAATGACAAAGAGTTGTCTAGGTTTTTGTTATTATTTTATTCGTACGGAACTGTATTGTTTTTGTATATAAGTCATTGAGAAAATTATTTTTCACACAACTTTTTATATTAATTGGCTTAATTCATATTATTATTTTTTTACTAATAAAGGATAATGTTGATTTGAACTTTAAAAAAGGGCATTCTGGATATGGTTTAAATTACACAATGATAGCAGTATTATTTATTCAAATTTTGAGATATCTTAGTCTCAAAATTCAACAAAGAGAGTTGGTTTGTCCAGACAGAAGTGGAATAGATATGTTTGACAATAGAAAAACTAATTTTTTTGATTTTATATTTTTTCTTCTCTATTTGTTGTCATTTGTTGGATTTATTGTAATGACAAGTAATTAAAAAGTTAATTTTTCTAAAAGAGATTTATTTAAATAGCTACATCTGATTTCCCTTTTGTAAACTAGCTGCTATATTGATTATTTGATGTGTTTGTATTGGTTCAAAACAGATTAAAGTAAACCCGAAAATCTTATAGACAAAAAACCCGATTCTCAACTGAAAATCGGGTTTTTTATTTCTACTTCGTATTTCGGATTATCCTAAAAACGGATATTTATAATCTCCTGGTGTCACTAAAGTTTCTTTAATAGTTCTAACAGAAGCCCAACGCAATGAGTTTTGTATTTTAACTTGAAACGGCAACCAAATAGTATATTGCTATTAATTAAAAAAAATAGATATTTCTTATAATCGAATAAAAACAAACATTGTCTTTATCTTAATTAACAATATTTTTTTATTGAATTTTGAAAAACTAAATAAAAAAATATGAGAAAAATAATTTTAGCAGCAAATTTATTGTTAGTTACAATTGGATTTGCACAACAAACAGGTACTTGCCCAGTAACTGGCAAAACGTACACAGGCACAACTTCGACTGCTCACGGAGGACCTAATGCAGAAGAATTATTGGAGAATCATCAAAAAAACTCTTCAAGTGCTACTAAAAAAGGAATTAGTATTGGTAGTCAATCAAACAAAAACAAAGAATGGTGGCCAAACCAATTGAATTTAGAAGTATTGCGTCAAAATTCAGAGAAATCAAATCCATTGGGTACTGATTTTGATTATGCAAAAGAATTCCAATCTTTAGATTATTTTGCTTTAAAAAAAGATATTGAAAAAATTCTAACAGAATCTCAAGATTGGTGGCCAGCAGATTTTGGTAATTATGGACCGCTTTTTATTAGAATGGCTTGGCACAGTGCTGGAACTTATAGGTCTGGTGATGGTCGTGGCGGCTCAAGAGCTGGACAACAACGTTTTGCTCCACTTAATAGTTGGCCAGATAATGTTAACTTGGATAAGGCAAGAAGACTTCTTTGGCCTGTTAAACAAAAATATGGAAATAAAATTTCTTGGGCAGATTTAATGATTCTTACCGGAAATGTTGCTTTAGAATCTATGGGCTTTAAAACCTATGGATTTGCTGGTGGAAGAGTTGATGTTTGGGAACCAGAAAGTAATGTGTATTGGGGTTCAGAAACAAAATGGTTAGACGATGTAAGAACAAAAGGGGACAAATTAGAAAATCCTTTGGCTGCAACACAAATGGGATTAATTTACGTTAACCCTGAAGGGCCTGCTGGAAATCCCGATCCACTTTTAGCAGCAAAAGATATTAGAGAAACTTTTGGCAGAATGGGAATGAATGATGAAGAAACTACAGCCTTAAACGCAGGAGGACACACGTTTGGAAAAACACACGGAGCTGGTTTAGCTTCACACGTAGGAGCTGACCCAGAAGCAGCCGACATAGAAGAACAAGGTTTAGGTTGGAAAAGCACTTTTAATACCGGAAAAGGAAAAGATGCTATTGGTTCAGGTTTAGAAGTAACTTGGACTGCAATGCCTACAAAATGGAATTATGGTTTTTTTAATATATTGTATGATTACGAATGGGTACTTACAAAAAGTCCAGCAGGTGCACATCAATGGATTGCTAAAACAAATGACGAAATTATTCCTGATGCTTTTGATAAAAACAAAATGCACAAACCAACTATGTTAACAACAGATTTATCTTTTAGATTTGATCCAGAATATGCAAAAATATCAAAAAGATTTAAAGATAATCCAAAAGAATATGAGGAAGCATTTGCAAAAGCTTGGTTTAAATTAACACATAGAGATATGGGACCAAAATCTACTTATTTAGGACCAGAAGCTCCGAAGAACGATTTGATTTGGCAAGACCCAATACCCGCTTTAAATCATGAATTAGTTAATTCAAAAGATATAAAAGAATTAAAGTCTAAAATTTCACAATCAGGATTAAGTATTAGTGAAATGGTATCAACTGCTTGGGCATCAGCATCAACATTTAGAGGGTCAGATAGACGTGGTGGAGCAAATGGAGCAAGAATACGTTTAGAGCCTCAAAGAAATTGGGAAGTAAATAATCCTAAACAATTAGATAGAGTACTTACGGCATTAGAAAAAATTCAACAAGAATTTAATACGAAAAGTAAAAGCAGAAAAATTTCTATTGCAGATTTAATTGTTCTTGCTGGAAATGTTGGTGTAGAACAAGCTGCAAAAAAGGCAGGATTTAATGTAGAGGTTCCTTTTTTAGCAGGAAGAATGGATGCAACTCAAGAGCAAACAGACGCAAGTTCTTTTGCGGTATTAGAACCTATTGCTGATGGATTTAGAAATTACTCAAAAACAAAATATACAATTCCAACAGAAGCTTTACTAGTTGACAAAGCACAGTTATTGACACTCACTGCGCCAGAAATGACTGTTTTGGTTGGTGGAATGAGAGCGTTAAATGCTAACTTCAACAATTCAAGTCTTGGAATTTTTACAAATGAGAAGGAAACATTAAATAATTCATTTTTTGTTAATCTGTTAAGTTTTGGAACCACTTGGACAGCTATTTCTGAAGATAAAGAGATTTTTGAAGGAAAAGATAATCTAACAGGTAATGTAAAATGGACTGCCACAAGATCTGATTTAATCTTTGGCTCAAATTCGGAACTTAGAGCATTGTCTGAAGTTTATGCTCAAAATGATAACAAAGGAAAATTTGTAAAAGATTTTATAGCCGCTTGGACTAAAGTTATGAATCTAGATCGTTTTGATGTAAAGAAATAAAGAATCTATTTGAATAAACAAAACCCGATTTTCAGTTGAAGATCGGGTTTGTTATTTCTAATTAAAAGCTATATTATCCTAAAAACGGATATTTATAATCTTCTGGTGTTACGAATGTTTCTTTGATAGTTCTTACAGAAGCCCAACGCAATAAGTTTTGAGATGAACCTGCTTTATCGTTAGTTCCAGAACCTCTTGCGCCTCCAAATGGTTGCATTCCTACCACAGCGCCTGTTGGTTTGTCATTGATGTAGAAGTTTCCAGCTGCATTTTGTAAAGCAACAGTTGCTTCTTCCACCGCATAACGACATTGGCTAAATACTGCACCTGTTAAAGCGTATTCAGAAGTTTCGTCTACTAATTTTAGGGTTTCTGACCATTTTGCATCTTCGTAAATATAAATTGTAACTACTGGACCGAATAATTCCGTTTCCATAGTAGAGTATTTTGGATTTGTAGTTAAGATAACCGTTGGTTCAATGAAATATCCTTTTGATTTATCATAATTTCCACCCATGATTATTTCTGCATCGCTATCTTTTTTAGCTTGGTCAATGTAACGTGCTAATTTATCAAATGAAGCTTCTGAAATCACAGCAGTAATGAAATTACTCATATCTTCTGGCGAACCCATTTTCATCGATTTCAAATCGGCTTCTAATTTAGCTTGAACCGATGGCCATAAACTTTGTGGAATGTAAACACGAGAAGCAGCACTACATTTTTGTCCTTGGAATTCAAAAGCACCACGTGCAATTCCTACTGCAACTTGTGCTGCGTTTGCAGATGGATGTGCAATAATGAAATCTTTTCCACCAGTTTCACCCACGATTCTTGGATATGTTTTATAATTTGCAATATTTTGACCGATAGTTTTCCAAATATCATTGAAAACGCCAGTTGAACCTGTAAAGTGAACTCCCGCTAAATGAGGATTTGATAAAATTACGTCAGAAACCATTCCAGAATCACCCATTACCATATTGATAACGCCATCAGGCAAACCTGCTTCTTTGAAAACTTGCATGATTACATTTGCAGAATATACTTGCGTTGCAGCGGGTTTCCAAACTACAACATTACCCATTAAAGCAGCACTTGAAGGTAAATTTCCTGCAATAGCAGTAAAGTTGAAAGGTGTAATTGCATATACAAATCCTTCTAATGGTCTATATTCAACTCTATTCCACATATCTGATGTGGAGGCTGGCTGGTCTGCATATATTTTTGTCATGAATTCTACGTTGTAACGTAAAAAGTCAATCAACTCACAAGCCGAATCAATTTCTGCTTGGTGAATAGTTTTTGACTGTGCAATCATAGTAGCTGCATTGATTTTAGCACGGTATGGACCTGCTAATAATTCGGCTGCTTTTAAGAAAATTCCAGCTCTGTTTTCCCAAGCCATTGCTGCCCATTTTTTGCGAGCTTCTAAAGCAGAAGTTATTGCTTTTTCAACTAAAGCTCTGTCTGCTTGATGATAAACACCTACTATATGTTGATGATCATGAGGTGCCGACATTTTTTTTGTATCGCCCGTTTTAATTTCTTCGTTGCCTATATATAATGGAACTTCTACTTGAGAATTCCACATTTTTGTATATGTTGCTGCAACAGCTAATCTTTCAGGAGAACCTGGTACGTACGATTTTACGGATTCGTTAACCGCTTTTGGAATATTAAAAAATCCTTTTAACATGGTGTTGTATTTTAGCTTTGCTCAATTTAGACATAGTCCTCGAGTAAAAATTAGACAATTTTGTTATTTGATTTACGGAATAAATTTAAACGAATACAAAAATACAAAGTATATTTTAAATTATTGATAATAAAAGACACGTAAGATAAAGATTCTTAAATTGGAATTTAGTCATTAGTTAATCGCAAACGGAGCACTCAGTTTAAAGGTTGGAATTTCAACTTTAAAACTTTTTGTAGTCCTAAAATTTACCATATTAAAATAACCTTTCATGGCGCCAATTGGTGAAGAAAGTATACAGCTTGATGAATAAGTATAGGTTTCTCCAGGTTTAATTACAGGTTTTTTACCAATTACTCCTTCACCATCAACCATTTCTGTATTGTTTAGTGCATCATAAATTTTCCAATGACGTGAATTTAATTGCACAGAATCCTTGCTCTGATTTTCAATTGAGACATAATAAGTAAAGGCAAAATGAATCTTATAGTTTTTAAAGTAAGTTCCTTCAAAACTAGTTAAAACGGAAATTTTTATGCCTCTTGTAATTTGACTTACCATAAATTAAAATATAAGTATTCCTAAAAGCTTTATTTCTAAAGTACAAATAACTAAGAATAAAAAGAATAGTGGAATCAAAAGTATGAATTTTAAAATAGTTATCCAACGACCTTGATGATAAAAATTTACTAAAGATTTATCCGTAGTAGATTATAAAAAAAGTTGTGTATACTAACCTCTATTGTCTAATTCTCTGGATAGTTTTGTAATGTTTGGTTCTTCATTACTCAATTCTATACTTTTATTTTAAACGTTGCATCATAAATTTTTCTTTCTCGTTTCATATGTTAAAATTAAGATTTTACTCTTAACTTATACTGGAAGCTAAATTAGTATATCCAGTTTTAAAACAAGAATATTAGCAAAAATAACAGCATTAACTTTGGTGCAATTCATCAATAAATTTATCTTTGACAGGTCAATTAATAACATCAAATAATTTAATTACACCCAACTGGTTAAATTATACTAATTTTAGGATAACAAATATTTTTTTATAATGCCTTACAGATACAAATTATCACGAATTGAATTAATTTATTATGAATTCGTGTTTTTTTATAAGAACTTTGTATACTTTTTTTGGCAAATACCTAATAATTAAAGCTTTATAAATGAAGAAGATCGAAATTTTAGCACCTGCAAAAAATCTAACGCAAGGAATTGCTGCCATAAATAGTGGTGCCGATGCGGTTTATATTGGTGCTCCTTTATATGGTGCACGATCTAATGCAACCAATTCTGTGGAAGATATTGCTGAATTAGTTAAATATGCACACCTATATAACACTCAGGTTTTTGTGGTTATCAATACCATTCTATATGATAATGAATTGGAACCTTGTCGCCAATTGATTTGGAAATTGTATGATATTGGTGTAGACGCTTTAATTATTCAAGACATGGCGATTATGGAAATGGAGTTGCCTCCTATCGTATTGCATGCCAGTACGCAAACCAATAATCGTGATGCAGATAAGATTAAATTCTTAGCCGATGCCGGAATCAAACGTGTGGTTTTAGCGCGTGAATTGAACTTACACCAAATTAAAGAAATCAATGAAGCTTCAGATGTAGAATTAGAATTTTTCGTTACGGGTGCTTTATGTGTTTCGTTTAGCGGAAATTGCTATATGAGTGTTGCCAATGGAGAACGTTCGGCAAACCGTGGTTCTTGTGCACAAAATTGTCGCTTACCCTATAATTTAATTGATGGAAATGGCGATACTTTAATCAAAAATAGCCACTTACTTTCAATTAAAGATTTTGATGTTTCGAATCAAATTCCAAATTTAGTAGAAGCTGGAATTGTTTCTTTTAAAATCGAAGGTCGTTTGAAGGATATTGTGTATGTTAAAAATAACGTTTCCTATTTACGTCAGAAATTAGATGCTTTCTTAAACGAAAATAGCGATAAATACACCAAAGCTTCTTCTGGAAAATGCACCTATTTATTTGATTCTTCATTAGATAGAACATTCAATCGTGGCTATACCGATTATTTTGTAAACGAAAGACATCAAGCAATAGGTTCTTGGGAAAGTCCAAAATCAAAAGGACAATATATTGGAAAACTGATTAAAACCGTTGGAAATTCATACGAAATTGAAAATGGAGAATTATTAAATAATGGTGACGGTTTATGTTTCATTAACGAAAATAACGAAGCCGAAGGAGTTTACGTTAATCGTGCAGAAAATGGAATCGTCTATCCAAACGTATTAAAAGAAATCAAAGAAGGTACTTTTATTTATAGAAATAACGATGCATCTTTCATTAAATTGGTAGAACGTGAAGACAGTGCAGTTCGAAAAATCAGCACTATTTTACTATTAAAAGAAAACGAAACAGGTTTTGAATTAATCGCAACTGATGAAGATAGAAATGTAAGTATTGTAAATTTGGTTCACCCAAAAGAGCCAACAAAAAACAACGAATCTTTAGCAGATAACTTTAAAGTCAACTTAGCAAAAACAGGATTTACTCCGTATACAGCCGATGAAATTACCATTGAATTTTCTGGAAATTGGTTTTTGCCTATTTCAAAAATCAATGAAATGCGAAGAACAGTTTACGAACAATTATCAGAAATTCGTTTGAAAAATTATATTCGCAAGGAACACCAATTAGTAAAAACATCGCATCCATATCCAGAAACGAAATTGGATTTCATGTATAATGTAGCCAATAAAACCGCTCGTAAATTTTACGAACGTCATGGTGTAACCGAAATTGAAAAAGCGTTCGAATTGCAATGGGATCCTGGAAAATCTCGTGTAATGACCACCAAATATTGCATCAAATACGAATTAGAACGTTGTCCAAAATACCATCATGAAAACATGGATAAAAAACTAAAAGAACCTTTAGTTTTAAAACAAGGCGAATTGGAATACAAATTAAAATTTAATTGCAAACCTTGCGAAATGGAAATTTGGGAAAAAAATGCCGAGTTTGAAATTGAAAAAGATTATTTTCATTAAATTTTTCTCAATCAAATTTACATAGATAGACTTTCTTTTATCAAATACCAAATTTAATATATTTTGAGTTATATCTTAATTTCTGTATTATTTGGTTTTAAAAAATCAGAAGTATTACTCTTAATTTGTTCAATGTTGTATTCGTTCTTTAATGGTTTATAACCCGTCCATTTATCAGTTTTTATATTTGCATATGTTGAAATGTGGCTTTCATAAATTTCACCAAGTTCACCAGAAGAATAGTCGTCATTTTTTTTAAATAAGCTCTTTTTACTCCGTTTTTGTAGCAGCTACTATCTTCTTTTTCTTACTATCATTACTTCTGTCTTGTTTTAAATCTTCTTTTCCACCATATACAAATTCATCAACATAAACAGTTCCAACAATCGGATTTGACTCACTACTTTTCATGGCTAATCTCACTTTGTGCATAAACAACCATGCGGTTGGTGTACTTCTTTAAACTAAATTCTCTCTTAGAAAAAGTCCAATTTAGTTTGAAGACGTACAATCTTGAGAAATATTTGATCAATATTTTTTTCTTAAAATAATTATACCCAACGGGTTAAAATGATTGTTTTTAAAATAAATAAAAATTTAACCTTTTGGCAACATTAAATAGTCTACCTTTGTAAGGAATTAAATTTTTCATAGATGAACATTTTTGTAGGAAGTCTTCCTTTCAGTGTAGAGGAAGCAGATTTAAGAGGTTATTTTGAAGAGTATGGAGCTGTAGAATCAGTTAAAATTATCTCTGACAAATTTACTGGAAGAAGTAAAGGATTTGGATTTGTTGAAATGGCTAATGATGCTGAGGCTCAAAAAGCAATAGACGAATTAAACGGTGGAACTATCGAAGGTAGAAAAATTGTCGTTAACAAATCTGAACCAAAACCAGAAGGCGAAAGAAGAAGTTTCGATCGTAATTCAGGTGGAAGTAGAGGCGGTTACTCTAATAATAGAGAAAACTCAACAAGAAGTCGTTACTAATATTTTTGGATATAAAACGAAAAAAAAAACCTTCGCATTGCGAAGGTTTTTAGTTTATTATGGGTTTGCGATAGTTCTGTATAAACCAATTATAGCATTCAAATAACGATTTTCTAAAGCAATTTTATTGAGTTGGGAACTTACCCAACGAGTTTTCTCGTGAATTAATAATAAACAACGAACTTTCTCCCATTTCAAATAATCGGTCTTCTGCGTTTAGCAATGTGGTAAAATCTTTCACTAATTTATCATTATAATCTTGTTGTTTTTCAAGCGAAACAATTTCTTGTTGTTGTGCTTTGAGTTTGTTTTCCAAATTTTTTCGTTCAAACTGTAGTCCAAATTCTGAATCTTGAATTTTTAAATCGGCTAATTTTAAACTTCCGCGTTCTTTTCGTAAAAATATCGGAAACGCAAAATTTACTCCTATTTTATAATCTTCAAAGCGATAATTGTCAATGTAACTTGGCTCTGATAAATAATTGTAACTCAAATCTAACTTGGGCAAAAGTGCATTTGCTTTAAGTTTTCGATCCACTTTTAACATCGCAATTTTAGTGTCTAAAGCTAGAATTTTTGGATGATTATCTAAATCAATAGTTCCCAGTTCATTAATTTGTAAAACCTCTTTGATTGTTTTGGATAATGTTGTTTCAGGATATAAATTGTCATTCAGTTCTAAAGGAATATTATTTTCTAACCACAAATAGTTAGATAATTCTAATTTAGCTTTAGTAAATTTTAGTTTGGCTTCTTCTAAATTTAATCTTCGAGTTTTAACGGCAATTCCAGCTTCAACGCTGTCAATTGCAGGTTTATCGCCTTCTTCAATTAATTTTGAAACACCGTTATAACGAATTAAAGCATTTTCTAAATAGGTTTCATATAATTTTACTTCATCAAAACTTCTTTTCCAATTTACATAACTTACTGAAGCTTCATAAATTACTTCAACCGCTTGCAAATTTCTTTCGGCAACGTTTAAGTTTCTTGCAATTTTGGCTTTTCTTAAGTCGGCCATTCGTTGATTAATAAATAAACCTTGTCCTACAGGAACTGAAATTCCTAACGAAGTTAATCCACTATTTGGTAATGTATTTTCTGGATTTACGTAAATTCCTTCTGCATTGTCAAAACCTGCTTTCAATTCGATTCCATACCAAGTTGGGATTTTAAAACTGCTGTTTAAAATCGAATAATATTCGCTGTCTTTGAATTGTTTTTCGCTGAAATCAATTTCAATTTTCGGATCAAAAGCACCACGCGCTTGCATTAAATTTGCTTGCGCTTCGTTCAGTTTTAAATCGGCTTGTTTTACTAATGGGTGGTATTTTTTTACATATCCTAAAAATTCATTGTAGGTAAATTCGGTTGGTGAATTTTGCCCCAACAAACTTAATGAACTACAAATGAAAATGAAGATATAAAATAGTTTCGGTTTCATTATTTCTTAGTGTTTTCGGTTGTTGTTGGTTGATAAAAATTAGGTGGAAAACCATTTAGAGTTCGCCAAATTTCAAACCAAATTGGCACATTACCCAATAAAGCTAATGATTGTGTTCCAGCGCCAATGCTTAATTGTTCTGGCCATTTTTTATCTTTAGGATCAGGCGCAATTAACACACGGTATTTTCCGTTTGGACTAATGAAATTTTCTTTAGCAACAATTAATCCACCAAAAGTTCCGTAAGAAACATCTGGCCAACCACTGAAAACAATTGTAGGCCAACCGTCAAACCAAACACGTACTTTTTCACCGTTATTGATTAAAGGAAAATCTACAGGATCAATGTAGGTTTCAACAGCAATATCATATTTTGAAGGCATAATGCTCACAACAGCAGTTCCTTCTTTGATATTTTCACCAATTCCAGATTGCAATGCCCTATTTACATAACCATCTTGCGGTGCTGTGATGTAATACAAGCCGTTTCTAATTTGATAGTTTTTATATTGGTTTTTCAGTTTGTTTACTTGCGCTTCGGTATCAAATTGTGAACTTAAAGCAGTTTGTTTGTCGCTACTTGCTTTGGCATTTTTTTCAGCATATTCTGCACTAATTCTATTGAGTTCCATTGTAGCATTCAATACTTCGTTTTTACTGGTAATATATTTGTTTTCTTGTGTAATGATTTTTGCTTCGGTTTCTTGCAATTTCATGCGTTTTTCTTCAACGTCAGTCATTGGTTTTAAGCCTTCTCTATTCAAATTTATCGAACGATTGTATTGTGTTTTAGCAATTTTAAGTTGTGTTTTAGTCGCTTCAAAATCAATACTGTCACTTTGTACTTTTAAATAAGATTGTTTAAGTTTATTTTGTGCTTGCTTTAGTTTCAGATTTTTCTCATTCTGAATAGCGCCCATTTGATTTTCTAATGCTTTTACTTTGTCTACATAAGAAGTCACTGCATTTTCCTTTGCTTTTACTTGATTACCTGTGTTTTCAACCAAGTTTGGGTCTAAATACTCTTCTTTAATTTCCGAAATAAATAAAATAGTGTCTCCTTTTTTTACAAAATCACCTTCGTTTACGTACCATTTTTCGATTCTACCACCAATAATTGTTTGAATCGTTTGCGGACGTTGATTTGGTTTTAATGTAGTAACATTTCCAGCACCTTTTATGTTTTGTGTCCAAGGAAGGAAAAGAAATAACACAACCATGATAACAAAAGCCCAAATAAGTTTTCGTATTACTTTGTAATGCTTTTGTTCTTTAAATATTTGTCCAGATTTGAATTGCTCTAATTTTACAAATTGGTCAATTCTATTTTTTGTGATGTTTAGCATGACTTAGATGGATTTAATTTCTCCTTTTTTCAGATGAATAACTTGTGAACAAATTTGTTTCCAATAGTTGTTTTTACTCACAATAATTAATGTCCAAGGGTGTTTTTCGTCGCTTAAAAAATCCAAAATTTCTCTGCAACTTTGTTCGTCAGATTTGTCTAAAGGGTTTTCTAAAAATAATAATTTTGGTTGGTTGATTATACAACGTGCCATAACAATTTTTTGAATTGTTGATGAGTTAATTTGCTTTCCTTCCGATGAAATCCGTGTATCTAATCCTTTTGGAAGTGCTTTAATGGCTTCAGTTAGTTTTAATTTTTCGATTAAATCAAAAACTGTTTCCATTTTAATTTCTGGATTATTACAAGTAATGTTTTCTAAAATAGTGCCTTCAAAAGGCATTTCGTGTGCTGTAATAATCCCAATTTTAGAACGATATTCTTCGGAAGAATACTTTTTGTAATTTGTATTGTTGATAAAAATGTTTCCCGATGTAGGTTCAATTAAACGTGCTAACAAACGAATTAAAGTTGTTTTTCCAGAACCATTTTCGCCCAAAATCAATGTGTGTTGTTTCGGTTGAATCGATAAACTAATATTCTTTAATATCTCTTTGTCTGATTTTGGATAGGTAAACGAAACATTTTCGGTTTCAATTGTAATTTTATTTTTATCTACTAAATAGTTAGAATTTTGAACATCTTCTTCTAGTTCCATATCAACAACAGAACCTAATTTTTCTAAAGAAGTCAGTACGTCATAGAATAATTCTAAACCTGAAAATAGTTTTTCAACCGCTGCAATAATGCTCAGAATAATGATTTCAGCGGCAACGAATTGTCCGATATTCATTTGCTGATTAATTACTAATATTCCTCCAATAATAAGTAATCCAGCTGTGATTAAGATTTTAAATCCTGTTAACTGAATGAATTGTTTTAACAAAACCTGAAAATGACTTTCTCTTTGTTTAAGGTATTCATTAACCAATTTGTCGTTTTTATGTAACGAAAAATTAAATATGGTATTGCTTTTAAAACTCAAGTGATTTCTGGCAATTTCTTGTAACCAATGTGCAATTTTGTACTTGTATTTCGATTCTTTTAAGCTAGTTTCTAATCCTAAATTAAAGTTGATTTTAAAAATTAAGTATAACAAAATTAAAAGGACTAATCCGAAAAAGATAAAAAAGGAGTGATATAAAGAAAGTAATATAATTCCAAAAATAATTTGTAAAGCTGCACCTGAGATTTCCAATAATAATTTAGAAAAGCCTTTTTGGACGGTTAAAGTGTCAAAAAATCGATTGGCTAATTCTGGCGGATATTCATTGTGTAATTCATTGAATTTAATTTTCGGAAATCGATAAGCAAATTCAAATGACGAACGAACAAATATTTTTTGCTGTAAGTTTTCAGTAATTCTAAACTGCATGATTTTTAGTAATCCTACAAAAGCCACTCCCACAACTACAATAATTACCAGAACAATCCAAGAAGTACTAACTTTTCCTGCTTGAATGAAGTTGATAATCGATTGAATCCCTAAAGGCAAAGACAAACTGATTAATCCTGCTATAATGGAATACAAGAAGATTTGATAAATATCTTGTTTATCAATTAAGATGAGGTTTTTGAATCTTTTTAAAGGTGTCATAGTAATATTTTTTTAGCCATATCTGTATAGAATTCGGTTGCACATTCTTTTTCAGATAAGTTGGTGATAGTTTTTAAATGATTTTTTAAAAAATGTTGGTGAAGTGCACCTTCCACAATGCTTGAAGCTAAGCTTTTTGCGTAAGAATAATTTGGATTCACTTCTTTTATAATGTAAATTATGCGATTGATAACTCTTTTATACACTAAGAAAAAACCTTCTTTGTTTTCGTGGTCTACTTCTTTAGTCATTAAGGTTTTAGTGAATTCTCCAACGATTATTCGATTTAGAATTTCTTCATCAATATGTGGTGTTGCATAGTCGTCAATTATGTTTTCAGTAACGAGTTTAATCGCTTTTTCCAGTTTTTCAATCGGATTAGAAACGTTTGTAGTGGCAAAAGCCATACGATATTCCATCCACGACCAATACCATGAAGTTAGATAAATCAATAGTTTGTGCTTATTTTCAAAATAACGATAAATAGAACTTTCATTAGATTGAATTTTCTCACCTAATTTTTTAAAAGTAAACGCTTCAAAACCAATTTCGTCAATTAATATGATGCTGTTTTTTAATATATTACGTCCTAGTTCTGAAGTTTCAGGATCTTTAACGTATAATTTTTCGTTAATGGTTATTTTTAAATTAGATAATAAATTTTGCATGATGTAATATTTAATAATGCAAATATAACAGTAATACTATCAATTTATAAAAGTTTAACTTTTAATTTACAAATGTTCAATATAAAAAAAAGAGACTCAAATTAATGAATCTCTTCTTTTTTATTTTTTAAAATTGTTTTTATAGTAATGAATGACAAGTCATTACTGCTGGTTTTTCAATTCCCATTAAATCTAAAATGGTAGGAGCGATGTCGCCCAAAACCCCATTATGTATAGTTTTCAAACCTTTATCCACTAAAATAATAGGTACAGGATTGGTTGTATGCGCTGTGTTTGGTGAGCCATCTTGATTAATCATGGTTTCACAATTTCCATGATCGGCGATGATTATTGTAGTGTAATTATTTTCTAAAGCGGTTTCAACTACTTCTTTTACACAAACATCAACAACCTCACAAGCTTTTATTGCAGCCGACATCACACCAGTATGTCCAACCATGTCGCCATTAGCAAAGTTTAAACAAACAAAGTCAACTTCACCTTTTTTCAATTCTGGAACTAAAGCATCTTTTAATTCAAAAGCACTCATTTCAGGTTGTAAATCGTATGTTGCTACTTTTGGTGAATTTTTCAAAATACGGGTTTCGCCTACAAAAGGTTCTTCTCTTCCACCAGAAAAGAAAAAAGTTACATGTGGATATTTCTCGGTTTCTGCAATTCGGATTTGTTTTTTATTGGCTTTTTCTAAAACCTCACCAAGTGTTTCGGTAATATTGTCTTTGTCGTAAATTACATAAACATTTTTATACGTGTCATCATAATTGGTCATGGTAACATAATACAAATTCAGTTTGTGCATATTGAATTCGTGAAAGTCTTTTTGCGATAAAACTTCGGTTAATTCTCTTCCTCTATCAGTTCTAAAATTGAAGAAAATTACAACATCGTCATTTTCGATTTTTGTCAATGGCTCGTTGTTTTCATCGACCTTAATTAAGGGTTGAATGAACTCATCGGTTACATTTTCATCGTAACTTTTTTGTATGCTTTCAACAAAATTTGTGGTGTGATGACCGATAGAATTAACCAACAAATCATAGGCTAATTTAACGCGTTCCCAACGTTTATCTCTATCCATTGCATAATATCTACCGATTACAGTTACAATTTTCGCATTAGAATCTTTTACATATTCTTCTAAATTTGCGATGTCTAATAAAGCTGATCTTGGATCTACATCACGACCATCGGTAAAAGCATGAACAAATATTTTTTCTAAACCATACTCTTTTGCTGCATCCAATAATCCGTATAAATGCGAGGTATGAGAATGTACGCCTCCGTTAGAAACTAATCCTAAAAAGTGTACTTTTTTATTGTTTTCTAACGCATATTTGAAGGCATCAATAAGTGGTTTTTCTTGATTTACGTTTTTGTTTTGAACAGCTAAATTTATTTTTGCTAAATCTTGATAAACAATTCGACCAGCGCCTAAATTCATGTGACCAACTTCTGAATTCCCCATTTGACCTTCTGGTAAACCTACGTTTAAACCATCAGTTCTTAGTTGCGCATTTGGGTATTTAGTATATAAACTATCAATAAATGGTGTATTGGCATTGTCTATTGCAGAAACTCTCGGATCGGGCGATTTTCCCCAACCGTCCAATATCATTAAAATTACTTTTTTGTTCATTTTTGTGTGTTTGCACAAAGATAAACAATTGATAAGTGGATATACTAATAAAAATTACTGTAATAGAAGCTCCTTTTTATTTACATATTTATGATTATATACCTAAAAGTATGAAAAAGAGAATTTAATTATGTACCGTCATTTCATGTGAAACCACATTATCTACAATGCTAATTTTATATAAATTTCCAAATTCCGTTTCCAACATATCTGGATAAATAGTTTCTTCTAAATATGTATTAATCAACTCTGGAATAGTATTACTATGACCTACTATAAACACTTTTTTTCCTTTATTGTTTGCTATCACACTTGCGAGTGAGAAATTTTCAGAATCATATAGTTCTATTTGTTTTGCATTACTTGTTGCTGTGGGTTGTGCGGTTTGTATTGTTCTGTTATAGTTGGTGCTGTAAATAGCATCGAATGCAACATCTTTTAGAATAATGGTCCAATTATTTGATCGCTGTAAACCAATGGTGGATAAATTTGGGTTAAAACTAGAGTCTGCTTTTTCAGCGTGGCGAATCAAATAAATAACTGTTTGTAAAGATTGGTTATCAATAGGTTGTGAATCTTCATTTGAAGAACATCCAAGTATTGCAAATATGACTATAAAGATAAAGCTTCTTTTGATTTTCATAAACAGTATTTAAAAGGTTAGTTATTTTTTTT